>LGVF01017989.1_pt1 | contig 22152 bp, 19 predicted proteins | sample 469901 | NCBI WGS metagenome assembly LGVF01 (sample SAMN03893561, study PRJNA290197) | marine sediment metagenome | material: sediment; isolation source: combined push core samples #3730, #5133, and #5579 collected at Hydrate Ridge | place: Pacific Ocean: Hydrate Ridge
GCGGTAATTTCACGGCGAATCAGCTTTGGTACCCGCACTACTGAAGGTAGTATGGCATATGCCGCCCTATTAAGCGTCATTGAAACATGCAGGTTGCGGAATCAAGATCCCTGGCAGTATATCGCTCAAACGATAGCCCTTGGTAGAAAAGGCGTCGCTCCTTCCCCAATCGCGGTATAAAAATATTTCGGGGGGGAGTGAACGGTTACCTCTCGACTGTAACCGGCATGGGGCTTTGCGTCTTGGCCGTTCATATGTTTTACAGGCCCCTTAACGTTTTGTGGTACCAGGTCCTGCGCAAGCTGGTCAGTCAGGGGTTGATAAGCCCTTGATGTCTTTTCTATGAAATGGCCACAGAATCACACAAGCCCACACTGAGTCCGCCTGCCTGCGGCGGAACCACAAATCGTGATCGTTTTGCGACTGCCTTTGCCTGACCTGTTCAATGCTTGCCCTGCAGAATGTAAAGTATATTCAATTGGGGCGGACCCTATAAAACGGAGTGGCCAGAGAAAAATGTCTGTGCCAGTCTGTGTGGGTCTGTGGCAATTCAACGTTCTCAAAGAACCTAAGCTGGACAGTAGTGAGTTCTCTCCAATCTACGAAGATCAGTTCGCTAAGCGCCTGAAATCATTGATTCTGGAAATTTCATGCCCCATTTTTCAGTGTCAATAATTTCAATAGGTTATGAGAACTCACTACTGACCAGTTATTAACTGCGCCCTGCTTTCAATCCTACAAATAATTCCGAATAGTAAATTAAGAGTAAATGGAATAAATGAAAGTTTATACTTGTCAGCGTCTCCCCTAATATTGTTTCCAATCTTTTCGATTAAGGGACGTAGTGGTGACACAATTTCCTCAAAAGCAATTTGTTTTTTGTCCATCATGGTGCCTCCTATTAAAATTAAGGGTAGTCACCATGAATTACTATTAGTTGATGAAAAAGTCCACCAAAATCATCTTATCTAGTAATATCACCTAGTTACCAGCCAGTCTCAAGCTTTTGTTATGGTAAGCCCCCAGAGCGCAAGAACCGTGCCGAATGGTATTGAAGCGACATATCAAATGTTCGCACAACATCTCAGGGGTTACGAACACAGCGGCGCTGGGGTCATCTTCAGAAAATTCATTGATAACCCAGCCAAAATCTTTATCGGGCCAAAAGAAATCGAGGTGCGACTGAATAAAAGAGCCAACAATCCGATCCTTATCGATTCAGGTTTCGTTAATAGCCCCTTCCGGCTCCCATGGCTCCAGAACAAGACGGTTCGCATAACCCTCCGGTAATTTGATGTTTGTGCAGTTGTCACTCGCACTCGTGTGCTCAACTGAAGCCTGACGGGCAATTTCTTAGTTTAATTAGTAGGGTGAAAATCCAGGCTAGTATTGATGCGACAGCGGCGACTCAAAGCAAACTGGTCCATGCTTGAGACAAAGAGCCGAAACGAAAAACTTATAAAGTAAAGAATGTCCCCAACGTTCCGCAAAGTTCCCTTGACTTCGTGCCCTATGCCCTATGCCCTCTGCGCTACGCCAAGTGAACCAATCCAACCTGGCCTTAAGACCTAAAACGGCGCGCCAGAGCGTCTACAGCCTAATAAAACACCCCGCCAGCAGCACGAAAGTTTGAAACGCCGCCAAAGCGACTTGAACCAATGGAACGTATCGCCGCCTCATGTCATCAGCCGTGAGCCGAGAGCTTTCTGATTCAATTCAGGAGATAGCAACCTCTCTGTTCACCATTTAGAGTGTTCGAAGGTGCCAATGCAAACGGCGGATTTGAAAAATAGGGTAATCGCCGGAACGATATGGAACCTCCTTGAACGTTTCGGTCTGAATTTCTTTCACTTTGTTACGTCGGTTATTCTAGCCAGAATCCTGGGACCGGAGGTCTTCGGTACAGTGGCCATTGTTTCCATATTTATTGTCATATCCAATGTGTTCGTAGACGCGGGATTTGGCAAGGCATTAATACAGAAAACAGAAATTACGGATATCGACAGAAGCACTGTATTTTACTTCAACGTTGTAATGAGCCTAATCGTGTTTATCATCTTCTTTTGCCTAGCTCCCTTCATAGCGGGCTTCTATGAAAAACCAGTTTTGAAGCCACTTCTTAGGATTATGGCTCTAAATGTTGTCATAAATGCTCTTCGGGAAATCCAACAAATAGAATTATCCAGATTACTATCATTTCGAAAACAATTTAATGCAAATATTGCAGGGTCTATTACAGGCGGCGCAACGGGCATTGGCATGGCTCTGCTGGGTTTTGGGGTGTGGGCATTAGTTATTCAGACTCTTATCGGCAATACGGTTAGAACTGTGCTGTTTTGGCTTCAGAGCGATTGGAGACCGGTGCTTGCATTTCGTTTTTCGGCATTGAGGAAGATGTTACGCTTTGGCATGAGTCTTTTCCTTACCGTCCTGATCCGGGTTACCGCGGAGAATACCTATGGGCTCTTGATTGGGAAATATTTCTCTCCCGCGGACCTGGGATTATACAACCGGGGTAGAAGGCTAATGGAATTGTTGATGAACAACGTCACGCAGGCCATTCAGAAAACGACATTTCCACTTTATTCATTGGTGCGGAACGAAAAGGAACGCCTAAGAAGCGCTTTTGTACAATCTGTCAAAATGATGTTTTTTCTTATCGTTCCTGTAATGTTAGGAATGATACTGATGGCCAAACCGCTGATTATCGTTTTGCTTACTGATAGATGGAGCGGAGCGGTTATCTATCTGCAGCTTTTTTGCGTACTGGGCCTACTAAAACCTTTTGCAGGGGTGAACATGCACCTCTTGTTATCGAAGGGCCGTTCAGACATCGCCCTAAGGCTGGCATTTCTAAAGTACAGTATACATTTTGCAATACTTCTAGTTTCGTTTCGATATGGAATAACTTATATAATAGCTGGACAAATCCTAGGTTCTGTGATCGAACAAACTATTAACACGCAGTATACGAAGAAATATATTGACATGAGTTTTATCTCACAACTTCGGGCAATTTTGCCTTATTTTCTGGCAAGTATACCAATGATGGTCTCAATACTCTGTTTATACTGCCTTATCGGTAATGACGTGGTTCTGTTGATATCGCAGATTGTTTTAGGTGGAAGCGTTTATCTATTAGTATGCTACGCTTGCAAATTTGAGGCTTTAACGGTTTTAGGAGGGTTTGTTAGCACAAAACTGCACGTAAGGGGTAACAATCCCCTCTGTGCTGAGGGCTTGAAAGGATAAAGTGTCTATGTGAAGTAGTTAGGGAGGAGATGTTCGGCAGGCTTGTGCTTGGTGCAATTTCAAGTGAGGGACAGAACTGGGATTAGAGGATAATGAAAGACTATGCGAGGAAAGTGTATAGAAAACTGAGAGGAATCAGGAGCCGCAGAAGATTCAGAAGGCGACTTGTGGAAAATATGCAGTTTGATGTTGAGCTTTATGAAAAACACAGTAAAACGTTCAATAGGTCACTGAAACAAACGGAACATGCTATCCTGGAATTGGCACACTCGATCGAAAAGGGCCTTATGCGCAAGAACATGCGAAGGTTATATGGGAAGGAAAAAGTCGAATCGATGATGAAGCTGATGAATAGGCTGTGGTGCTTGAAGAGGGAGTCCTATTATCTAAAAATTGGTGAGTCGGCGTTAAATAGCTATTTTATCTATTTTGAATCTGAGAGTGACGAGATTGTGAAAAGGCTAAGGGGGTTTGTGAAGAGGACTAGAGATATTCAGAGTATCGCAGGTTTCACAAAGGTGAGGATCCAGGGTGAAAACCTTTCAGATGATTTCAAGAAGATTCTAATTTCAAGGCACAGTATTCGTAGCTTTTCCCCCAAGGATATGCCATTAGAAGTGATCAGAGACGCCGTAAGCATGGCAATGCGTGTACCGTCACAATGCAATCGGCAGAGCTCCAGGGCTCATGTATTTACTGATCGTGAAATAGTCCGGAAGGCGTTAGAAATGCAGAGGGGGGCGAGCGGATTTTCAGATGAGGTACCTGTTCTGATTTCCGTTACAAATGGGTTGAGCGCATGGGACAGCGCCAACGAACGGAACCAGTGTTTTGTTGATGGGGGTTTATTTGGCATGGTGCTTATTTATGCGCTTCATAGTCATGGATTGGCAACGTGTGCGCTGAATAATGCCTTCGAAGGAGAAAAAGAACTTGAGATGAAAGCGTTTCTGGGTATTCCGGAAGATGAACGGATGATCTTGTTCATTGCAGTCGGACATTACCCGGAAGGAGATGTAAAGATAGCCAAGTCACCCAGAATTCTGATACAGGATGTCCTGACTATTCATAATTAGTTGGTGTAAAGAAATGACAAAAAGGCATTAAATCTAATAAGTTATGCGCATTTTACCTCGACATTTTCAGGGAGTTGTGCTAGGTTTTTGTTAGCAAAAGCACTAAGTTAGTAAATGACTCGCCACAAAAGGAGGCCAAAATCAGGCATCTTCTGTCGGATATCTGGATAGACCATCCAGACACTTCTTTCTTTGTCGAAGAAGGCCGTTTTATTGAAGACAACAGGGAGTACGGCCCGATCCATTCCTTGTGGCAGGTGACGCGGGACATGTTCACGGGCATCAAGGGTATCAAGCCTCTCGTTTTCCTTGATCCGGGGCTGTCATGCCATGTCCGCCCTGATGATCCGAACGACCTCACCGTGGTATATAAAATCATCGAGCGATTTGTGTGAATGAGAATCGGCATTCTTACGTACCATCGCATCGTTAACGAGGGCTCGATCATGCAGGCATACTGCCTGGTCAGGCTTCTGTGTAAGCTCTTTCCGAATGATGAAGTGGAAATCATTGATTACCGCTGTCCCATGATTGAAAAACGGGAACTGCGCAGGGTTTACACTTGGAGGCCGCCGTTTCTCAAAAGCGCCGTGGAACGTACGAAATTGAAGACACTTCGGGCTTTTTTGAGAGAGAAGTGCCCTATCTCGTCCCGATTCGCTTTTACCAACGATATGAACAAGGCCAGCCGGTTCGTGCAAAACCAAGGCTACGACGCCATTTTTGTGGGCAGCGATACGGTTTGGGAGGTGCGCGAAAACGGTGGCGCACCCTTGGCTCCGAATATCTACTTCCTTCCGAACGTAACGGGCTGCAAAAAGATAGCCTTTGCCGTATCCGCGGATCAGACTAACGCAGAGTTGCTCACGGACGACGGGAGGTGCCGGGCCCTAGCCGCGTTGCTCAATGACTTCGACTTCAAAGCAGTCAGAGACGACTTCACATTCAACTTCCTCCGGTCATTGGGTGTTTCCGAGGATGAGACTCATTTCCTCCCTGATCCCACGCTTCTGTGGGACTTCTCGGACATTGTTGAGGATACTTCGGACTTTGATACCAGAGGCAAACCACTGGCTGGGGTTGCCGTAGTCTCCCCACGCATCCGGGAGCAGGCTACACGGTTTTTCCAAAGCCGAGGCTTTGTTGTCATTAACATCCTTGGGCCCAACCTTCCTGGGCAGCTCCATGTGCCCGACTACTATTCCCTAAATCAGAGACTGGGCGTCTTTTCGCGACTCATGGCTCATGTCACAGACAGGTTTCACGGGACCATCTTTGCGCTGAAGCTGGCAGGAGCCCCGATTATGTTCATCGAGCCAGAAAAGAAGTACCCGAAACGAAACAGCAAGGGACGCGATCTTTTGAAACGGCTTCATTTGGAACACATGGTTTTCCACGTTGACGATAACGGAATCCAACAACAGGAATTTGAAGAATGCTTCTCATCTGAAAATAGCGGAAACAAAGATGCCATTTTAGCCGGCACAGGGAATCTGCAAGCGTCGGCCAAGCAGGAAATAGAACATATTAAGGCAATGTTACAATAAGCTGTGGACAAATGGCCTAACAAACATGAAAATCGTCCACTTCACTTTGTCCTTCTTACCTCAGCTTCACGGCGCGGAAATCGTTGTGCACAATCTGGCCCTGAACCAGATGAAGGCCGGCCACAACAGCTATGTCATGACCACACGACGTAACTGGCAAAGTTCCAGGAAGAGCGTGCCATATAGAATCATACCTTTCTTGCCGAAAACAAATCTGGATTTCCTACTCAACGGCAGAAACAGATCTATCAAAAGGAAGTATTTCGAATTCCAACTGTCACTTGTTCAGAAGATCTATCATTTCGACATTTGGAACATCCACATGGCCTACCCGGCCGGGTGTGCGTGTGTGGAGAAACTACGACGCATGGGTTGCCCGACAGTGCTGACCTCTCACGGCAATGACATTCAGACCCTGCCGAAAATCGGCTACGGAAGACGTCTTGATCGTAAGGTGGACGACCTCGTGCGGAAAAAAATTCGGGACTTCGATGCCATCATAGCCATCAGCGGCAGTATGCGCTGGGAATTTCTGGATCTTCAGTGCGACGAGGCCAGAATCGCTGACATCCCGAACGGTGTAAGCGCAAAACATATCATTGACGCCCAAGTGGACAGGAAGGAGGTTCGCAAGCGCTACGGTCTGCCTCCGGACAAGCCCATACTTCTTACCGTGGGCCGGAATCACCCCAAAAAAGGGTACCACCTGATACCAGTAATTGCCAGAATCCTTGCGGGAAGCGGTGAAGAGTTTACCTGGCTCTTAGTAGGTAAGGACATCGAACCGGTCAGGGAAGAGGCTAGGCGGCTGGGCGTGGACGATCATCTCGTTCTCCTCGGCACGATAGGTCAAGCCAAAGGAAATACCGACGATGGATACATGCTGCCCAGCCTCCCGCTCATCGAAATTTACAAGGCCTCGGACATCTTCGTTTTTCCTGCCCTGCTTGAGAGCGCGGGGCTGGTGTTTTTGGAAGCTATGGCCGCGGGTCTGCCCGTGATTACCACTGACGCGCCTGGCGCGCGCGACACCGTAAGGCATAACGTCTCGGGGCTCATCTCTCCTGTTGGTGATGCCAAGGCCATGGCGGACAACGTCTTGTCGCTTCTGTCGAACGATCATCTGGCCATGACGATGAAAGCCACTAATCGGGAAATAGTCAAGCGGTACGATTGGGAAATCGTTTCCAATAACTATATCAAATTATATGAAAAACTGATATAATAATTTTGTTCCGCTATGAGTGATGAAAAAGGCTTCACAGATCTCATATGATTCCAGAGCTACATCTCCAGCTATGCTGGGGTCACTGCGAGACTTCAGTAGTTAAGGACCATTTCCAAAGCGTAACCTGAAATCAGCATGATCAAATACGTCTATATTTGCTCCGCCGGGCATTCGGGGTCCACCCTGCTGGACCTTCTGCTTGGCTCCCATTCTAGGATGTTCTCGCTTGGGGAAATTTCGCACCTGCCCAAGAACATCTCTCTCAATACGTTGTGCGCCTGCGGCCACCCCGTACGTTCTTGTCGTTTATGGAGCAAAGTCATATCCATCCTGAACAAGAATCTCGGATATGACTTATACAAAGACCCATACGCATTTGATCTTGGGTTTATTAATCCAGTCGTCATCAAGGACAAGATTCACAAATCATATCAATATAAAATCAGACGCAGACTTTTTACGGGCTTCAACTATCTCAAATTGAAACTCAATATGCCTGTTCTCAGACATGTCCTTTTTCCTATCAACCAAGCGATTAGTAACAACTTCTGCCTGTACGATATTGTTAGACAAGTAACGAATAAGAGTATCGTCATCGATTCTACAAAGATCTATCAGAAAGGTCTTGACCTATATCTCGAAAAGCCAGACGAAGTCAGAATTATTCTTTTGTCTCGTGACGGCCGCGGCTTTCTTTACTCAAATCTGAAAAGGAATCTCTTCAACCGCGAAAAAAGCGTTTACCGCTGGATGCGGTATTACGACCGAACGCTTCCTTTTTTGAAAAAATACGTCCAAGGCAAGCATATGATTCATATCAAATACGAGGATCTGGCCACCGACCCTGCGGCCCAACTCAATCGTGTCTGCTCCTTCCTGGGGATAGATTTCGAAGAATCCATGCTCGATTTCGCTTGCCACGAGCACCATATCACCAACGGCAACGACATGCGCTTCCAACGAAGCTCTGAAATCCGGCCTGATTTTGCCTGGAAAGAGAAGCTTTCACCATGCGATCTTTGCTATTTCGAGCAAACTGCAGGAAGCCTCAACTGCTTGTTGGACCACGAGACATGAACAGGAAAAAGCTTTGCATTCTTATGCCCAAACACTGGTCCGCGTTCATGGGCGGCTCCCAGTATCAGGCGAAATGTCTCTTGAAGAAACTCCTCTCCTCTGGTGAGATCGAGATCCATTTTCTGACCAAGCAAGTGGCACCCGGTTACCGACCCGAGGGATACGCGATTCACAGAATCCCGAAAATGCCGTTCGTTTCGTTCCGCAAGTTCTATCTTGACTTCGTAACCGTCCAAAAAAGACTCAAAGCAATCGCACCCGACGTCATCTACCAGCGTGTGGGTTGCGCATACACGGGCATTGCCGCTCATTATGCCAAAAGGCACGGCTGTCGAATGGTATGGCACGTGGCTCACGACGACGATGTCGTGCCCGCAGGCAAGCACGGCGAAAGGAAGATCAACCTGGACAGGTTTAACAAGAAGCTCCTGGAATACGGCCTGCGCAACGCCACCGCGATCATCGCCCAGACGAACGCCCAGGCCTGGATGCTCGAGTCCTGCTTCGCAAGGACACCTGCGGCGGTGATCCCCAACTTCCATCCCTACCCTCAGGAGGACGTGGAGAAACTGAACCCGGTGAAAATCGTCTGGGTGGCGAACTTCAAACCATGGAAGCAACCCGACCAGTTCATTCGGCTTGCCGCTGACCTAAAAAAACGGACCGGTAACGTCGAGTGCATTATGATCGGCGCACCCTCGACCGACAGAAACTGGCAACTAGAGTTAGAAGAACAGATGAAAAGTGTAAACGTTCTCAACTATGTCGGCCTGAAACCCATTGCTGAGGTGAACGCGCTCCTTGCCCGCGCTCACATATTCGTCAATACCAGCCGGGCCGAGGGATTCGCCAACACCTTCGTCCAGGCCTGGATGCGTCGCGTCCCGGTGGTCAGCCTTCACTGCAATCCTGACGGTGTATTCGAGAAGGAAAAGGTGGGTTTCTTTGCCGGAACCTATGAAAAGATGCTGGAATACGTCTTGGAACTCATTCAGAATCCGGGGTTACGGGAAACCATGGCGGATAATGCTCGGAACTATTCATACAAGACTCATTCCCTGAGAAACGTAAGCCGGGTACGCGAGATTCTCATGGCCTGATCGGCCGTGAAGGGAAAACGTGAACGGGAAAACGATGCAACGCGCGGTTTTTTTTCTCCTTATGCTCCTTGCTTTTTTTCTGGCCGTAAGCGGTGAGTGCCTTTGTGCGTTCAAGGGAAAAAGATTTTACGTCCCGCCTTTCGATTCAGCTCCGGTGAGTAAGGGGGTCAATCAGGCGGTGCCGCCAGAACTGGGAAACCTGGAACTGGCAAAGCTCGGCCTCGTGGATGTGACTGCCAAACCCTTTTCCGCCGATCCAATGGGAAAGAAAGATTCCACCAAGTCCCTGCAACAGGCAGTCAAATTCGCCAGCGACCACCAGATGGCAACCTTTTTTCCGAGCGGAACCTACCTCATTTCGGATACCATCGAATGCGTTCAGGATTATCGGGATGTTGGTGACGGTAGGGTGCTTCACGCCTGCAAGTTTCCTTGCGTGCTCATAGGCTCGCGCAAAGGCCAACGTCCAAAAATTGTCCTGGCACCTAACTCGTTGGGCTATCAAGACCCCTCAAAACTGAAGTACGTGATCCATTTCTACGCCAGGATGGACAAGGACTTGGATGAGTCCCCGCTCCAGCCGAACCTATCTATGAACCAGATGCTCATAAACATCGACGTGACCATCGGCCAGGGAAACCCGGGGGCTGTGGCCGTGCGGCACAGGTGTGCCGAGGGCTCCGGGCTCCAGGATTGCACCATTGACGCTACCCACGGCCACACCGGCCTGGAGGGCGGCGCGGGTTCCGGGGGCAGCTTCGCAGCCGTGAGTATTATCGGCGGCACGATAGGCATGGACCTTACGGAGACCCAGCCCGCCCCAACCATATCCGGCGTGACCCTCATTAACCAGACCGAACGGGCAATTCTTTATGGCGGTCGACAGAGCCTGTCCGCGGTGGGTGTGAAAATCGTGTCAGAAGCCAAAGGACCAATTATCGAGGGTCGCCCGTATTGGCTTGGTCCGCATTTTGGTCAGATAGCCCTGGTGGACTGCGAGATAATCTGCGAACACCCCAATTCAACGTCAATCTCAAGCAAAAGCAGTCTATACCTCAAGAACGTCTATATTCATGGAGCAGTCACAGCAGTAGCCGGAAAAGGGGAGACCGGCATTCCCGGAAGCAGAAAAGGCTGGATCCATGTAAGGGAATATGCCAAAGGCGTCTCGCCCAAAAAGTGGGAAGGCATTCAATTTGAGGCCCCGGTGTTTATCAACGGGATTCGAGAGGAAAAAACGGTCAAAGATTTCCAATTGGGTACTCCTCCCTCACCTGACTTTCAATCGCGCCATTTATGGAAGGAGGATGAGTTTCCACATTTCGAGTCCGACAAAGCACTGAACGTGAAACGCCCCCCTTACTCCGCCAAGGGAGATGGAAAAGCCGACGACACCGAAGCCATCCAGAGAGCCATCAATCAGAATGAAATCGTCTTCCTCCCAAAAGGATACTACCGCGTGACGAAAACTCTCCAGCTCAAACCGAACACGAAGCTTATCGGGATTGCCAAACATCTCTCGGTGCTTCTTGTGACTCATGCAGAGGGTGACTTTTCTCATCCTTCCGTACCTAGACCGATTGTTCAATCCGCAGCAGAAAAAAACGCGGACACAATACTTGCTTTTCTCGAAATCTTTGTCCCCGTTAAACCAACAGGCGCATTTGCCCTGGATTGGCGGTCCGGCGGCAACTCGATCATCCGGGACGTCAACTTCAGCTACGGCGTACTTCGGGATGATATGCGCAAGAAAATCAAGTATCAGAAGAGTTTCCCGCTGGTCACCGTCACTCAAACGGGAGGAGGGAAGTGGTACAATTTCAACCACGGGAGCAAAAAGCATCATGGTCCTGGCTATCGGCACATACTCGTTCAAGGGGTTTCTGGACCTCTTTCTTTCTATCAATGTTGCCCGCAACATGCTTCTTCGGAAGCCAACATGGAAATTCGCGGTTCGAAACATGTCTCCATTTTTGGACTAAAGGGGGAAAGCAGAGATTCGCCGATTTTGCTGGTAAAGAATTCTGATTACATCAATGTGTACGGATATGGCGGAAACGCGCATCCAAAAGAAGGAAAATCTCTATTTCTTGTTGAGGACACCAATAATTTCCTGATCGTCAATGCGGTTGATACTCCGGCCTCATTCAAGACCAAAGAGGATGGTGGCCCTTGGCATATGATAATCGAGAAGAGGGGTGATAAGCTCATAAGAACAATGCCCTTCGATAGACCTGTTATGTATAAGGCCGTTCATTTAGGTCCAGTCAAACATTTCCAGATTAGATCACACCACTAAGACTTTTCGAGATGTCGAGAGAAGATCGTTAATGCAGGTCTGAATAGATACGCCCTATTTTACAGTCCATGAATTACATTCCTTTTTTTTTCATAACTATAGGTGGAGCTTTAGGTTTTTTTCTTTTTTCGAACCCCCGTTTAGCGATTTGGGTGTTGATATTTACGTCCATGGTGCTTTCTGGGACTATTATATATTTTGCCCCCAGATTTGGGACAATTCAATGGGGAAATGTAATCATTTCACTTTTGCTATTCGTTAGAGCTATTGCCGATAGTCTAAGGGGACAAAAAAAACCAGAAGGAAAGCCTCCAGCTATTTTCATTTTTATGGTCCTCTTTTTAATCCATGCAATAATTACGTCTATTGCAAATTACCACCTGAAAGAATCTGGCATCGCATCAAAGAATCTGTTTCAATTTTGGGGTGTTCCATTTGTTCTCTATCTTCTGGTGGAAGATGAAAAAATAATGAGTTCGTATATGAAATCATTTGTGTTAATAGCTGTATTGATGCCTCCTCTGGCGCTTTATCAATTTAGGTATTTTGGCGGTCTTTCTCACGACGCAGTAACAGGTACTTTCGGCGGGGCAATGCGCGCTGGTGGCCCAAACGCCGTGTTATCTATTTTCATAATCTCTCAGTTAGCTGTTCTATTTGCTTTGGCTTTGAGAAAAATGATTTCGTGGAGAATTGCAGTAATCCTTTGTGGATGGGTATTCATTACGATTACGCTCACTAATGCCAAAGCCGCTGTTGGATTTTTGGTAATCATGCCTGTGTTCCTTCTCTCGAAGGGTTATTTGCGTTTTTCTTTTTCCGCATTGATTGTCATGTTGCTTGCAATTCTTATGTCTGGAATAATGTTTCTTGCTTATTATCAATATTCTCAAGAAAGAAAACGAATATGGACAAAACCGCCCAAGTCATATTCCGAATTTATTGATCGGGCTATCTCAGACTTCAGTGCAGAAGAGAGTAATAGATTAAATAGAAGCACTTTGATACTATTATGGTGGAAGTATAATATTAATACAGGAAATAACTTTCAAATGTTGTTTGGCCATGGCCTGGGGGCTTCGAAATATTCGGGACTGAGCATGGGGCACATACAGAAAAGATTTGGGGAACTAAAAATTGGACGTACGGCCTTGACAGCCTTGCTGTGGGATGTCGGTATAGTCGGAGTATTGTTATTTATGTCAATCTTTACATCCGGATTCCTGCTCGCAAGAAGAATGAAGAACGACTGGCGTCTTCCCGCAATACATCAAGTGTTTATGCTTGTAGCGCAACTAAACTGTCTCTTTTTCGTTTTATCCCTACCATATAAGCTTTCCATAATAAATATCCAGGCATTCAATTTTTTCTCCATGTTTACCCTAGGGTACGTATGTTACTGGCAGCGTCGATTACGCGCCATTGAATCAAATCTGCTTTCAGAAGCAACGTCAGCGTCGAATGAAAGATACGCCCAGAAGAAGACTCGCAGAGATACCAACCTGGAAGCAGTTCGCTAGGAAGGTTCGTGCAAGGGAATCGAAACTCCTTACCCAGGTTTCTCTAATAGATTCTGTTGTCTTTGTATCGGGTTGCCAGCGTTGTGGCACAACCATTCTCACGAATGTACTCGTGCAATCTCCAGAGGTGGCCAATTATCAAACCGATTTGGACAGCGAACTTGAAGGCGCATTAATACTGAGCGGTCACCTCCCCTTGATTTCCAACAATAAGCGATATTGCTTTCAGACAACATATTTGAACGAAAGATATGAAGAATACTTCGAACATCAGGGCAGGTTCAAACTTGTTTTTGTCATCCGCAATCCATACTCTGTGGTCTACTCCATGATGTATCACTGGAAGCGTCGGAGAAAATTGCGCAATTTTGCTTTAAATGAGCTCTTTTGCTCATGCGGGAAAAACGGTTTGTCCGAAAAGGATCTCAAACGTTTCAACTTCCTTGGATCCTATGGATTTTCGACTTTGAAAAAGGCATGTCTTTCCTACGTTCAAAAAACGGGACAGATTTTCGAGATTGAGCGAAAGCTGGGTAATGACGTAATGGTTGTAGAATACAATGACATTATTCGGAAAAAGAATGTTATGCTGCCTAATTTATTTTCCTTCTTTGAACTTGAATATGATCCCGTATACGGTTCCACCATTGATTCACGCAGTCTGACGAAAGCGAAAAGATTATCAGAGAGACAGAAAAGGATGATCTACGAAGTATGCTGGGAAACGTATGAAAAGGCTAGGTCACTCACCATAACGGCAGCACAAAAGCTCTAGGATCTCTCTTCTCGACGATGAATAACGCGAATAGAAAATTGCATTTTCTTGTCGTCGCTGCCGACAAATATCCACTTTTTCGGGTAGACCTCACTGTCCTCTTTGGCAAAGAAATTGTCGGTAGGGGCCATGTTATCGATTGGATACTCCAATCTGAGAAGACTTGTCGCAAACCTTACCAAACGACTTGGGATGGTGGCCGGGCATGGATTGGGGCAATGGATCAGGGAACAAGAGTCATAAATCGAATTCGAAGGCACTTATTTAATTTAACAAATGATTTGAGGCTGTTCGGATCGATGCGAGATAACAATTACGATTTTGTTCAAATCAAAGACAAATTCCTTGCGCCCCTTCTGGCCATAGCCGCGTGCAAGCTTCAGGGGCTCACGTGGGTGTACTGGCTATCTTACCCCTTCCCCGAATCGTTCCTCCACGAATACCGGAAAGGTGTGGCCCAATATCCGCTCGTGTCTCTTGTCCGTGGCAAGCTCCTGCATTTTCTACTGTACCGGCTTATCTTGCCCCGAGCCCGTCACATCTTTGTTCAGAGCGAGCAGATGAAAATGGACGTGGCTGCCCAGGGAATACCCGTGGAAAAGATGACCACAGTGCCCATGGGGATAGACCTGGACCAGATTCCAAAAAGCGATGACCTCCCGGTCGCTCCAACCAAAGGCCGAGGGAAAAATGTGGTCTTCACTGGTATCTTCTTCAAAATCCGGCGTCTGGACTTCCTTATCCGAGTGTTTGCCGACGTGCTTGAGAAAACTTCGGATGCCAAGCTGTACATGGTCGGTGCAGGCAAAACGCAAGAGGACGAGAACATTCTCGTCATGGAAGCCAAGCGGCTGGGCATCCTCGACTCGGTGGTGTTCACCGGTTTTCTGACCTTCAAGGACATGTTGGAATATGTGCGCCTGGCAGACGTCTGCGTGTCGGCCTTCTACCCGAGCTTTATCCTCAACTCCACGTCCCCCACTAAGCTCATCGAATACATGGCCATGGGCAAGGCCACGGTGGCTAACGACCACCCTGAGCAGCGCCAGATCATCACGGAAAGCGGGGCCGGTATCTGTGTGCCTTACGATGAGCAGGCCTTCGCCGACGCAGTCGTTGAGCTATTAAGAAACCCCGAGAGGGCCGCGGACATGGGCCGGCGGGGCCGCGCGTATGTGGAGCGGCATAGGTCGTACAAGAAAATAGCCGACCTTGTGGAAAAGAAATATCAGGAAATTGTGAATTCTTGGAATCCGTAGCGGTACCTTTGGCAGAGACTGTCCGGTGATCGGTCAACTTGATGCGGATTGTGTCACAACATGGCCCCTGAAGGCGATGAAGCACCTCATAAGCTACGGTCTGGTCGAGGGCCGCCCGGTGGACCACCAGAGGCAGATGGATAAATCCCATTGTCTTTGTGGTTTTCGGGTTCGAAAAGATGCTTCCGCAATTGAAGAAAGCCGAGAAGCCCCTATTTATCCTTGGCATCGGCTGCAGCGGCACTACCCTGGGCACACCTCAGGCGTTGTGGGCACTACATACATCCCCGGGAGGACATTATCGGAAGCTATCCTCTGGCCTGGGCCAGCTACAGGCTTGGGGCCGAAGAAGCAACACACGAGATCTCGCGAAAAGCTCAAAAGCTCTATGGTGCCTATCTATAGCCGGTGTCGTGCAGGAAGTCAGAACACAAATATCCGGAATTTATCTTTCCCATTCCTTTTGTGCGTGCTATTTTCCCTGATGCGAAATTTATGTTTCTGGTTCGGAACGGTTGGGATACCTGTTACTTCATAACGAAATGCTCGGAACGGTATGGCTGTCCCTTACACCCAGTATCGCCTGGCAAACTATATTCGATTGTCAGTTTGATTATGTTACCGCTGCAACTGCCCCTCCCATTTTTTCTCTACCTGAAAAGAATGCGAAATATTGTGACCGCAAGCAAAAAAACGGATAACGTGAGGACTGTTCAAATATAACATTTGATGAGTGTATTATGACGCATGGAGACAACTCTACTTTCCTTGAACCACTGGATAACACCTACTATTTGTTTGGCGAACAGCCGGTATATTATGTTACACTCAAAAATCACGGCGTGGAGGCTATAGAGCTTCTGGAAAAACTTAAGCGTGATCTCCGGGAAGGGTGTGAATGCATTTTAGGAGTACGCCTTAAGCTCCTGAAAGAGCTTCAAGAGAAATTTTTTAGAAAGCGCTGGAACACGGGGTCAGCCCCCGTAAACCTAAGCGAGTTCATCGGCAAGCTGCCTTCGGCAGGGTTTCGTATTATAGATAAGGTAGCGGTGTTTCCCAATTTCAACTCCGCGCGTTTTTTCCTGCCATTCGAAGACCAAATGTCACACCGGCTTCTGTTTTACGAGATCTTGGTGCCGCGGCGATATAGCCTGTCTATTATGCTTCGTTTCCTGCTTCACTGCTATGCCTTCCTGTTGCGGGTCACAAAGAATTCATCATTCTTGCACCAGCATATCTATATATTGCTGGAGAAGACATGAAAGATCTTATTGGCAAAATTGAAGAATTTATGGGCGTTGCAATTGATGCTTCCCGCTATCTATTGGTGGGCAATGCTTTTGGAAAACGCTCTATCTTCTTATATAAACCACAAGCACAATGTCCGTTCGTCATCGCAAAGATTCCGGGCACCAAAGAGGGTCAAATGCGTTGCGAAAATGAATATCGGTGCATGGAATATTTGAACCAAAAGAAAATTGCAAAGACGCGGTGTGCCAAGGCACTTGGTATTGTTGAGCACAAAGGCCAGAAATGCTATCTGCAAGAAACGCTGTTTAGTAAGCCATTATATTCCATGCTTCCTCTGCTGACTCGGATACCTATGGCGAGATATTTTCGCTGGGGAACTGAAAGGTTTATAGGGATTTACCAACATTCCCGTGAGCCAGAGAATATCAAGGGGAAATCATACGCTCGATGTTATCAGCATGGAGATGCTTGGCCGGGAAATTTGGGCAGAGACGGCGATGCCATCGTTTTATACGACTTAGAGTTCGGATCCTTACGGGGGAAGCCGCTATTTGACCTCTTACATTTCGGCCTTTATTACCAGGTTGCTATGGGAAATACTGGAATGGTGGGCAGAGAAGTCGTGTCAGGAAATTACGATCGGGGCCAAGAGAAGCGCAACTTCCAACCTTCAGCGGCCACGGTTGAAATGGCGTTTCTTGGTGAAGGACGTCTTGCTAAGATCATGCGCCGTTGCATCCATGACTATATAAACACTTGCCAGATAAGTCGCGAAGATGCACGTGCATTAATTTACGAGTATATCAGTGATGACAGGGGAATCACTGACATTGTGACAGGGTGGGATGCAATGATCCTTTCACCCTGAATAACCTCATATCTATCTTAGGATTAGATTGACTAATCGCAGATTATATTATGAAACGCAATTTGAGTGCTGAAGAAACACGTGAAAATTGGATGCGTTATTACGCTAGTCTTAAAGGCGATGAAAAGGCAAGTCTTTTCAAAGAAGAATTTGGTAAATATACATATACGCATACTTGGTATAATTCCATTCGCACTATCATCGAATTGACACACCTGCGGGACAAGGATGTTGTTTTGGAGGCTGGTTCTGGTTGGGGCCGAATGGTCTTAGGACTCGCTGAGCGATTTACTGAATTGGACATCACGCTCATGGACCTCTCTAAGCATGCACTATCTATTGGCGGGCCATTGATAGGTACAGCAATGAAAGGAAACACGATTGAATGGATCGAAGGTAGTGTTGAGGAAATTCCTCTTCTGGACAACAAATATGATGTTGTATACTCAGCGCGAGTTTTCCAACATCTCACCACACCTGCAAAGGGAACTGCAGAGATAGTACGCGTGTTGAAACCAGGTGGCCGCTTCGTAGTTTTTCTTCAGAACAAACTTTGTCCGCTAAATGCTAGATACTATTCAAGGCTTTATACCCCCAGACAGGTTAGGCGCTGGTTTGATGGATTGCAACTGAGGGAGTTTCGCGTGCGATCCATGGATTTTTATCCTGGATTCCTATGCGTAATAGCGCTCAGGCAGAGAATGTGGTGTGAACGTGTTCTGGAGAGCATCCCCATCTTGAACCTGTTTGGCGGAAAAGTCGTGGCCTGGGGTCGCAAGTAACAGCCTACCCAAGGCTTCGGAGTTTATCATAGTTTGTTCGTCACTATCCCACTACCCTTTGATTATTCTCCGGTTCAAGTTTTATGAAAATTCTCCACGTTAATAAGTTTTTTTATCTGAAAGGTGGGAGTGAAGCTTACCTTTTTTCTCTCATTGATGAATTGAGGGAGAGGGGCCATTCGGTGGCTGAATTTGCCATGAAGGATCCTCTAAATTGGCCTACCAAGTGGTCCAAATACTTCGTACATCCTATTGACTATGATACTTTGGATCTTAGACACAAAATTGATTCTGCGTCGAAAATCATCTATTCCTTTGAAGCAAAAAAGAAGATTGCAAGGCTTCTAGATGTTTTCAAGCCTGATATTGTCCATCTGCATATTTTCCAACATCAATTGTCACCATCTATCCTTCCCGAAATCAAAAGGAATGGAATACCAATTGTATATACAGCACACGATCTCAAAAGCGTCTGTCCCAACTACAAAATGCTGACACGTGGTCAAGTGTGTGAGCGCTGTGCAAGGCATCGATATTATAACTGCTTGCGCTTTAAGTGTACAAAGAAGTCGTACGTAAAGAGTCTTGTCAATACAGTAGAGATGTATTTTCACCTTGTTTGGAGATATTATGACTTGATTGATTTGATCATCACTCCTAGTGCCTTCTATCGGAAAAAGCTTGTCGAATTGAGATTCCCGGAGAAAAAAGTAGTCCATATCCCGAATTTTGTGGACGAAGTAAAGTATATTCCAAAGTATGCGCACGACGGTTATTTCGTCTATTTGGGAAGATTGGCGCAAGAGAAGGGTATTCTGACCCTTCTTGAGGCTATGAGAAGAGTTGGCTTTGCCGAACTCTTTATAGTCGGTGCAGGGCCACTGGCTGACACAATCCAAAAAACAATTGCAACTTCCAACCTTGCAAATGTGCGCATGACCGGATTCCAAACAGGCGAAGCATTGAGAAGTCTTGTTCTGAAGTCAATGTTTTCGGTATTGCCATCAGAATGGTACGAAAACGGCCCTATGTCTCTTATAGAATCCTTTGCGTATGGAAAGCCGGTAGTTGGCTCGAATATAGGCGGGATACCCGAGCATATTTCCGATGGCGAAGACGGTTTTGTTTTTGAAGCAGGAAATGCAACGGATTTAGCGGAAAAAATCAATGCTATGTATGAGGATCCAGAAAAAGCTATAGAGATGGGCAGAAACGCAAGAAGGAAGGTTGAAAAATACTATTCAAAAGAGACACACGTAGAAAGAATTATGGATATATATCACAATCTCATTAATTGATTTTTCCAAAAACCCATTGATGAAAAACAAGCCACTTAACATTGCATTGATTGGGACGAGAGGTGTTCCTGCAAACTACGGCGGTTTTGAAACCTGTGTCGAGGAGATTGGCAAAAGGTTGGTAGAAAAGGGGCATCATGTAACAGTATATTGTCGAAGAAGTTATTATCAGGACAATTTTGATACATACCTTGGGATGAAAAGGGTGTGCCTGCCGAATTTGGAGAACAAATCTTTGGATACCATGTCACATACATGGGTTTCGACTTGGCATGCGTTGCTCAAAAACTTTGATGTACACATGGTTTTCAATGCCGCAAACAGTCCTCTTGTCATCCCTTTGAGATTGTTCGGCAAGAAAATCGCGATTAACACTGACGGCATAGAATGGAAGCGATCGAAGTGGGGCTTCCGGGGGCGTTCTTTTTATAAAATCTCGGAGAAAATTGCCTGTCTCATATCAAATCGAATAGTTGCCGATTCGAAAGGAATGAACAGCTACTATCGGGAAAAACATAAGACGCTGTCTACAGAAATTGCGTATGGAGCTTATGTTCAAAATTGTGACCACCCGACCAAGCTGAAAGAAATGGGGCTCACGCCTGGACAATATTTCCTTCAAATAACGAGGTTTGAGCCGGAAAACCATCCCTTGTTGACTGTAAGGGCTTTTAAAAAGCTCAATACAAACAAAAAACTGGTTTTGGTTGGCGGAAATCCTTATGCAACTGAATACACACGGCAAATTGAGAGGGAAGCGAACAACAAGGTGGTTTTACCTGGGTTCATATACGCCCAGGAAATACTCAAAGAATTGTGGTGTTGCTGCTTTGCATACATTCACGGAAACTCTGTGGGAGGCACGAACCCAGCCTTGTTGCAAACCACGGCTTCTGGCTGCTTTACCATAGCAATTGATATCCAATTTAACAGGGACGTACTGTGTGACTGCGGAATCTACTACAAAGGCACCGAAGAAGCGCTGGCTGAAAAAATGCAATGGGCTTTGAATAACGAAGACAAACTCAATGATTATCGGACAAGAGCGCAGGAAAGAGTTACAGAGGTTTACTCGTGGGACAGGATTGCTGACCAATATGAACAATTGTGCCTCGACTTGCACAATGGGAAATACCCTTGGCGTTTCAATTGGGGGGCTTTGTTTTGAAAATGGCAGAAAAGTACAACTGGGAGAAGATAGCCGGGCAGACGATTGAGGTATATCGCAAAGCGCATGGCGCTTCGCGGCGTTAGGCGGAAGGCGGTAGGCAGGGCGCAGAGTGGTGCCGTTTGAGGCGTTAGGATGTAAGGCAGAGGCACAGGCGCAAAGAGCAGAGGGCAGAGCGTAAGGCTGAAGGGCCGCTGCGCTTAAGGGGCACTTCGTTTTAGGCTAAAGGCGAAAAGCGCAGAGCAAAGCACCAAAGGTGCTGCGGCAGGAGCACTGTCGCTGAGGACTGCTGTCGCTTGAGGAGCGCTTTGCTTGAGGTTTCAGGAGACAGGAGGGGCATGGCGGCATGGCGCTTATGAATACCCACCCGGATTATATGCACTTTGGTAGTGGGAAGCCAGGATGGGTGCATCACCTATTTGTTAATTTTTCTATCAACTGTCTGATGGCGTAAGTAATCAAAGGATTTTTTTGTCTCTCGCAGAGCGCACAGAGGCACAGAGTTCTTGATCTGAATTCCTGACCCCGGAGGAATAGGCTGCTGCATTCCACAGGGCAGGGAGGGGAATTCAGATCAAACTGCCATCCCGCTATCGCGGGAGATGTTTACTGCCCCCAATGTTTGTGTCCTTGATCAACATTGACATTGCCAGATAACAAATGCCACGCAGTGGCTGAGACTTTTGTCTGATTTTTCCTCTCAAAAAAATCGGACAAATTCTATTCATATTTGAGATCTCTGAGGGCTCAAGCGACCGAAGGAAGCGGGCGAGAGAATTCCATCATCGCTTCTGGGAAACAACCTCGGGCTTCGCAAAGATTCACAAATCCGTGGTGCTTCCAGCCGGGGATGGAGGAATATCCGGTGAGATATTATGAAGAATTCTTGGAATACGTCAAGGATAAGTACGAGGGGCAATATTGGGACGTGCTGCCTAGGGAGATGGCGAGATATTGGGTGGAGAATGTAAGGGATTGTGAATTGAGGGATTAAGGGTCCGCAGATTACGCAGATTACACGGATTGAAAAAATTGAATGAAAGATGAAAGGACGTATAAGATTATAGGCGCTCCCGTGTTGGCAGAAAGCGAGAGAGTTGTGCCAAGCTGTTTTCGAGATAATCAATCAAGGGAAATTTCAGAAAGATTTTAGCCTGAAAGATCAGATATGGAGAGCGTCGGGCTCTGTCATGGACAACATTGCAGAAGGCTTCGATGATGGCGGACGAAAGGAATTTATCAAATTTTTGGGGTATGCGCAAAGGTCATGCGGGGAAGTCCAATCTCAGTTGTATCGGGCTGTGGATTGTGAATACATCAATAAGAGGAAATTCGAGCAAATATATGACTTTGCATCTGAGTGTCGGAAGCAGATTAAGGGGTTTCGGAAGTATTTAAGAAATTATGAAAAAAGTTGAAGAATTACGGAATTACGAATTTACGAATTAGGGATTGAGGGATTGGGGGATTCACCGCGGAGGCGCAGAGTGCGCAGAGCAGATATTTTTTTGTTTGTCGGGATATGCCGACAAACAATAAGGTCTTCTACCCCCTTCTGGGCAATTTTTAGCTCAATGCCCGCGGGATTGTCCACTTAAAGGTTTATGCCCAGATCGGCATTTGCCGATAGGATAAAACATAAAACCTCAGCG
>LGVF01011698.1_pt1 | contig 22029 bp, 21 predicted proteins | sample 469901 | NCBI WGS metagenome assembly LGVF01 (sample SAMN03893561, study PRJNA290197) | marine sediment metagenome | material: sediment; isolation source: combined push core samples #3730, #5133, and #5579 collected at Hydrate Ridge | place: Pacific Ocean: Hydrate Ridge
CAGTAAACATGGAGTGTTATCTCTTCTGCTCACCTTAACCTTAGCTCATTCTTCACGGTCTCAGGTATACCTCGGAAGGTTATAAATGGCGCTTTTCTCGGTGAGTCATGAGCATCAAGAGCAANNAAGGCGCGGAATAGCAGGCTATTGCAAGCCTGAGCAACGCGGCTATTGATGTTCATGGCCGGCGAAAAAGTGTCATTTGCTGCCTTTCGAGGTATACCCTTCGATCATCACGTCGTCTTCAAATCGATGAACCGAGATACCTTCAAGCCCCATGCATTGCTCCATGTGTTCAACCCCAGGCCCGGTGCAGATCGGAATCCCGTTGCCACCGCAGATCTTGGGGGCATAAAACATGCAGATCTTGTCAACGATACCTGCCATCAAGGCCGAACCATTAACACGGCTTCCCCCTTCGATGAGGAGGCTTGTAATGCCCATCGGGCCAAGCTTTTTTACGAGGGCCTTGAGGTTTATCTGCCCCACATCGTCTTTCACCGTAAGAAAACTCACGCCGGGGCTTTCCAGCATTCTTCTCTTTTCCGCAGGGACGGATTCACCAATTATAATAGTAGTATCAGAATCTGAAGCAAGATGCAACAGTTTAGCATTCGGGTGTATTGATAGATGTGTGTCGAGCACGATTCGCATGGGATCTGATCCCTTACGGTCTTCAAGGCGGGTAGTCAGTTGGGGGTTGTCTTTAAGGACCGTTCCAACGCCCACCATGACAGCGTCAACAGCATGGCGGAGTTCATGGACGAATTTTCTGGAAAGGGGGTTGGTGATCCATTTGGAATCGCCTGTTCGTGTTGCAATGCGACCATCAAGCGTAGCCGCACATTTCAGGATGACAAAAGGCAGAGATGTGGTAACGTATTTAATGAAAACCTCATTGAGACGGCGACACATGTCTTCACAAACCCCAAACGACACTTCCAAGCCCTGACTTTTCAAAAAAGCAAGCCCACCGCCGGTCACCCGCGGGTTTGGATCTTTCATCCCTGCCACGACTCGCTTGATGCTACTTCTCAGGATTGCTTCCGTGCAGGGCGGTGTCCGGCCTGTGTGGTTGCAGGGCTCCAAGCTCACATACAGCGTGGCCCCCGTGGCCTTGTCTCCAGCGTCATTAAGGGCATGGATCTCAGCATGAAGTCCGCCCGCTACCCGATGGAATCCTTTTCCTACAACCTTGCCGTCCTTAACGACAATTGCGCCTACCATTGGATTAGGAGACGTCCAACCACGACCTTGTTCAGCCAACTCAAGGGCCATTTTCATGTAAGTTTCGTCCACGATTTTCAAAGACCGGAATTCATTAACTCGTAAATCACTAAATCGGACAGAATACTAATAAGATCAGTCGGTATCTTTCGCAAAAGCCAAAAAGTAGTGGCTCATCGTGGAGCCGATCACTTCATTCGTTTTTTGCGGGGTGTCGAAGACCTTTTCTTGGAAGCATCGAGCAAATCCTTGAGTTGGGACATAAAGTCATTTATGTCTTTGAACTCTCGGTATACCGAGGCAAACCGGACATAGGCCACGTCATCAAGTTCATGGAGCTTGGTCATGATCCATTCGCCTACTACTGAGGAGGGAATCTCTTTTTCCCCCACCTCCTGGAGTTCCCGCTGAAGTTCGTCCACGTACAGTTCGAGCGTGTTGATGCTTATGTTTCTCTTTTCGCAGGCCTTCTGCATCCCGACAAGGACTTTGTTCCGATCAAAGGTCTCCCGTCTGCCATCCTTCTTTATCAGGACAAGGGGCAATTGCTCTATCCGTTCATAGGTGGTAAATCGGTGATTGCAGGCTAAACATTCACGGCGACGCCTCACCGTGTTACCATCCTTAGTCATCCTGGAATCGATGACTTTGTTATTAACCTCTCTACAATATGGGCATTTCATTGTTGGTTATCCCATTCTCCATTTCCCATTCCACGATTTTCGATTGAAAAACCCTGCAGCAAGCTGTGGGGAATGAACTCGCTTTTGGGGTTCACGGTTCTACGAATCAGGCATCATTGAACTGGGCAAGTGTTACCCCTGCGGCCTTCAACATCTCCTCTGCCATGGGGTCTGGATAGCCTTCCTGATATATGATCTCACGAATACCGGCGTTAATGAGCATCTTGGCACAGATGGAGCATGGGATATTTGTGCAATAGAGCACAGCCCCTTTGATGGAAGCCCCGTGATAGGCGGCTTGTATAATGACGTTCTGTTCGGCATGAAGGCCTCGACAAAGTTCATGTCGCTCACCGGAAGCTACCCCTAATTCCTCACGCAGGCAGCCGATATCGATGCAATGAGGTAGTCCTGCAGGCGCTCCGTTATAGCCGGTTGCAAGAATTCGTTTATTTCTTACCGCAATGGCCCCTACCTGACGACGGCGGCAAGTGGATCGCCTTGCCACAAGAACGGCAATATCCATAAAATATTTCTTCCAGGAAGGACGGCTCATACTTGAAGTGTCTCAAATGAAGGATGCCAATTTCTTCAAGTCATAAAAAAAAGATCACTCTACTACGTTCGTAGCTCGTAGCTCGTAGTTCGTAGTTCGTAGTTCTCGGTTGCTACGAACTCAATAGATATTTCAACTACTCAACCACTTAACGAGGTTTGTATGATCAAATTCTCAACTTCACTCGATGTCCATTTTTTCCACACGGCGTTTATGACGCCCCTCATCAAACGGGGTGTCAAGCCAGGTATCTACCAACTGTAAGGCCAGCATGTCACCGATTAGACGGCCACCCATGACCAGGATATTGGAGTCATTGTGGCGTCTGCTCATGATAGCAGAAAAAAGATCATTGGCTAGGGCAGCGCGCACACCACGAAAACGGTTGGCAACCATAGACATTCCAAGCCCGGTTCCACAGATCAAGATGGCACGCTCAAACGTGCCATCCGATACCTTTCGAGCCACCTTTTTCCCATAGTCGGTATAATCCACAGATTCCTTACTGTGGGTCCCTGCGTCCTCGACTTGAACACCCTGTTTCTGGAGATGGGCTTTCACCTGCTCCTTCATTGAATATCCAGCGTGATCGGCCCCGATGATAATTTTCATAACTGAACGTCTCAAAATTGTAACTTCTCAAAAAGTCTGGATAATTTCCCGACAGCCCCTAAATTCATGATCTGCCACATCTAATGGTCCGGCGGGATCTATTGTTTATTTCGGGAGGCTATTTGAGCCTCCCGCACCTGACACGCATTAGGTGAACCTTTTCAGGAATGTTCCTTTATATAGTTGACGGCATCTTGAACCGTTTGAAGCTTTTCTGCATCTTCATCAGCGATCTCTGTGTCAAAAGCTTCTTCCATGGCCATAATCAATTCAACCAGATCAAGAGAATCTGCGCCGAGGTCATCCACAAAAGAAGCCTCGGGCACGACCTCATCTAATTCAACGCTGAGCTTTTCAGCAGTGAGCTTTTTGACCTTTTCTTCAATTTCCACGTGCTATCACCTCCTTTTTCAATTTACATGTACATTCCTCCGTTTACATGAATAACCTGCCCTGTAATATAGGAGGCCTTTGCCGATGCAAGAAAAGCAACCACCTCAGCCACGTCTTCGGGTTGGCCGAAGCGACCCAAGGGAATCTGGGCCTGCATGGCCTCCTTGACCTTATCAGGAAGGCTGGCCGTCATATAAGTATCAATAAATCCTGGCGCAATGGCATTCACAGTGATTCCCCTTGGAGCCAGTTCTCTTGCTGCGGTCTTAGTCAAACCGATCAGGCCTGCCTTGGATGCTGCGTAATTGGCCTGACCGGGGTTCCCCATCACACCCACCACCGAGGCCATGTTGATAATGCGCCCAGCACGTTGTTTCATCATAATCTTAGCCGCAGCCTGTATGCAATGGAAAGCCCCTTTGAGATTGATGGCCAGAACGCGATCCCAATCTTCTTCCTTCATACGGACCAAAAGCCCATCTGTGGTGATGCCCGCGTTATTTACCAGTACATCCACGCGGTGGCATTCTTCCACAATCTTCTTGAAGAAGTCTTGGACGTCTTGCTGTGAGGCCACGTTTACACGGGATGCCAAAGCGCTGCCTCCGGCATCCTCAATGAGCTTTACGGTCTCTTCAGCATCTTGGCTATCATGGCCGGAGTAATTGAAATATATCCTGGTGTTCGCATCAGCCATGCGCAACCCGATGGTGCGACCGATACCCCTTGACCCCCCAGTGATTATCACCACACGATTTGTATCTGCACTCACAATCTTCCCTGTCACGAATCCGCAATCCTAAATGGCATCCTTCATTCACCAGTTTACACTTTTTTCAAAAAAACGTGTATTATCGAATTGAATGGCGATGTCCAAACTGGAAANNTGTCCAAACTGGAAATTCGAAATTTGAAATTAGGTAACGCATCTACATCTTTGTGTTTTTCCGAATTTCGAATTTCAAGTTTCAAATTTCATTGCCAAAACACAAGATCAACAAAGTGTAAACTACTTCTGAGATTTAATGAAGGATGCCTCCTAAATACTACACTATTTCCTGCCAAACATGATGTCGGCAACTGCATCCATGTCTTGGATTAACCCGCTGTGGCTTGCCATGAATCTCCCATAACCGGTTTTTTCCTCTAATGAAGACGGAATCCCTTCACGAGCAGGGCCTGATCCCGTGACGATCTTGATGGCATTTCTGGTAATCACTTCTGCCACCTCACTGGCAAATATTCTCGACATGATTACAGTCTTTTCTGCCCCGGATGATGTCTCCTGGACAAGCCGCTTTGCCTTTCTTGCCAGACTGATTCCTATCTCCACATAAGTCATCATGTCGGCCAGACAAAACATTATGAATTGCTGCTTGGTAAGCTTGTTGTTGTGGACAAACATGATGGTTTCATTCAAGGTTCTTGCAGCCCACGCATACGTCTCAGCGCCGATCTCAGGAAAGGATGCATGGTTCGCCTCCATCTCTTGTGCCATGGCACCATAATAATTACCTTTGGACTTTACAGTGGACCGCCATCTGAACGTACTGATAATGTTTTGCTGAATCTCGCTGGTCCCCTCGTAGATGCACGTGATCTTCACGTCTCGCTTGATCTTTTCAACCTCATATTCGGCCATATATCCGTATCCGCCCAATGCCTGGATCGCGTCATCTGCGGCCTTGTTGCCAGCCTCAGTGGCAAAATATTTGGCGATGGAGCCTTCTACCTGGAGGTCCTTCTCGCCTGCATCCAACCTCGTGGCTTGTTCATCCATGTAAGCACTGCCAGCCTCGATTCGCACGGCGTGGGGGATAACCAGCTTGTGCGTATAGCCTTGCTTTTCCGAAAGGGGGCTTCCAAACTGTATCCGTTTTTTTGCATAGTCTATGACAATGTCCAGGGCAGCTTCTCCTGCTCCAAGGCCCATGGCTGCCACCATGAGCCGGGTGTGCCCGAAGACCATGTTGGCCTGCTTAAGGCCCATGCCCGGCACACCACCCAGGAGGTTTTCAACCGGGACAAATACATCGGTAAAGGTGAGGGGGGAGGTATTGGATGCACGGATCCCATGCTTCTCTTCCCCCTTTCCCTGGTGGAAGCCTTGCATGCCCTTTTCCATAACAAAAAAGGTGGACCCTTCCGGGGCCATTGCTAAGAGGGTGATAAAGTCGGCGTATCCGCCATTTGAGATAAACTGCTTGGAGCCATTGATGAGATATCCGGTGATTTGTCCTGCGTCATTCTGGACAGGCTCAGCCCTGGTCTTGAGGGCTGCGAGGTTGCTTCCAGCCTCTGCCTCGGTCACAGCATATGCGACCAAGACAGCACCTTGACAAATCTTGCCCAGCCATTTCTGCTTCTGTTCCTCGGTGCCGGCAAACATGATCGGATCTGCACCAAGCTGGATCGCAAAGAATGCGGTGGCCACGCCAAGACAGATCCGAGACATCTCCCTTGTGACAGCACAACTATCTCTGGCACCGCCGCCCAGGCCGCCGTATTGTTCGGGAATGAATAAGAGTTGCAGGCCGATATCAGGCCCCAACGTCTCTCTGATTATCTGCTCAGGAAACTCCTCCTTCTTATCCAGTTTAAGTATCTTTTCTTTTGGCAGGAGGCGCTTCCTGACAAGTCCAATGGTATCAATGACAATTTGCCTCGATTCTATGTCAAGGCCTGCTAGATCCTGTGGTTCATCTCCAATGTCCGATGGCATCTGAACTAAACTCCTATTCTTTTCCGACGAACTTTTACGTTTGTTGTCAGTGGTGTGCGTGTATTACTGATATGGCGGCTATAGTTCTTCGGTTTCAATCACAGTACGTCCCTTGTAATGACCGCAGTGGGGACAGACATGGTGTGGAAGCTTGGACTCATTACACTGGGGACAGATCGACAGGTTGACAAGTGTGAGCCTTTGATGAGTCCTTCGCTTGCGACCTCTAGATTTGGAAATCTTGCGTTTTGGTAAGGCCATAGAAAATCTCCTAGGTTCCGTCTTTCTGAATTGACATTAGGTCCTTATACCTCGAAAGGCCACAAATGACACTTTTTCGCCGGCCATGAACATCAATAGCCGCGNNCAATAGCCGGCTATTCCGCGCCTTCGCGCCTTGCTCTTGATGCTCATGACTCACCGAGAAAAACGCCATTTATGACCGTCCGAGATATATTTAAGAAGAGACGGTATGCAGTAAAACGCAATGGCTAATCTATAGCTTTTCAGAAAAATACTTGCAAATTTGCGGGATGAATGGTCCTGATAACCATGTGACATTACGCTAAAATGATGCGCAGCTTAATTCCGCAATCCGAAATCTGCAATCGGAAATACCATAGTAGCATTTCACGCGTTTTTGTTGTATTACTACTAAACTAAAACAAGCACAGAATCCCTCAATATAAGGAAAAAAATGATTTTGTCAAGCCTTTTGGATGTGTTTCCAAGTACTGCCATTTTGGTCGTTTCCGTTCAGGTACAACAATCGTTGTTCCTATGATGCATTTGTGTTATCCTACGTTCGAGATTTCTTGCAGCCGTTGCAGAAAATGCACGTGCTTTTGCGGTTCCGAAGAACAATCTTACAAGATGGAGGTCATCCATGTCACGCAAGCCTGCTGTGGCTAACATGTTCTATCCTGGTGATAAGCATCAATTGAAAGAGCAGTTGAATACATTTGTCAGGCCGGTCCCAGCGCCAAAAAAGGTGCTGGCTGCCATCTCACCGCATGCGGGGTATATGTATTCTGGCGGGGTAGCTGGTGACGTTTTTTCTCAGATCCGCATTCCGGACGATGTGTTGATTCTGGGGCCGAACCATCGGGGCATGGGGGCTACTGTCGCCCTGACAGCCTCGGGGGCATGGGACATGCCATTGGGGCCGGTTTCGATCAACGAGGCACTGGCCGAATCCATCATGAATGTCCCCATATCCGAGGTCAAGATAAAGGACGATCCTCAGGCCCACGCCATGGAACATTCTATCGAGGTTCAGGTGCCATTTCTCCAGTTTTTGCGCCCTGAAGTCAAAATAGTACCGATTGCCTTGTCGCACCTGAGTTATGATACGTGTCAACATGTCGGTCAGGCCCTAGTAAAGGGGATTCAAGACTACGGCAAAGAAGTCCTCATGGTGGCCAGTACGGATATGACTCATTATGAGTCCCAGGAATCGGCCAAGGCAAAAGACAAGTTGGCCATCGACCGCATCCTTGATTTGGACCCCGAAGGGCTCTATGAGACCGTGGCCAGGCATGGGATATCTATGTGCGGAGTAATTCCAACGACTGTCGTACTCGAGGCGTGCAAGGCGCTGGGGGCGAGCAAGGCTGAGGTGGTCAGGTATGCCACTTCGGGGGATGTAACCGGCGATTATTCCCAGGTAGTGGGATATGCGGGCTTCATTGTTTACTGAGGTCGGCGCAAAGTATAGACAAAAACAGCCTTGACTTTTTGTTGGGAGTTCAGTAAAAAATATAATTTGATGTTTCTGGGTTTCTGCCATCCATAGAAAGGAATGATGGGCACTAAGTACAATATTCTCAAGCCGTCTGGCGCAAACTTTGGATATACCGAGGTATAACCACTGGGGGATCGTCTAGTGGCAGGACAGTGGGCTCTGAATCCATTAACCGAGGTTCGAATCCTCGTCCCCCAGCCAAAAGAAAAAACTATAGAAATATAGCAGATACGCGGTTATGGGAAGGTCATCATGGAACAGGTGCTGCTCCTGAATGCTACTTTTGAGCCCTTAAAGGTGATTGACTGGAAAAGGGCCATCAGGCTTCTCACATTGGGAAAGGTGGAGGTCTTGGAAGAGTATGACCGGGAGATTCACTCTGTCACGTTCGCCATCAAGCTCCCTGCAGTCCTTCGTCTCTTCGGATACGTAAAGTACAGGAAAAAACATGTCAAATTTTCTCGAGCAAACATTTACGGGCGGGACAATTTCCGATGCCAGTACTGCGGCCACAAGTTTGAGTCTCAAGATCTAACCTTCGATCATGTGACGCCCAGGAGATATGGGGGAAAGACCGAGTGGACCAATATTGTCACGTGCTGCTATAAGTGTAACCGGAAAAAAGGAGGAAGAACCCTGAGGGAGGCAGGTTTCAAGCTTCTGAGAAAAGCGATAAAGCCCGACTGGATGCCCTTTCTTATGATTACTATTGGCGTCAGGAGTGTTCCCGACTCGTGGCGGGATTATCTGTACTGGAACATGGAGTTAAAAGAGGGCTGATACACGTATCTGGAGGTCCCCAACCACCCCCCCCGGGGGTGTTGATAATAATCGTTTCTCCTTTCAAGGCCTTGAAGGTAGAGCGGCCTGGGAGTTCCACCTCAGTCCCGTCAACGCGCTTTAGAAGATTCTGTCCACACCTTGCATTACCCCCCCCTGCAATGCCTCTGGGCGGAAAACGCCTCCTTTCTGATTGAAGGGATATTACAGCATCTTCAAGGAGAAGGAGTTCACGTGTCACCCCCATCCCCCCTGAGTGGAGGCCGGCGCCTCCTGATCCCTGCCTCATTTCGGTCTTGAGGACCCGAATGGGATAGGTGCTTTCTATGACCTCGGTGGGCGTTGTGGCCGTGTTGGTCATGTGGACCTGGACCGCGCTTGCCCCGTCACACCTGGGATTTGCGCCCATGCCGCCTGCAATCGTCTCGTAATAGGTTTTTCCCTTCCATCCCAGGGCAAGGTTGTTCATGGTACCCTGACCTTGGGCCGGAATCTGGTTAGGGAGCAAATCCTTTAGGGCAAGCAGGAGTACGTCAACAATCCTCTGTGAGGTTTCAACATTTCCGGAACTGACCGCTGCCGGCGGCTGTGGATTGATGAGCGTGCCTTCGGGTGCAACAATATGCACGGTTTCGTAACATCCATGGTTGGGCGGGATATCGGCAGGCAGAAGGCATCTCAGGACATAATAGACGGCTGACCTGGTTACGCTGATCGGAGCGTTGGCGTTTCCCTCACTTTGAGATGCGGTCCCTGTAAAATCGACCTCAAAACACTTCCCTTCAAGTAACACTTTAACTTTGATGGGGATTGGCTCTTGTTCGCCATCCAGATAATCGGATGCCTCAGACGCTCCGTCAGGAAGGGTCGAGAGATGGGCTATGACCCTCGATCTCGAATAATCGAGAATCGCCTCAACAAAGCTGTCAAAGGCTTCCTCGCCGTACCGGTGAATAAAATCAATGCATCTGGATACCCCAAGACGGTTGGCCCCCACCTGGGCATTCAGGTCCCCGATGCGCTCGGTCGGGTTTCTGGTTTCTTTTTCAAACACCTTCAGAACGGCTTTTTGCATGCCATGGTTTCTTACAAACACGGTAGGGGGTATGACAATCCCCTCTTCATAAAGGGTACTGCTTGACCCTGGCATGGATCCCGGGGTCTTACCACCCACATCCGCATGATGGGCACGGTTTACGGCATACCCCTTAAGCCTTCCCTGCCAGAAAAAAGGCGCAATCAGGGTTATGTCCGGAAGGTGTGAACCACCTCGGTATGGATCGTTCACGATGACCTGATCACCGGGAGATAACCTGGGGAAATCGGCAGCGACTGCCTCTACGGCCGAAGGCATAGCGCCAAGATGCACAGGGATATGTTCGGCCTGGGCAATGAGCCGGCCGTTGGCGTCAAACAAGGCACAGCTTTCATCCAGGCGTTCTTTGATATTGGGAGAAAAAGCAGTCCTCCTGAGGTTTGCCCCCATCTCCTCGGGAATGGCTAAGATAAGGTGCTTAAAGACCTCAAGGGTCACTGGGTCAAGGATGGACATTACCCTACTTCTATCCTGAGACAACTGTTTTCTTCCATAGAGATCTCACAGTTGGGTGGTACAAACACGGTGCATCCTTCATCTTCAATCACTACAGGACCGTGATTGTGAAAAGATGACCAAAGGTGCCTTCGATGATACACCGGTGCAATCATCCATCCTGATGGAAGCAGGATTTTTCTCTTGCTGGTTGGTTGGCCTATCACAGATGACTTGACTTCCGGCAAGGCGATCTCATCCCTTGAGGTCAGGGCTGAAAGCCTCACAGTAACAGCTTCCACAAGAGGCACTTGTTCTAAGGCGTATCCATATCTCTTTCTGAAGATCTGGTGGAAGCTTTTTGCCATGTCGGCTTCCTTGCTATAGGCTACGGGAAGATGGAAGCTCTGCCCCTCATACCGCATATCCAGCACAGGGCTAAAATGCGTATCCTTGTGCTGCAGGCCCTGGCGGGCCAGAGATCTTTGGGCCTTTTCCTCAAACCGCTTCAATATCCTGTCCACTTCTTGTTGGGTCTCTGTGTTCCATCTGGCAATGAGGCTTTCGCCAAAATCGAGCCTTACGTCTGAAAGAAGAATCCCCAGGGCTGAGAACATGCCTGCCATGGGCGGAATTAATACCTCCCTTATCCCGAGTTCCCCTGCAAGATCTGCAGCATGAATGGGGCCGGCGCCGCCAAACGCAAGCAGTGTGCAGTGCCTGGCGTCGATCCCCTTTTCCACCGTAGTCCTTCGAATCCCCCGGAGCATGTTGGCATTTACCACGGAGCGCACGCCGAGAATGGTCTCCTCCAGACTGAGGTTGGCCGATCTCGCAAGAGATTCAAGGGCCTGTCGGGCCCTGTCGGGATTGAGAGTAATACCAGTCCCTATAAAGGACATGGGGTCGAGCACCCCTGACAGAAGGTTTGCATCGGTCACAGTTGCCAGTCCCCCGCCCTGGTTGTAGCAGGCAGGGCCCGGCTCAGAACCAGCGCTCTGTGGGCCCACCCGAAGCGCCCCGCCCTTGTCCACCCAGGCAATCGATCCCCCGCCTGCTCCTATGGTGGTGATATCAAGTATGGGGATGCGGATGGGGAGTCCGTCGATCTCTCCTTCCTCGGTCCATAAAGGAGTGTTGTCCACAATGGCTGAAAAGTCTGCGCTTGTTCCACCCATGTCAAAGGTGATCAGGTCTTTTTTTTTCATGCGCTTTCCGAGCAAGAGGCCGCCCGAAACCCCACCGGCCGGACCGGAAAGCAGGACCTCGACAGGGTGGACTTCAGCCGATGTTGCCACACCACCACCTGACTTCATAATGAAGTAGTCGGGAGGCCCTCCTGCATCCAGGATCGCCTTGCGTATGTTTTCCACGTAGGAATGCACGATGGGCTGGACAAAGGCGTTTATGGCTGTGGTAGAGGCCCTTTCATATTCCCTGAACTCAGGGATGATTTCAGATGACATGGACACGGGAATGCTTCTATTTTCAAATTCCTTTTCCAGGAGAATCTCGTGAGCAGGGTTCTTGTAAGAATACAGGAGGCAAATCGCCACCGCCTCTGCCCCCACATCCATAATATGATCTGCCAGAGTGGCTGCAACGGTTTGCGACAGAGGCAATATGACCGTCCCATCAGGGGCAAGGCGCTCAGCAACCTCAAAGCATAATTCTGGACTGACCACAGGCCTTGACCTGACACAGTCGAAATCGTAAAGCCTGGGCCTTTGTTGCCTGGCAATATACAGGAGGTCCTTGAAGCCCTTGGTCGTGACAAAGGCGACCGTTGCTCCTCTTCTTTCAAGCAGCGCATTGGTGGCTACTGTGGTGCCGTGGGAAAAGCAGGAGATGCTTGGCAGGGTCCTTATTGTTTGGGTTACAGCGAGATCAGGGCAGGCCGGGGTGGAAACGACTTTCCAGCCCCGGATGCCTTTGCTGTCCACGGTGACAACATCTGTGAAAGTCCCCCCGATGTCTGTTGCGACTCTCATCCGATGTGGGACCGGTTCAAACCGATGATCCGACGAAAGCTCTCTGAGCGGGACAGTACCTCAAGGGTTTGCCACATCCACTTCTCTTTGTGGGGCTCAAGGGTCATGATGGGCTTCAAGCGGTTTTCTTCCACGTACCTGAACAAGACCTCGAAATCGATCTTCCCCGCTCCAATAGCCAGATGATAATCCCAGGTCCCGTCATTGTCGTGTAAATGGAGTTCTTTCAGGGAGGGTCCCAGGGCCTTTAGCCAATCTTCCATGTCCATTTCAGAAAAGACGTTCATGTGACCTGCATCAAAACAGGCTCCCACCTTTTCTGTATTCAACCCTTTTATGAGTTTGACCAGGAGTTCGGGGGTTTTGTCGTACACATTCTCCAGTACCAGGGTGGTTGGGGTGCCTTCCAGATCCTTGACAAGGGGCATCCATGTGTCAAGGGCTGTTTCAAACCATTCGTCTTCAACTTCACGATATCTGTTACTGTCATAACCTGTATGGCAGACGATAGACATTGGCTCAAATACGGGAATAAGGTCGAAGATCTGTTTAAGGCGCTCCCGAGTCGCTTTTAGGATTTTCTTGTCCATGCCACCCGGCACAAGGTCATGGAAAGGCCCGTGCAACGTAATCATCAGGCCCTCCTGTTGAAGAATAGAGGCCATTTCTGAAAGGTCTTTTCTGGAATGGGTATCGATTATTTCCCCGTCAATCCCGATCTCAGGATTGATCCTGTTTTTCAGCACCATGGGCAGGTATTTCTCTTTCAGGAGCCTGAAGGGAGTGCATACCTGCACCCTTCTTATGATATCTTCAAACATAGCTGGTTTGCTGTTCATTTCTCTCACCTCTTTGCGCCCGCTTTCTTTTTTGTCTTAACGGATCGTTCGGCCACGCAATGAACTCCTTCAGGACTCCTTGCAGCCTGAAAACATTGATTGCAGGATATACATTTTGCCTTTCTCCGGTCCCCTTCCTTCCATCGTCTGACAAGGCCAGGCTCTCGGATGAGGGGTCGTGACATGGACACAAGGTCTATGGCCCCTGTTTTCAAGATGCTGTTTACGGTTTTTAGTGATCGGATGCCCCCAACAAGTATGACGGGAATGGAAACATACTTCTTTATCTTTTTTGCAAGAGGCAAGAAATAGGCCTCGTCCTGTGCCTTGCGTATCCTTCCACGCGCTGGACCCAGATTACCTCCTCCAGAAATCCCTCCACTTATTTCAATGGCATCCAGCCCCATTTCGTCAAGCTTTTTTCCAACAAACATGGCATCCCTTTCATGCAATCCACCCCTGACAAAGTCCTTTGCGTTCAGCTTGATCAGGACCGGAAAACCCTTTCCCACTGTCTTTCGAACCGCCCTGTAAATCTCAAACAGAAACCTGGCCCGGTTTTCTATTGGGCCGCCATATTTGTCTGTGCGCCTGTTTTTCAAGGGGGACAGGAACTGACTGACCAGGAAACCATGAGCGCCATGGAGCTGAACTGCATCAAAGCCGGCCCCTTTCACCCTGCCTGCAGCCCGTGCAAAGGCGTGAACCGTTTCCTTGATCTCACGCTGAGTCATTGCCTTGGGCGTCTTTTTGAAAATCTTATCATGCACAGCGGATGGTCCCCAGACAGGACGATCTTTTCTTTCTCTCACAACCGTCTGTACGCCGGCATGCACAATCTGCATGGCAATCTTTCCATTGGCTGCATGAACACGCTCCGTGAGCTGTGACAGGTTAGGGATCATCGCATCGTCATGTACCCCAAGCTGCCTCGTCTGGACCTTACCATTTGGCATAACATAGGCAAAGCCTGTGATAATGAGTCCTACCTCCCCTCGGGCAAGTTGCTCCATAAGCTCTATCAGCCTCATAGTGCAGCTACCATCCTGTTCTGCCATGCCTGCCCATGTGGCCGAGCGCACGCTCCTATTTTTCAAGGCCATACCATTGATTTCGATGCCCTCGAACAATTCCCCCATTGTTTTCCCTCCAGCAATCCTCAGCTACCGAAAACATATGACAAACGAAGAAAATAGTCTAAACAAATCAGGTACTCAAGTCAATCAAAAGTGAGGTGAACCGCAAAAAGGAAACTTTAATATTCTCATAATGCTTGCTGCCAGGCAATACTATAATTGACATTTGAGTATATTGAAGATTAGAATCGTGACTTCTCAAAAAGTCCGGGTGAAGTCCTGCTGGCTCAGATTATTGAGAAGTCGATGGACCTATTGAGAAGAAGTACTTGGAATCCGGGCCTGACGTGGAGGTTGGACAAAAGGGAACATATCTCGAAGTTCTCGTCTCTTGTAAATGCGAATGCTTGTCTATTCATCAATACTCCTTTTTCTGGTGGCTTTCAGTATATGGGCCTACAAGGCCATGATTGATATCCGTCCGCATGTGAGTTCTCCCGTCCTGGACAAGGATGCCTATCAGATGATTGACGACCTGGAAGCGAGGCTGAGAAGACATGTCGTGGCCCTTGCCGATGAAATCGGGCCAAGAAATGTGTTCATGCCGGATAAGCTGAACGCTGCGTCCGACTATGTCCGCACCTTCTGGGAAAGCACGGGATACAGGGTGAGCGCTCAAACGTATATTGTTCAAAACACAGCCTGTCACAACCTTGCCGTTGAAATCCCCGGAGAATCAGAACCGGAGGAAATTGTCCTTGTTGGAGCCCACTATGACACGGTTTCCTGGTCTCCCGGGGCAAATGACAATGGATCTGCCGTGGCAGCACTTCTTGAGATCAGCCGGCTTTTCAGCCAGGAGTTGAGCGCAAAAACGCTTCGGTTTGTGGCCTTTGCGAACGAGGAGCCCCCTTTTTTCAAGACCAGCCAGATGGGCAGCCTTGTTTATGCCAAAGAGTGCCGCAGCAAGAAGGAAGACATTGTGGCGATGGTTTGCCTTGAGACTATAGGTTACTACCGGGATGAACCCAAAACCCAGAAATATCCTTTCCCGCTGAGCTTCTTCTATCCGGATAAGGGGAACTTCGTGGCCGTTGTAGGAAACCTCAGCTCAAAGCCGCTGGTCAAGTCCTTCACCCGAAAGTTCATGGAAGAAAGTGATTTTCCAGTTGAATGTGCAGCCCCCTTTGGCTTTATCACGGGCATTGACTGGTCTGACCACTGGTCCTTCTGGCAGTGTGGGTATCCTGCCATCATGATTACTGACACAGCCTTGTTTCGTTATCCATACTACCATTCATCCCAGGACACATCCGACAAGATAGACTATCATGGCCTGGCTATGGTTACACATGGCGTTTACAAGGTGCTATCAAGAATGATTAAGTAGGGAAGATTATGAAAAAACGCGTTCTTATATTGCTCATATTCATAGGATTTCTCTTTGGCTGCTGGTTGGTGCGAGAAAACAAAAAGCTGTTTGAATTGCCGGTTCCTGTGGAACATCGTAAAGACAACATACACCAGGGAAATAATCTCTCGGGTGAAATAGCTATTGGCATGGAATCCTGGCAGGTGAAGCAGGTCTTGGGTATCCCTGAAAAAAGAAAAGTGGTAATAGCAACCAGGAACATGAAAAAAGAGCAATGGATATACGGTGACCGATGCCTCCATTTCACAAACGGCATACTAACGTCTTGGGAACAAGTCACCACAAATAATTGAAGCTCCCCGCAGCAAGCTGCGGGGAATGCGCTCGCTTTTGCGGTTCAAGCAATTTTTAGGGGACTGATTGTTATGCAGAGATGGTCAAATTAACTACTCAACCACTTAACGAGGTCTGATATGAGAGAAAGGATGGAAAAAGCCTTACGTAAGAGTAATGCAGAGTACACAGAGATCCGAATTGAAAATGTTGCTTCTTCTTGGGCGAATTTCAGAGGTGAAGAGCTCGACAAAATTGGTTCGTCCAGGACGTTGGGAGGGATAGTGAGGGCCCTTGTCAAAGGGGGCTGGGGCTATGCGACTTTCAATGATCTCGATGCCATTGAAGATAGAGTGAAAGAGGCTTGCGAGTCTGCCAGATTGGTAGGAAAGGAACAAAGCAAGCTTGCTGAGGTGGAACCGGTTGTTGATGAAATAACAGCGACCTTGGAAAAGGATTTCCGCCAGGTCTCGTTGTCAGAAAAAAAGTCGGTCATCGAGCAGTACAACAAGATTATTCTCGGCTACAACGACAAGATTGAAACCTCAAATGTTGGTTATAGGGACAGTTTCAGGAAGGTTTGGTACTGGAATTCTGAGGGAACTTTCATTAAAGATGAGCGGCCTGATGTCGGTGTGGTGATATCAGCAACCGCCAGGGAAGGCGACAATGTCCAGCAAGGATTTGAGAGCCACGCAGGCAGTTCGGGCTTCCAGATCATTGAAGGGCTTGGAAAAAAGGCAGAAGCCGCAGCCAAGCGTGCTGTGGATTTGCTTTCGGCGCCACCGGTTACAGGCGGGGAATATACCGTGATCATGAATCCGAAATTAGCAGGGGTTTTTGCTCACGAAGCCTTTGGACATCTGAGCGAGTCGGATTTTGTGTACGAGAATGAGCGCATGAAAGAGCTGATGGTGCTGGGGAAGTGTCTCGGTTCGAACATCTTGAACATCATCGACGACGGTACTATCCCCGGTCTGAGAGGCACCCACAAATACGATGATGAAGGAGTGAAAACCAGAAAGAATTACTTGATCAAAGATGGCATTTTAGCAGGAAGATTACATTCCCGTGAGACCGCTGCCAAGATGGGTGAGCAGCCCACAGGCAATGCCAGAGCCATTGGTTACCAGTATCAACCGATTGTACGCATGACCAACACATACATCGACAAGGGCGATGCCACGTTTCAGGATATGATAAGAGATGTGGGCCTGGGTTTGTATGCTATAGACATGGTCGGGGGGCAGACGTCCATGGAAATGTTCACTTTCAGCGCTGCTTACGGATACATGGTCAGGGATGGGAAGATAGCCGAGCTGGTCAGAGATGTAGTACTGACAGGTAACGTTTTTCAGATATTGATGAATATCGATAAGATGGGCGATACAGTAGAGTGTCCCCCGGCCGGCGGTGGGTGTGGAAAGGGTGGCCAGTCGCCCCTGCCTGTAGGATTTGGTGGCCCGCATGTCCGCATTCAAAACGTTGTGGTTGGAGGTAGGTAGCTATGATAGTAAACCGGTTGATCGAAAAAGCTATGCGGAAAGCCCAAGGCGCACAGGCGTCTCTGGAGCAAAGTGAATCAACGGACGTGTCTTTTGAGAACGACAAGCTGAAATCGGTTAAATCCTCGCAGAGTACAAGGATGGGCGTAAAGGTCATCCTGGATGGCAAGATCGGCTTGTCCCACACCACGGATTCAGACGATGTGGACGGTGTTGTGGCAAGGGCCTTGGAAGCTGCGGAGTTCGGCAGTCCCGCGCACTTCCGGTTTCCGGGTCCACAAGATGGACCGGATGTGAAGGTCTTTGACGATGCCGTGCTTTCTGTAACCAAAGAGAAGATGGTGCGCATTGGCGAAGAGATGATCGGGCTGGTGAAAGAGTATAAATCCGACATTCTTCTAAGTGCCGGGGTGGACAAGAGCGCAGGCAGAAGTCAATTTGCCAACTCTGCCGGCACAGAGTATACGACTGAGGCTACAGCGTTCGGTGTCTGGGTCAATGGTCAGTTGATAAGAGGGACCGACATCTTGTGGGCCGGACATGGTTTTGGATGGAAAAAACGCGAGATTGATCATGTGGAGATTGCCGAAAACGCGATTGAATTGTTCAAGATGGCAGAAAACATCGCTCCGATCAGATCGGGTATTATGCCGGTTATTTTTGCACCTCAAGGGGTGAATGTACTCCTTTTGGCTTTGACGTTAGGATTCAACGGCAAGAACGTTTTCTTAGGTTCATCACCCATTGCAGGCAAATTGGGGGAAAAAATTGCTGATGAGAGGTTTTCCATCACCGATAATCCGCTGCTTGATTATGCAATCGCCAGCGGCAAGTACGACGGCGAGGGTGTGCCTCATTGCACCACGCCGCTGATTGAGCAGGGTGTAGCAAAGAACTTCCTTTACGACCTTGACACAGCAGGCAGATCAGGCACAAAGACCACTGGCAACGGTGTTGATTGTCATCCTACGACCCTGGTTATCAAAGAGGGTGATACGCCGTATGAAGAGATGGTGAAAAACATCCGGGAAGGTCTGATCGTTCACGATGTGTTGGGCCTTGGTCAAGGCAATCCCATCAGTGGAGAGTTTTCTGTGAATGTCCTGTTAGGCTATAAGATAGAAAACGGCGAGGTTGTCGGACGCGTAAAGGACGTTATGCTGGCAGGTAATACTTACGAAGCGATCAAGAACATCTCCGCTATCGGTGACAAAGCGGAATGGGCTGGAGGCTCGCTTTTAACCCCGCCGATTGGGATCGCCAAGCTGAGTGTCGTTACTAAGTAAGGAAAAGGAGTATACAGCGAATATCCATGACGAACAACGACGATATACATCAACTGACCTTTGGAGACAAGGAAATCACCCTCATAGCCACAGCCCATGTGTCAAGGCAAAGCGCAGACCTGGTTGGCAAGGTAATTGAGGAGGAAAAGCCGGAAACGGTTTGTATTGAACTCTGTGACTCCAGATACCAATCCATGATACGGAAGAACCAATGGCAGGACACGAACCTTATTAAGGTCATCAAGGAAAAAAAGGCCTTTCTTCTCCTGTCAAATCTTATGCTCGCATCTTTCCAAAAGAAAATCGGTCAGAAGCTCGGAGTGAAGCCGGGTGAGGAGATAAGGAAAGCCGTTAAGGGCGCCGAGACAGTCGGCGCCCGTATACATCTGGCAGACAGGGATATCCGCACCACACTGTCGAGGACCTGGGGTTTCATGGGATTTTGGACAAAGGTCAAATTGCTTGCTCAGCTTCTTGCTTCTATTGGAGACGTGGGTCAGATTGAAGAAAAAGATGTCGAGAGGATGAAGGATAAGGATGTCCTCGAAACGCTGCTTTCTGAAATCGGGGAAGTTCTTCCTGGACTGCGGCGCATCTTGATCGACGAAAGGGATCAATACCTTGCCTATAAGATCAGGACCGCCCCAGGGAAAAGGATAGTTGCAGTGGTTGGGGCAGGACACGTTCCGGGCATTCACAGGTATTGGAAAGAGCCGATAGATACAGACATCCTGGATGAAATGCCGCCTAAGAGCAAACTGATCGGCTTCTTGAAGTGGGGCATTCCCGCTGTTATCGTTGGGCTGATCATAATAGGTTTTTTTACTGCAGGAACCGTTGTCGCCGTCCATATGATCAAATGGTGGATCCTGGCCAATGCAATCCTGGCAGGTCTCGGGGCTGCAATGGCATTTGCCCGTCCGCTGACCGTCTTGTCAGCAATTGTTGCCGCCCCTCTGACATCCATCAATCCGATGATCGCGGCCGGCTGGGTTTCCGGACTGGTAGAAGTCCTGTTGGCAAAGCCAAAAGTCAGGGATTTCGAAAACCTGACTGAAGACATCGCATCCGTGAAGGGGTTTTGGAAAAACAAGATCACACGCATCTTGCTGGTTGTTGTATTTACGAATATAGGCAGTTCGCTGGGGACCTTTGTGGCTATACCCTTGATGGTCAAGGCATTCGCATAAACAATAGTGTCTTGAAAGGAGTCCGTCCATGCCTACCACCGTCCGCGACGTGATCGGAGTAATGGAAACCATAGCCCCGCCCTGGATGCGTTACAGCGGGGACCCCATTGGCCTGCACGCAGGGCACCCGGACTGGAAAGTCCGGAAGCTCCTCCTCGCACTTGATGCTACCCTTCCTGTTGTGCGGGAGGCCAAAAAGCGTGGATGCCGGATGCTCATCACGCACCATCCCCGGTTCTACCGGCCCCTCACAAACCTGGACGAGTCAGATCCAATGGGCGCGCTGGCGGCAGAGATCGCACGGGCAAAGCTGGCGATCTATTGTGCTCATACGAACCTGGACATCACACCTGGGGGCATAAATGACATCCTTGCAGATCTTGCAGGCATGAGTGAGGAGAGAAAGCCGTTCGTCTCCGTGGCGGAGGACCGATTTCTCAAATTGGCCACGTTCGTCCCTGAGGAACACGTCGGGAGGCTGCGGGCCGCTCTTTGTAAAGCAGGTGCGGGTGCGATAGGCAAATACACAGACTGCTCGTTTCGAATAGCCGGCACCGGCACGTTCCAGGGGGCAGACACAACAAAGCCTTACGTGGGCAAGGCCAGACGGTTCGAGGAGGTAAAGGAGTGGCGGCTGGAAGTTCGTTTACCGGAGAGCTGCCAAGCAGCCGTGGTGCGGGCATTGCGCGAGTCGCACCCGTACGAAGAACCGGCATACGACGTCTATCCCCTCCTTGAAAAAAAAACCTACGGTCAAGGGCGCATCGGCTTACTAAAAAGGCCCACTACGCTAGGGCTGATCGCGAAGCGGATGAAAAAAGCGACCGCCTCACCAGGGACCCTTGTTCTTGGCAACGCGACAATGCCTGTGAAAAACATTGGCGTGTGGAGTGGCGCTGGATTCAAGGCAGAGGCTGTGGCGCAGCTCAGGCTCGATGTTGTCATCCTGGGTGAAATCGACTACCACACCTGCGAGGTCCTTCAACAGGTCAACACTGCCTGCATCGCCTTGGGTCATGCATCGTGTGAAGAGGTTGTCCTGCCATGGCTTGCCGAAAACCTGCACAATGCGTTCCCCGGCATAACCGTTGAGGTCACCACTGCGGGAGTTGTTAAGATGTGGAGCGTGTAACGGTTGCAGAAAATCACTCTTCTCGCAGGCCGATTGGATAGGATTGCAGGTCCCGGCCCATCTCGGCCCCTTGGAACCTCTTGGCTGCGGCCGCAGTGAGTTCCTCCATGTCTTCATCACGATACCGGGGGCTGATATGCACGAGGACCGCCCGGCGCACACCTGCCCTGGAGGCTACCCTTGCGGCATCATCCACGGTCATGTGCCCCTTGGCCTCGGCGTCTGCCTGGTGTTCCGGTAGAAACATCCCATCCAGAAAGGCCAGGTCTGCATTTTTACAAAGCCGGTACAAGGCTTTGCTGGGCCGGGTATCTACGGCATAACAGACATGACGTCCTGGCCTGGGGCTGCCCAAGACCTGATCCGGGGAGATCAGTGCGCCATCTTCCAATGTCACCTGCTCGCCTTTTTGCAAGCTTCCCCACATAGGTCCGCTGGGCACGCCAAGGGCCCGGGCTGCCTCGGGTTTGAACTTCCCGGGACGGGGATGCTCTTCAAGACGATATCCCAGGCAGAAGGTGGTATGCTTCAGCGGTGCCCAGAGGATGCGAACCGATTCGTCTTGATAAGCCAACTCAGGGGCTGTTTCGTCCCATTCCGCGAAGTGGATGGGAAAATTGAGAAAAAAACCGAGAATCTCGTGTAATTGGGAAACAAATCGCTTGATTCCAGGCGGCCCGAGGATGGTAAGGTGACCGGGCTCCGGTACCTGGGCTCTCATCATCAAAAGGCCCGGCACACCCAGGCAATGGTCCCCGTGAAGGTGGCTGATGGCAAGGACACGGAGGGGCTTGATGCCGAGTTTTGCCTTTTTGAGACTGACCTGTGCCCCTTCCCCGGCGTCGAAGAGGTAGAGATGGCCCTGATAGCGGGTGGCCAGGGAGGTGAGAGATCGGTAGGGCATGGGCATCATGCCCCCTGACCCGAGAAGCACACATTCCATGACGTCTTCCAGAAGGGTTTAATCCACAGATTTCGCAGATTACACGGATTATTGTAATCATTTGAAGGACGAGGGGATCACATGTCATAACCCCCTAAATGCGAAATCTGCAGG
>LGVF01023109.1_pt1 | contig 22019 bp, 22 predicted proteins | sample 469901 | NCBI WGS metagenome assembly LGVF01 (sample SAMN03893561, study PRJNA290197) | marine sediment metagenome | material: sediment; isolation source: combined push core samples #3730, #5133, and #5579 collected at Hydrate Ridge | place: Pacific Ocean: Hydrate Ridge
GGGGCTGCTGTAGACTCTCCCCATGCACAGAATGCGATGGAGGGAGCGAAATCCATGGTCACATCGAGTCAGGTCGTGGGTGCCTTTAATTGTCAGGGTGAGGTGAATAAAGAATTTCTTGCAAAGGTACAAAAAAAAGATCCCCAGCCTCCCTGGGTGAAAGATGCTGACGGAGCAGTGGGGCATCCGGATGCTCATGACATTGCAAATTTGCAGATTATACTGGAAAAAGCTGTAGCGAAGCTGAGAAGTTTGAAATAACAGCTAAATCTAAACTTGTCCAGGAGAAATATGATGGAAACTGTTTCATTTGCTGATATCGCGATTGTTTCATGCGGAACTATGAGTCTAGAGTTAAATTATCTTCGTGATGAGGGTTTTCTCGATACTTCACATATTTTGTACACAGTTCCAGGTCTTCATCAGGTTGTTCAGGAACTTGAGCATCAGTTGATTAAACAAATCAACAGAGCAAAAGAACAAACTGATAAGGTAATTGTCGTCTATGGGGGCAAGTTTTGTTATGTGAATATCGATCAGCCCATGCGGACTATGCAGACGATTATCGAGGAGCAGGGAGAGGGCGTTACTCGCATTGAAGCGACTCATTGTATGGATATGCTTGTAAGCGAGAGTGAACGTAACGAAATTGGAAATGAGTTGGCTGACGGAGAACCGGTCTGGTGGATGACACCGGGATGGATCAAATACCGTCAAAAAGTGTTTAAGGGATGGGATAAGGCTCTGGCCAACGAAAATTTTCCCAGGCACAGTGGTGGTGCTATTGTGTTGGATGGTGTGGGATATATGGATATGTATATGGCTGAACAGCCGGAAGATTTCCTTGAATATGCAGACTGGATGGGAATTACCCTGACACCTTATCCAATCACTCTTGATCGGTTTAAAGCACTGCTGACTGATCAGGCAAGAAAATTGGCCGGGTGAAGGGCTGGGTAACGTTACCACTGTTACCTTTTTAATAGTGACAGTTTTAACTTTATATGAAATTCATTTCATGAGTGTTAGTTGTAATGTTGAAAATAAAGTCCAATCTGCTGTTCAGTAGATTGGACTTTATTGTTTGGCTGTTTGCGATCCCTTGCCTAACCTGTTAAGCCCTCTCCCCGAAAAAACCCCGAATACTTCGTTTAAAACAGTGCCATGGCCATGCCATTAAAGTACTTATTCCGTACGTCAGGATTAGATAAAATATTATCAAAAAAAAAAAAACCTATGATATCAGCAATTATCTATTATAATGCTCGAAGGTTGAAATTTATACCATCGAATTGTCTGACAAAATTATTTTGATTAGTGTCCGCAATGTATGCCGTTGGTGGTGGGATGGCTTGCAAAAAATGAGGGGCTGATCTTTATGGAGGGTCTTGATGTGACCAGGATTACCCCCGGGCAGGAAGGAAAAAACAGGATAGGTTCAGCTTTAGTGGTGGGATCGGGAATAGGGGGTATGCAGTCTGCCCTTGACCTGGCAAACAGCGGCCTTCTGGTTCATATGATCAATGATGAACCGTCCATTGGTGGAACTATGTCCAGACTGGACAAAACGTTTCCAACCGGTGACTGCGCCATGTGTATGATTTCTCCCCGCATGGTAGAGGCGAGCCGACATGCTAATATTAAAATGTATACCCTGGCCAAAGCGATTAAAGTTACAGGCGAGGAAGGCGATTTTACGGTCACTATTGAGGAGAAGGCCAGGTATGTGGACGCCGGTAAATGTACAGGCTGTGGCGCCTGTGATGCAAAATGCCCATCCAGGGTCCTGGATATTTTTAATCAGGGTCTGAATAAGCGAAGGGCTATCTATGCTCTTTTCCCCCAGGCGGTACCTAATACCAGGGCGATAGACAGTGACCATTGCCTTTATCTGAATAAAGGTGTTTGTCGTAAATGTGAAAAGGTATGTGATGCCGATGCTATCAATTTCGAGGATAAAGACAAACAGTATGACCTCCATGTCGGTTCCATTATTCTCACTCCTGGCCTGAAAACCTATGAGCCGGATATTCGTCAGGAGTTTGGTTATGGCCGGCATGATAATGTGGTCACTTCACTTCAGTTTGAACGACTTCTTTCAGCATCGGGACCCTGCAGCGGCACAGTAACCAGACCATCCGACGGAGGGCATCCAAAGAAACTTGCCTGGATTCAATGTGTCGGTTCAAGAAACAGTCACAACGCCAACCCGTGGTGTTCTTCTGTCTGTTGTATGTATGCGGCAAAACAATCAATCATAGCAAAAGAGCACGACCCCGAAGTTGATTCCACTGTCTTTTATATGGAACTGAGAGCTTTTGGCAAAGATTTTGATAAATATATCGACAGAGCCAAAAATGATGCGGAGGTAACATATAAGAGAGCTATGGTTTCTGAGGTGATTGAGGATCCAGAGACGAAGAATCTCATTATTCATTCTGTGGACGATGAAGGAAAACTGCTCAACGAAGAGTTTGATATGGTCATTCTTTCGATTGGTTTTGAGCCGCGAGAGGATGCAGCTGAATTTTCAGAAATATTTGGTATAGATACCGATGAGTACGGTTTTGCTCAGACTTCCAAGCTGCGACCTGTAGAAACCAGCAGGAACGGTATCTATGTGGCGGGAACATATCAGGGGCCAAAAGATATTCCTGAAACTGTAATCCAGGGAAGCAGTGCTGCTGCAAAAAGCATGGCATCGCTTGGGGAAAGTCGAGGAACTGAGGTTGTAGAAGTAGTTTTGCCACCGGAAACTGATATCGAGGGGCAGGATCCAAAAATCGGCGTAATTGTTTGTCACTGCGGAACTAATATTGCCGGTACGGTAGATGTACAGAAAGTTGCAGATGCGGTTGCCGGTGAGGCAGGAGTGGCATTTACTGAGACTATTGTCTATGCCTGTGCTCCGGATGGCCAGCAGAAAATCAGAGACGTAATTAAGGAGAAAGGGCTGAACAGGATCGTTGTTGCCTCATGTACACCCAGGACCCATGGCCCTCTTTTTCAGGATACCATCCGAGAAGTTGGTTTGAATAAATTTCTCTTCGAACTGGCTGATATTCGAGAGCAGTGCTCCTGGTGTCATATGGCCGATAAGGAGAAGGCAACAGAAAAGGCAATAGACATTGTTAAGATGAATGTTGCCAAAACACGTTTATTGGATCCTGTTAATACAAGCTCTGTTGGTGTGACTCATACTGCTTTGGTTGTTGGGGGCGGTATTGCCGGCATGACCGCATCTCTGTCTCTTGCTGATCAAGGCTATGGTGTCCATCTGGTTGAAAGAGAAGACACCCTGGGCGGTCTGCTTACAGAAGTTGATTTTACTCTGGACGGGGACAATGTTCGGGAATTTCTGACCGATGTTACCAGGAGAGTTGATAGCAATCCAGACATTACCGTTCATACTGGAACCACTGTTGCAAATCTTGATGGATTTGTGGGTAATTTTGTCACTACTCTTGCCAACACGAAGACTGTCAATCATGGGGCGCTGCTTATTGCCACCGGTGGCGCAGAATATAGTCCCACTGAATATGGTTATACCGAATCAGAGAACGTAATCACCCAGCGTGAGCTGGAGAAGATGCTCGCAGAGAAAGAGCCTGATAATGGGGAAAGTTATGTGATGATCCAGTGTGTTGGGTCGCGGGAAGAGCCGGATAACTACTGTTCGCGAATCTGTTGTCAGGATGCACTTAAAAACAGTATTGCCATAAAAGAAAAAGCTCCAGATGCTCTGGTAGTGGTGATTTATCGTGATATTCGCTCCTATGGATTGAAAGAGGACTACTATAGAAAGGCACGTGATCTTGGGGTTATTTTCCTTCTCTACACTCCTGATGATAAACCGGAGGTAATCCAGGGCGAAGGAGGGCTTAAAGTCACTCTTTCCGGCAAGGTGCTCGGTAAAGAGATAGCAATAGATGCTGATTATGTGGTGCTTTCGACAGGACTCAGGCCCCGTCCGGATGCGGATGAATTAGCTAAAAAATTCAAATTGACCTGCAATATTGACGGATTCTTTATGGAAGCTCATGTGAAGCTTCGGCCTGTTGATTTTCCAAGTGAGGGATTTTTTCTTGCCGGTCTGGCACATGCACCGAAAAATCTCGAAGAAACCATAGGTCAGGCCCAGGCGGCAGCCGGCCGCGCCGGTGCTCTTCTGTCCCATGAGAGTCTTACCGTCTCAGGAGTTATCTCCAAGCATAACAGGGATATCTGCATGTCATGTCTGATGTGTGTAAAAAGGTGTCCGTTTGGCGCCCCATTTATCGATGAAGACGGCATGGTAAGTCATAATGAAGTTAAGTGTACCGGTTGTGGAATTTGTGCGGGAGTCTGTCCTGCAAAAGCCTATCAGGTTAACTATTTCAGGGATGATCAGATTCTGGCTATGGTAGATTCCGTAACAACGGGTTAATAGTCTTAGTTCAAGCACAGGAAACGTAAAATGACAGCTGACGAAGAAAAAATTGAAGAACCTAAAGGTCCGGAGATACCTCAGGAGATACCGGCCGGATGGCAGGCTAATATTATCGCCTTTGCCTGCCACTACTGTGCATTTGCAGCAGCCGATCTGGCAGGTGTCATGCGGTTACCATATCCTGCTAACGTAAAGGTTGTTCGCCTTCCATGCACCGGAAAACTTGACCATATCTATCTCTTAAGGGCGTTTGAAAGGGGGGTGGACGGTGTTTTCGCTGCAGGCTGAATGGAAGGCCAATGTCATTTCCTGGAAGGAAATACCAACGCAGTAAAGAGAATTGCTAAAGTCAAAGAAATGTTGGATATGCTCGGCATAGATCCCGGGAGGCTGGAATTTTTTCATTTATCTGCCGCTCAGGGGCCGAGATGGGCGGAGATATGTACTGAGTTTACGGAAAAGATCAATGCCCTGGGGCCGTCCCCTATCTGGTTTGCACTTCAGAAAAAGTTAGAGTCTACGGAAAATAACAAACAGGCTGCCTGAACCGTATCTGCCTGAGGAACTACTGAGGAAGGAGTGGAGAGACTATGATTGTAGGAGAACAGAAACCATTCGATGAAGTATGGGAGATGGTCAAAAGCCATAAACAACTGACTGTATTCGGTTGTAATACCTGCGTTGCTGTCTGCCACCAGGGAGGGAACAAGGAAGCAGAAATCCTTGCCTCTCTTTTGAAGATGAGGGCTACCAAGGAAGGTGTTGATATTGAGATCGTAGATGGTGGTATTGAACGCCAATGCGAACACCCGTTTTTTGAATCGGCAAAAGAGCTTCTTGAAGATACGGAGGCAGTTTTGAGCCTGGCCTGTGGGATCGGTGTTCAGTTTATGGCTCAAAAGTATAAGAAAACTCCAATTTATCCAGCTCTTAACACAACATTCCTGGGAGATGTTCAGGAAGATGGGTATTTCACCGAGAAATGTCAGGCATGTGGAGATTGTGTTCTTGGGGTGACCGGAGGTGTTTGTCCGGTAACCAGATGCTGCAAGCGTCTCTTTAACGGTCCGTGCGGAGGTTCATCCGACGGAAAATGTGAAATTTCAAAAGATATTGACTGTGCATGGCAGTTGGTTATCGATCGATTGAAAGCTATGGGGAAATTAGACGATTACGAAAAACTTACTCCTATAAAAGATTGGTCTAAAGATCGTGCAGGCGGACCTCGATCATTTAAACTGGAGGGCTTTTAGTCGTGGAAATCAAAACGAAAAGCAGACTGGAAAAAGTACTGAAAAATGGCCACATGGCGGTCTCTAGTGAATGCGGGCCTCCTCGCTCAAGTGATCCGGCACATATTATTGAAAAAGGTCATCTGATTAAAAATCACGTTGACTGTATTAATATCACCGATAATCAGACCTCGGTGACCAGGCTTTGCAGTCTTGCGGCATGCATACATTTGAAGCAGGAAGGACTTGAACCTGTGCTGCAGATGGTTGTAAGGGATAGAAACCGAATTGCACTGCAAAGCGATATTCTTGGCGCCGCTTCCCATGGCATCCACAGTATGCTCTGCCTGTCGGGAGACCATCAGAGGTTTGGCGACAGTCCGGAAGGACAGAATGTGTTCGATATTGATTCGATGCAGTTGCTTCAGACGGTTCGATATATGCGGGATGAAGGTAAATTTCTTGGCGGCGATGCCATCAAGGTACCGCCCAATATGTTTGTCGGTGCTGCTGCAAATCCCTTTGCCGATCCTTTTGAGATCAGGGTACCGAGATTGGCCAAAAAAATAGCTGCTGGTGCGGAATTTATTCAGACCCAGTGTGTGTATAACTTGGATAAATTCGAATTGTGGATGAAGGGCGTGGTGGAAAGAGGGTTGCATGAAAAGGTCTTTATCATGCCTGGTATCACCCCGATGAGATCGGTAGGTATGGCCAAATATATGGCTCGCGCTGTTCCCGGCATGGACGTACCGAAGGAGTTGATCGATCGTCTGTCCGGTGTGCCAAAAGACAAGCAGTCAGAAGAAGGGATAACTATTGCCGTCGAGGCTATGGAGCGATTAAAGGAATGTACCGGAGTCGCCGGTTTTCATATTATGGCGATCGAGTGGGAGGAGAAGGTTCCTGAGATGGTGGAACGTGCCGGTTTCTACCCGCGACCCGAATTCGATTAAATTTCTTTCAGTGAAGTTTATGAGGTTGTAAATGTGTCAGACTAGTGTAGTAATGGAAGAGGGTGGCAGTGAGGAATTGTTGCTGGAGAATGTGACCGCCCTTGAGGTGATTGATAATGGACTTGCTATAACAACTCTTTTTGAAGGGCAGAAAGAATTTCCCGGAGTAGCAATAAGTCGTATAGATTTTAATGACGGCAAGGTTTTTTTATATAAGACAGGCTAGTTTTCTGGAGAAGTAATGGAAAATATAGAAAAGTTACGTGTACTATTGCAGCATTGGATTGATCATAACAAGGGTCATGCGGAAGAGTTTGCCAAATGGCAGAAGCTTATGGCTGACGACGCTAAAGGAGTTGTTGCAGATCATATAGGCGGGGCAATAAAGGAGATGGAACAAGCTAATGAGCATCTCGCAAAAGCTTTGCATGATGCCGGTGGCCCAAAGGAAGGTGGTGGTGGGGATGGTGGCCATCATCATCATGGCGACGGGCATCATCACCATTAGTAATCTCGTAAAAAGAGCAAAACTATAGGCTGGTAAATAAAAAAGCTGAAGGAGCTGTTTAACAGTTCCTTCAGCTTTTTTTGTTTTACGACATCACCAGGTTTACATTGCTTTCTGTGCTGAAGTAAGCGTATTCTTCATCAGCATGGCAATGGTCATGGGACCGACACCACCTGGTACAGGTGTTATCTTGCCGGCGATTTCTTTCGCCTTTTCAAAATCAACATCACCTTTGAGGATAGCTTTTCCAGTCTTCTCATTCATACCAACCCGGTTAACGCCAACATCTATGACTGTTGCGCCGGGCTTTATCCACTCTGGCTTTACCAGATCGGGTACGCCTGCAGCAACGATGAGTATATCAGCGCGTTTGCAGTGAGCCGCCAGATCCTTGGTTCTTGTATGGACGATTGTTACCGTACTATTGGCACCAACACCTTTCTGGGCCATCATCATGGCAATCGGCTTACCTACGATATTGGATCTGCCGACAACAACAACTTCAGCACCGGAGGTTTCAGTTCCTGAACGAACGATCATTTCCTGAATACCGGCAGGTGTACATGGTAAAAATCGAACTTCATCGCCACCAATCATCAGACGACCGACATTTACTGGATGAAATGCGTCAACATCCTTGTCCGGGTCAATTGCGACCAGCACTTTTTTGTCATCTATATGCTTAGGCAGGGGCAACTGTACAAGGATGCCATGGATCTCGGGATCCTTATTGTATTTATCAATCAGGGCAAGAAGATCCTCTTCAGAGATATCATCAGGCTGATCATCCTGGATTTCTTTAAATCCCAGGCTTAGAGCAGTTTTTACCTTTAGGGTTACATAGCTGATAGATGCAGGGCTGGAGCCAACAAGAATAGTAACCAGTCCAGGCACTTTGCCATGTTTTTCTTTCATTTCTTCAACTTCCTGCTTGATCTCTGCAAGAATTGTTTTTCTGATTTCTGTCCCACTAATTATTTCAGCAGTCATCGTACTAGAGCTCCTTTCTGTATGTATCAATTTTAGGGGGGAGTTATAAAAAATTAGCGGGAGAGATGAGAGACTCATCTCTCCCGCATAAGAAAGAAATTTAGAATACGCCTTGGACCTGGCCTGTTTCAACGTCAACATCAATACGTTTGAAGGCAGGATTTGATCCTGTTCCAGGCATCAGGCTGATGGTTCCTGCAACGGGCACGATAAAGCCGGCTCCACCGTAGGTCAGAACTTCCCTTATAGTCAGGCGCCAGTTTGTCGGAACACCTTTTAGAGCGGGGTTGTCGGAGAGTGACAGGTGGGTTTTAACCATACACATTCCCATACCTGCGAGTACCGGGTCTGCCTGAATTCTCTCGATTGCCTTGTTCGCTTCTGCAGAATAATCAACGCCGTCAGCGCCATAAACCTCTTTAGCGATAAGATCGATTCTCTCCTTGATAGGCATATCAAGTTCGTAGAGGAATTTGAAATCCGATTTTTCTTCACACGCTTCAATCACAACATTGGCAAACTCAATAGCACCGTCTCCACCCTGCTCCCAATGTCTTGACAGAGCAACCTTAGCACCTGCGGCCTCGCTTAGCTCACGAACCTTGGCGATCTCAGCATCTGTATCGTTATAGAAAGCGTTGATGCAGACAACAGGGCTGATACCGGCTTTGCGTACGTTGTTAATGTGGTGAATCAGGTTCCCGCAACCTTTTGCAACCCATTCTACGTTTTCACTGTTGTACTCTTCGGGCATTGGTTTGCCCGGTACGGGAACAGGTGCTCCACCGTGGCATTTGAGTGCGCGGATAGTGGCAACGACAACAGCACAGTCCGGGGTAAGTCCTGAGAAGCGGCATTTGAGGTTCCAGAATTTCTCAAAACCGATATCAGCACCAAAACCTGATTCCGTTACATGGTAGTCGGCAAGTTTAAGACCAACTTTGTCAGCAATAACCGAGCTTTGTCCAATAGCGATATTAGCAAATGGTCCTGCATGTACGATAACCGGCTGTCCTTCGAGGGTCTGCATCAGTGATGGATTAAGGGCGTCCACCATCCATGCCGTCATGGCACCGGCAACCTGCAGATCTTCAGTGGTAACAGGCTTGCCTTTTTTGGTGTAAGCAACAACAATTTTACCCATTCTTTCACGCATATCTTTCAGGTCATTGGCGATTGCAAGAATGGCCATAACTTCAGAGGATACAGCGATACCGAACTTGGATTTCATCATGAAACCATCAGCTTTGCCGTTGACTCCATCAATACCGATGATGATGTTTCTGAGCGACTGACAACAGAAATCCATGATCCAACCCATTTCAATATTGGTTGGATCGATATCCAGACGCTTCATGCCTGAAAGTCTTTCAAGCTGCTCGTCAGTGTAGTTTCTCTCGTGCTGAAGACGTGAGGTTAGAGCAACCATAGCCAGGTTATGGGCATTCATGATTGCGTTGATATCACCGGTAAAACCGAGTGAAAAGGGAGTCAGAGGAATACACTGGGCAAGGCCGCCACCAGCAGCAGAGCCTTTAATATTCATGGTAGGACCGCCTGATGGCTGACGAACTGCAGCACAAACACTTTTACCAAGTTTTCCAAGACCCTGTACAAGGCCCATGGAGGAGGTTGATTTTCCTTCGCCTAAGGGTGTGGGGCTGATGGCAGTAACATCGATATATTTTCCATCCGGCTTATCCTTCAACCTCTCAAGTACTGCCCTGAAATCGATCTTGGCAATATAGTGTCCCTGGGGAAGGAGTTCTTCCTTCGTCAGTCCCAGCTTTTCACCAATTTCATAGATCGTTAACATCGTTTTTTCTGCGTCTGCGGCAATTTCCCAATCTGCGTGTTTGGTAGGATCCAAAGCCATGTTCTACTCCTTTTGAAATTGAGGCTCATACCAGAGCCAGGTTAGAGATACTGTTTATAAACGTTGAAACATCAATGCAAATTCCACTTCAAAATTCAAAAAGACCAGTGAGCGGTCTATATAGTAGGTGGATGAGCATAATAAATTACCTTTAAAGTGCTCAATAACAGAGAATTCGTACCATATTCTATCCTGTTAAGCAATTGATTTTAACTCTCTATCAGCTGAATATGGATAACATTCTTCCTTTGCAATACTTTAAGATGAATGGCTGCAAAGAAGTAAAGATATTGGTAGTTTTTCATTTCTTATGCGAGAGGTGGTTTTCAGCCTATTTTCTTTCAGATTTTAAAAAAAATGTGCAAATGCACACATTGTGGTATTGTCACGTTTTAAAAACAATTTACAATACCTTCTGACCGACACTAACTTATCTACAAACAACATAATGGGGAATCGTGATGCCGAAAGAAGTGGTAATTGTAGGTGCAGTAGCGCTCGGGCCTAAGGTCGCCTGCAGGCTGAGGCGCCTTGATCCTGAGGCAAATATTACTCTTATTGACCGGGATAATCTTATCTCTTATGGAGGCTGCGGCATTCCTTACTATGTCGGAGGAGATGTCAATGATCTTGAAGATCTGTATAAGACATCATCCCATGCAGTTCGGGATAAGGAATTTTTTAAGACCTGTAAAGGGATAAATGTCCTGACTCGGGTTGAAGCAACAGAGATTGACCGGTTTGGCAAAAATCTTAAGGTAAAGCACCTTGAGTCGGGAGAGGAGGAGAGTCTCACTTACGATAAACTTGTTATTGCCACCGGTGCCAGTCCGGTAATACCACCTTTTCCGGGCGCAGATCTGCCACGTGTTTTTACTGTTGCTGATCTGCATGATGCTGAGAAAATAAAAAGTTTGATGGCCCGGGGCAAGGTTGGCAAAGCTGTTGTCATCGGGGCAGGGGCTATTGGTCTGGAAATATCTGAGGCACTGACTGATCTCTGGGGCATAGAAACCACACTTATCGAGATGGAAGACCAGGTTATGCCCACACTTTTAGGTAAGTGTATAGCACGGTTAACTGCTAAAGAAATGGAGAAAAAAGGTGTTACTCTTCTCCTCTCTGAAAGAGTGTTACAGATTACGGAAGATTCTGAAAATAATCAGTGTGTTGTTAAAACTTCACACAATACTTTTTCAGTGGATATTGTTGTTCTTGCAGCCGGGGTCAGGCCAAATACGGAGCTTGCTAAAAATGCGGGGATATCCGTTGGCATGTCAGGCGGGATTGCAGTTGATCGGCGCATGAGAACAAGTGATCCGAACATTTATGCAGGTGGAGACTGTGTCGAGCTGAGAAATCTCGTTTCAGGAGAAAACATGCTTATGGCACTCGGTTCACTTGCCAATCGTCAGGGCAGGGTGATAGCCACTAATATCAGTGGCGGGCAAAGTCATTTCCAGGGCACTGTGGGTACATTCTGTATAAAGGTGTTTGATCTTGGAATAAGTAAAGCAGGGCTTACTTACAGGCAGGCGAAACTAACCGGGTTTGATCCGGTCTATGCGGTTGTATCCCAGGCTGATCATGCCCACTTTTACCCTTCCTCGGAGATGATCTATATCTCACTTATCGCTGACCGCAGATCGAGAAAGATCATTGGCATTGAGGCCGCAGGTAAAAATGGTGATGCCGTGAAAGCAAGAGTTGATACCATTGCGGTACTTTTGAGACATGGCGTGGATGTAGATGAGGTGTGTGGACTGGAAACCGGATATGCGCCACCTTTTGCATCTGCTATGGATGTTATCAATAATGCCGGTAATGCTCTTGATAATATCCTGGCTGGTCATAATAGACCTGTGGATGCAGCCGATTTTCTCTTTGAGTTTGCTCATAAGGATATAAAAGTCCTTGATATGCGAGGAGAAAAAGAAGCGGCGCCCTTCATTGAAAAATATGGTGTACAGTGGTTGAATATACCTCAGGATCAGTTGCGAAGCAGAGTCTCAGAAGTTCCAACGGATGAACCTTTGTTTCTTCTCTGTGACACAGGGCCACGGTCTTATGAGGCCCAGGTTTATTTAACTTCCAGGGGAATAACAAATACCTATAATATTCAGGGTGGGTTTGCGATGATAGTGGTGACGGATCCAGAATTTATTTAGTGCCTTACTCCAGAACTTCTGTCATAAAAAACAGGTAAGCGCAGACTCCGAGATATCGAGGAAGGTTGTTTAAAATTATATCGTTAAATATACTTCCATGGCACTTATCCAAGCATCCTAAAATTCCGATTTATTCGGGTTAACCTGTTCCGGCTTTTCAGCAACGGCGTCTTTTCCAAAGTATTTTATCTCTCCTTCAAGAGTGATAATTGTCCAGTCGCCATTTTCATCACAAGCCTTGATCAAACATTCGAGTTTAGTTTTATCGGTCAGGGAAAGGCTGCATGCTTCATCAACATTCCGACTGACAATGGACTGAAATTTTTTTTTCGCAGCAATTTTCTTGAAATCATTTACAGCATTTTCAAATACGGTTATCCATTTGTCCTCTTCAGGATCGATTTTCTTTATCTCCTGCCGTAATTGATTTATCTCTTCTTTTTTCCCGGCAATAACTTTTAATATCTTTTCAATGTCCTGCCTGTTATCTGAAGGGATAGAGAAAAGAATCTGCTTGTGGATTTCTATGTCTGCTTCTATGTAATTGATTTTTTTTAATAGATCCTGGGTGCTTATGCTCACTGGTTTCCCTGCTGATGGAGTTTTTGTATTCGTCGAGGTAGTTTAGAGTGATATTTATCATGAATAAATGATCTGCATTCACTTATGGCTGCCAGCCTGCCATGCATGAACTCAAGCTGCTCTTTATCATCTATAAGTCTGGATAATTCAACCTCTATTTCCTGCTGCCTGTTGTCCAGAGCCTGGTAAAGATTGAGTAAGTAATTATAAACCATGGGTTTTTCTAATGGTATTTGAAGTCTTTGAGGTCGATATGTTTTCCAAGATATTCCCGGAGCCACTGCAGTTCTTTAAGTCGACCTTGCAGGTATGCTGATTTTTCGGGATGCTCTTGTTGTTTTTCTGTTATTTCAGCAAGCTTTTTACTGAGGTAATTGTGGATTTCGACTGAATATTCGTTTGGCATTTCGCTTCTTTTTCTCTAATTATCCTAACAATACTGTATATGTTGATGACCTTATCGCTACAAGAAATAGAGTAGTGTGAAATAGTTTGTGATATAAAAGGGCAGGGCAACCAACGTCGGTCGTAAGTACTCAACGCTGGATGGTTATATGANNGTATTGCTAAGGGCTAGTCGGAAAGGATCTTAAACGAAAGTTTAACTCGCGCTCGATAGACTGCCCCTTTTCCGTCCTCAATCTTCATATCCAGGGTGGTAACCTCTGCTATACGCAGATCGCGCAAACTCATTCCAGCGGATTTAACAGCATTCTGGGTAGCCTCTTCCCATGATACAGGGCTTGCTCCAACCATTTCGATAATTTTGTAAACACTCTCAGACATGGTTATTCTCCTTGGTTGAGGTTTTGGGTTGACACAACACTTCACGGCAACACTATAACATTTAAATGAAGAAAATTGAAGGGAAATTCTCTCTTTTATCTTTTCATAACCTGACAAATATAATAGATTCGTAAAAAAGTCATTCGAAGATACAGATGGCTAAGTCAAAAAGTTCGATATACAAGGCGTAGTGTTTTTTGACAGACATTTGGCTATACAATGTGGTATGCCAAGTGTCTGTCAAAAAACCTAGAACGTAGGAGATCGGACTTTTTACGACGCTATCAAGCATAAAATTCTATCGTTTGCAGGAATATAGCTGTTCATGGACGGCTATGACGGCCAATTAACGCTCTTTTCTGTTCATTGTAAATACTTGAGGAGAAAGCTATGACAACTGGAATTAAAAAAATGAATAGTAGTTTGATCAGATGGATTTTCTGTAGCCTGATTGTGTCTTTTCTCTTCGCATTTCCCCCTTTGACAGTCAACGCCTATGAAATACTTATGGGAACTGGAGAAAGCGGGTCTTTTTCGCATTTTGCCGGCAAGAATATTTGCCGCCTGATCAGTATGGATCGAGAACTCTCCTGCAAAACGATTTCGGCTCCCGATACTACCCATAACCTTACCAACCTCAGGAGTGGATCACTGGATATTGCCCTGGTTGATTCCCAAATGCTTCGCGATGCTCTGACCAACAGCGGATATTTTAAATTTCTCGACATTAATTACGACAACCTGAGATCTCTGGCTGTACTCTATACTGTCCCAATTGTGCTGGTTGCCCGCAATGATGCCAAAATATCCACTCTTGATGATGTGAAGGGAAAACGTATTAACGCTGGAGCCCCTCTCTCCCTGCAGCATCTTGCAGCTGAAACTATTATGGGTGCCAAAGGCTGGACAAAAAAAGACTTCAGCCTGGTGGAAAACCTTCCCACAAATCAGTCTCAGGAGACATTGGCATTCAGCAGTGGAACTACCCAGGCAATACTCCATATTGGAGTACATCCTGACCCGATGCTGCAGGGCCTGCTAAAGCGTACAAAAGCTAAGCTGATTGATATGGATGATCCGGATATTGAGAAACTGGTGGGTGAAGATGGCGCTTTTACTAAAGCCACCATTCCTGCAGGAACCTACCCGACGACTCCAGAGGAGGTTAATACTTTCGGAACGCAGGTGATTCTTGTCACTTCAAAAGATCTCGATGATGCTACTGCAGGCTCAATTCTGCAGGCAATTTTAGAGAATAAGGAAACTCTGAAGAAAGCCCATCCATCCCTTTCACCGGTTAGAGCGAGCGATACAAGTAAATTGAAGGGTGAAATTCAGCCGCACCCAGTAGTTAACAGGTAGCAAGAATCAAAAAAAGGTTAAGAAAGTCAATGAACTGGCCGATAAGGTTATCATCACAGCTGGAAAAATCAGAAATTTCGTAAAAACGTTTGGAAAACTAAATGATAAGAGTGTGTGCATGGTGCAATAAAGATATGGGAGTACTCCTCGCGGGAGGTCAGTCTAAGAACATAATTACACACGGAATTTGTGAAGAATGTGCAAATAATATCTTCACAAAAATAGGATTGAAATCCGAGTCCTTCCTTGATGACCTCGCGGCACCTGTTCTCGTGGTAGACGAAACTGGAAGAACCCTCTCGGCCAACAGGCTGGCACGTGTACTTCTTAAGAAAGATTTGCAGGATACAGAGCTCTACAACATTGGAGACATGTTTGAGTGTGCACATGCTGCCCTCCCTGAAGGATGCGGCAAAACTATCCACTGTGGTACGTGCACGATAAGGAGCAGCGTCATGGATACCTTCAAATCGGGGGAAAGTAAGCTGGAGGTAAAGGCATACCTGCATCGGGGAGAGTCAGATAATAGCGAGAAAATCGATTTGTCGATCTCCACGGAAAAAATCAACGGAGTTGTAATGTTAAGAATTGATGAGATTGGCGATAAGTAGCTTTCAGCTGTTGCCTGAAATGCAGGAAATTTGCTAAAACACTATAATAGTAGTAAAATTAAGCATTCTCCCTTATAGGCTTACTTGTACTCTTGAGGAAAATTACTTAGTACAGGCAAGAAGAGAATGATATTTAAATCACTGTTGGACTCAGCTTAACAAAGAAAAGGATATGGCAATTTTTTCATCAAGACCGTTGCGGCTAGAGTCAGAATGCAGAGTAAGAATCAGTTTACAGGAGAGCAAGAGCGGTGAATTCCTTCCCGGTTCCTGCTCAGGTACCATGGTGAATATATCCCAGGGAGGGGGGTGTCTTGTCCTCTCGCAAATGCTGCTGGAGGGAAAACATCTTTTTTTCTCCACCCTGAACAGTGATAGATATCACCTCGCCCTTCAAATCGATAATCCAGAATCCAGCGATGAGTCCTTTGAGGTCTCAGCACGTTCTGTCTGGATGGATTCCTGTCAGTATAAAGAAGAACCCGCATTTAAAGTTGGACTTAGTTTCCATGACAGCCAGAAGAAGCTTTTTCGGCTTTTCAAAAGATGATGGCGACGAAAAAATTTAGCAATCAGATACGGGCTAACCATTTCCTCCCAACTATCATATAAAGAATAACCGAAGAGAGAACCAGGTAACCAAACATCTCACTGTTTTTTGTCTTGAGGATGAAGGTAATGGTGATGATAATTGTGGAGCTTACTAGAAAAAATATCGGCTTGGGGGTCTGCCTCAGAATCACTCTGCCGAAATGAACGAAACGTACGTGACTCACCATTAGGCCAACAGAGAGTGTCGCTGCAACCCATAACAAGGTCGGCTGAACAACTAAAGCGGCTCCAAGAACGATTAATGCCCCCGCCGGACTGGGAAGGCCGTTGAAAACTCCTTCGGGTAGATCTGTGCGTTTCTTGTCGACGGAAATAAAGCGGATGAGTCGATAGGCTACACCGATAAAAAAGATAAAACCAAAGAACCACGCCAAAGCACCGCCGGATTTTACTATGACATAGGCGGGAGCAAGTCCAAAGCTGACAAAATCGGCAATGTCATCCAGATATGGCCCATATTTGGTTCCGCCATGCTTCTCTGCCATCCTGCCATCAAATAAATCAAATAACTGGCCCATTATTATAATAAGAATGGCCCAGGAAAACTGTCGATTATGGGTTAAGATAAGGCTGGTGATGCCACAAAAGAAATTGAGTGTCGAAAGGATGTCAGCATATAACCTGTTGGGGACAAATTTAAAAATTAATGAGGCGGAGGAGAGGAGAATGCAGGCCACCAGCACCTCGTCTCCGATGTTGACAATGGTGGGGTTTTTTTCCAGCAATGCACAAAAGATAACGAGTGCAAAGCAGATGATGGCTTTGATTTTACCAAAATTGTTTGCTGCTCCGGAAGAGTGAAGCAATTTAAGAATATGCCTGGCGAGGAATTGACCGATAAGTTCAACTATTACAAGAATCCAGACCAGTTTAGTCGATAAATACCCGGCATATGCAAAACCAATCAGGGGGGGGATGTAGGTCAATTTATCGCACATCGGATCCAGCCATTCACCCCACTTGGAACCAAGATTACAACTTCTTGCCACTACCCCGTCAACCCCGTCCAGTACAGCAGCAAAGGTAAAAAAGAACATGGCAAAATTTTGATACCCGAAAAAGAAATAGAGGATATAGGAGACTAAAGCCATCGCCGCCCGCCAATAGCAGATTGCATTGGGATGTAGCAGCCATAGATGAGACAGTATATATTCCTGCATGGACTTCTTATGAACCATCCGGGAAAACCATAAATAAAAACCGACTGCTACGGCAACATCGAAGATTATCACCCAAAATCTTTCCATATTTTCTCTCGTGAATGTGCTTTCACCCCCCTCAAGGGGGTATTGAACTGATTTCAAGGATTTGTAACTATGTAAAAGTTTTGATCTGTTTCTGATAAAGTACAACTATTTTTCATTTTTCACATCATAGTTGACAGTATGCTGAAATCGAATCATATTTGGAAAAAATAAAAGAGTGATGTATCTCCCGTCTATCGGGACAAGGTAGCCTAAAGAGAGAGGAAGCTATGGAGGCGAAAAAGGATCTGCAGGAAAAACTGGATTACTTAAGAGAAATGTATGAAAAACTGATACCTTTTGACCGATTGCTCGGTATTGAGATAGATACTCTGACACTGACGGATATAAAAATCAGGATTGATATGCGGGAGGAATTGATCGGAAATTTTATACGGGGAATGCTGCATGGCGGAGTTATTTCATCGGTATTGGATCTGACAGGTGGTCTCATTGCATCTGTGGAATTAGTCAAACACCTCGAAAACGTTGAACCCGATGAGGTTGCGAGGCGTGTGGCAAGAGTCGGGACAATCGATTTGAGAGTTGATTATCTGAGAGCAGGAAAAGGTGTTTATTTTACGGCATCAGGTACGGTTTTACGAAAAGGCAATAAAGTAGCAGTGATTCGGACAGAATTATGTAATGACCAAAACCTGCTTATTGCCGCTGGAACCGGTACGTATCTCGTGGGATGAAGACATCTTCAGAAGCATGTCATCATCATTCAATAATTGAATTAATAACAGTTGGGGGACCATCCGCCAGGACAAAGATACCTGGATAACCTTTTGTCTCAAAACCTTCGCTCGGGTTTTTCGACAAGTAAGAATCTTTGATGATCAGGGATCCGCTTCGATCATTGCTGACAAAGAAAATTGCCCCGCCCCCTTCATTAGCACTGTTATGTTCTATTTTCGTTCCACAAAGGGACAGTGTAAAGGTGTTTCCATCGTTGTAGATTGCTCCGCCGCTTCCCCCTCCGGGAGTCCCGTGTCTTTCCGGATTGGCGCCATTTCCTATGGCTCTGTTATAGCTGAAAAGGGTGTTGATCAGAGTATAAGAGACACCAATACTGGATAACCCGCCTCCGTTGGAACAGACATTCCCGTAGCCATCCCTTCCGCCAAAGGTTGAGTTTATCACAAACACAGGTCTGTTTTCATACTGGCTGAAGACACGCACTGCAGCGCCACCCACATCCGGACCTGTATCAGCGCAGACATTATTAAAAAAGCGCGAGTTGACAATCTTAAACCTTCCCCCGCGAATCCAGATGGCTCCTCCTCCATCATACACATGCTCCGTTTTTGAATTTCCCCGGATAAAGGTAAGATTCTGGACAGTGAGCCGGGGGTGATCCTGGTTCTGGCAATGGGAAGTTGTCCATACTTGATCAGGATCACAGGTGTTCATATAGAGAACTCTCCGTTCATTGTTGCCGCTGAGGGTTACTTTGCCTCCTCCGTCTATGACGATTCGTGGTCCGGTGTTATTAACGATTTTGGCCGTCTTTTTCATGGTAATCGTCAGCGGGGCAGATCCGCAGTCAAAGGTTATCACGCCTCCTTTTGCAACAGCTGCTACGACTGCTTCGCTGGTACAACTTTGCGGAGTACCATTGCCAATAACATGATCGGGATGGGAGACATTCTCTTCCTGAGCTTCTGCGGGGATTGAGCAGTTCCCATCAGGATTCCCGGCCCGGGGAGCAGCGGTATCACTGCACCGTGCCGCACCAATGATAGCAGGGAGAAAAAGGGTGAAATTGTTGCTCTCTTCTGAAACAGAGAGGGTCGGGGACAGCATAATCATAAGAAAGATGAGGAGTAGGGTATGAGTTTTTCTTTTTTCTGGTGTGCTGGTTGTACGTTTAGTTAACATGGGCGTAGGGAAGTATGTCAGTTCAGGGAAGAACGGTTACAGAGTCAGGCAGCAGCCTGGTTTTTAGCCGAACTTCTGAAATCATGGGCAGGGTAGGTTCCCAGCATCACGACCTGTTTTGCAAAAAAATGGAGTTCTTCCAGGGCAAGCTGCAGTGAGCGTTCGTCAATATGTCCTTCGACGTCTGCGTAGAAACGGGCAACATTAAAGTGTTTGTCGACATAGCTTTCGAGTTTTACCATTTGCACACCGTTGGTAGCAAAGCCGCCCAGTGCCTTATAGAGTGCTGCCGGAATGTTTCTTACTTCAAAAATAAAACTGGTGAGATATTTGGTGCTTTTTTTAAACTCCGGGGCATGGTTTTCCCGGGAGAAGATCAGAAATCGGGTGGTGTTGTGTGCGGCATCCTGAACATCTTTTTTCAGTATCTCCAGGCCATAGATATCTGCAGCCAGCTCAGAACCAATGGCCCCTTGTGTCTTGTCACCCCATATTTTTATATCCGAGGCACCTTTTGCCGTATCTGCAACCACATGTCTGTCGAGGTGAAGATCTTCTATGATTTTCTTGCATTGTGGAATAGCATGAACATGACTATGCACATCCGTCAACTCCTCCAGTTTTGCACCGGGAAGTCCAAGTAAACAGTGACGAATAAGCTGAAAGTGCTCCCCGATGATATAGAGTTCTCCATTGAGAATGAGATAGTGAACATCGGCAACACGCCCGGCCAGAGTATTATCAACAGGAATCATGGCAAGATCAGCCACCCCTTCCCGGACAACCCGGAAAGCTGCATCAAAGGAGACACAGGGCACTGTCTCAAGTTCGGGATACGCCTTCCTGCATGCAAGATCAGAGTAGGCACCGGCCATGCCCTGAAAAGCTATTGTTTTGTATTTTCTGTCTTTCATAGTGTTATACGCCCAGCTCCTATTCCTGGGAAACCAGCACTGCAGGAAGCGGCAGTACCTTTTTAACAGGAAGGTTCATCTTTCCTGCCAACCGGTGAAGATTGTTTATACGCTCCACTGCTTCCGGGTGGCTGGAAAAATAATGCCCGAACACATTGCTGTTTTTATCGCCATCCGGTTTCATTGCCTCAAAAAATTCCGTTGCGCCACCGGCATGTCCATAATAACAACCCAGAACTTGCAGGGCCTGCTCGTCAGCCATACGCTCTCTTTCCTGGGAATACTGCGCCTGACTGAAATTCGCTGTAGGGGCAAATAGCTGGGTAAGATCCGAACCGGCGCCCGTCAGCAACGCCGAAACCGCAGTAAACACAATTCCCCTGCCCATCCCCCGAAGATGATCTCTGTTTTTGAAATGCGCCAGTTCGTGTGCAAGAACAAAAGAAAGGCCATTTTCTGATACCACTTTGTCCAGCAGACCATTGAATATGAAAATCCGGCCTCCGGGAAATGCAAAAGCATTCGCATCATCCAGATCGATCAGGTGAACCTTTAGAGGATAACCGATCTGAATGCAATCTCGAAGAGCATCAACCATGCGTTGGAGTCCTGCCTGCCGTGGGTTACTGTTATCGACCGATTCTGATGCTGAACCACCAACAGAAGAGAATATCGCAGCTTCCATCTCCGGCGTTATATAATTCACCGCCCGATCAACAAACAGGCCCAGAATCCAAAATACAATCAGCAAAAAAAGCGTTATTCCAAAAAACAACAGAACAAATTCTCTGACCGGCTGATCATGGGAGACATTATCATTGTTCTCTGGCAGTGAAGGCTTATATTCCATGACATCATTTACAAAAATAGACTGCGGTACCGTAGGCCAATACTTCCACCGATCCGATCTGTTTGCCGCTGCCTTTGGTAATAGAGGAGGTTTCCAGGCGAAGATTAATAACCTGATCCGCTCCAGGACAGGACTCTTTTAATCGAAGCACGGCCTCTCTTCTGGCTCGGTCGATCAATGTTTCATACGACTGGATGTTGCCGCCGAAAAAATTGCGCAGCCTGGCGAGAATACGTTTGAAATAATCCACAGACACAACCATGCTGCCATTGACAAGATCACAATGGTCGATTATCCGATCATCTTCCAAAACATATTTACTGCAGGTAGTTGGCAGCTGCAACCAATGTTTCTCTCGTTCCTGGATGGATTTGTAATGTTTTTTTTCAGCGTGGCGACCGAAAAAATAGCCTAATGAAATAAGAATCCCAAAAATTATTAACTGTTCCATAGCTCTACTCCACCGAAACAGCTGTGCCATATACATATATTTCCGAGGCGCCGGCGGCAACTGAGGAAGTGGAGAAACGCACATTAACAACACCATTGGCTCCGAGTTGTTTTGCCTGGGATTTCATCCGGTCAATGGCTTCATCGCGAGATTCCTGCAATAGCTCCGTATACCCTTTAAGTTCGCCTCCGAAAACATTCTTGATGCCAGCCATCAGATCTCGGCCTGCATGTTTGGCTCTGACCGTACTGCCGGAGACGACACCATAAAAAGCAGTGATTTTTTTCCCTGGAATTTCTTCTGTATTCGTCAAAAACATACCTTTCTCCTGAGTTAAACGCTCTCCTGGCCGGCAGGCGCTTATTTTTGCCTTAAAAGTCACCATATTCTGGTTGGCAGCTATTTTTACCGCCATATCGACTACTAGTAAGAGTAGGATAAATTGTATCCCTGTGTCAAGTGATCGGAGAGTGATTGTATCGCAAATTATCAATTAACACCCATGAAATGAATTTCACAAAGAAGCATGAAAGTCGGGGTTGGGAGGGGGTGTTGCCAAACGTC
>LGVF01353129.1_pt1 | contig 21995 bp, 18 predicted proteins | sample 469901 | NCBI WGS metagenome assembly LGVF01 (sample SAMN03893561, study PRJNA290197) | marine sediment metagenome | material: sediment; isolation source: combined push core samples #3730, #5133, and #5579 collected at Hydrate Ridge | place: Pacific Ocean: Hydrate Ridge
AACAGGGTCGGTAGAACGATGGCCAGCAGAATCAGGGTGCCGCCCATGGTCGGCGTCCCTTCCTTCTTGAAATGGGATTCGGGACCAACCTTGCGAATGGTCTGGCCGATCTGCAGCTTCTGCAACTTATCGATGAGCCAGGGGCCGAGGATAAAGGAGATCACCAGAGCGGTGATGGTCGCATAGATGGTGCGAAAAGTTATATAACGAAAGATATAAAATACGGAATATTCGTTATGCAAAGGATAGAGCAGATGATACAGCATTCGACCGTGTCTCCCAATTTCAATTCAAACACCGCCTGCTGGCGGGTAGTTCATACCAGAGGTTCTTCTCAGTGTCCTACGGCCTGCTGCGGATGGCCGGCCTTAAGAGCAGCACAGATTTTTTCCATGGCCATGCCCCGCGATCCTTTGATCAGCACCCGGTCTCCCGGTTGTACGATCTGCAGCAGCCGTCCGACCAGATCCTGATGATCGGTGGCGATGGTTACCTGTTTCTTGTTCAAACCGGCGTGACGGGCGGCCGCGGCGGTCTCCGACGCAAAATCGCCCAACAGCAGCAGTTCATCGACACAGCCGGCAGCCACCTGCCCCACTTCCCGATGCAATTGGGCTGCTGCCTCACCAAGCTCCAGCATATCGCCCAAGACGGCGACATTGCGCCCCTGCCCCGGTAATTCAGCCAAGGTTTCCAGAGCGGCCTTTACCGCCTGGGGATTGGCATTGTAGCAATCTTCAAGCAGCAGCACACCATCGGCCAAGGTCGTGGCCTCCATGCGACCGGCACAGGGCCGAAATAGTTCTAGACCGTGAACAATAACCGGGCCGGGGACCAACAGGGCATGAGCTGCCGCAGCCGCCGCCAGAGCATTATGCACGTTGTAGCGCCCCCAGGCATGCAATTTGACTCGGTAGTTGCCATCAGGCAGATGCAACTGAAAGCTCACGCCACCTTCCCACTGGTCGATTTGTTCGGCCCGAACCGTCGCCTGCTCGCTGCAACCGAACAGCAACCGCTGCGCCCCGTTGGCTACCGGGAGGGCTAAAACCCTGCTATCATCGGCATTGATCACCGCCGTGCCCTCTGGCGGCAGGGCCGCAAAGAGCTCTCCCTTGGCCCGAGCCACTCCGTCCAAGCCGCGCAGTGTTTCGAGGTGAGCCGCACCAATATTGGTAATCACACCGATATGCGGTTGGGCGATTTCCGCCAGGCGAGCAATCTCGCCAAGAGCGCTCATGCCCATCTCCAGCACCGCCCAGCGGTGTTCTTCGCCCAGGGTGAAGAGGGTCTGAGGCAAACCCACCAAGTTATTGAAGTTACCGGGAGTAATCAATCCCGGCCCGGTCAGACCGAGTATGGCTCCGAGCATCTCCTTGGTGGTGGTTTTACCAGCGGAGCCGGTCACTGCCACCACCGGCCCGGTAAAGGCCTGACGACGGGCGCCAGCCAGATCACCGAGAGCCTGCAAGGCATCCTTTACCCGTATGATCGGCACCGGAAACCCGGAGATAACCTCTTCGCTGAGACAAGCCACCGCTCCGTTACGAGCCGCCTGCAAGAGAAAGTCGTGGCCATCGAAATTGGGCCCCCGCAACGGTATGAACAGATCACCTGGCTGAGTGCTGCGGCTATCGGTGGAAATACCGCTGATGCTGCCCTGGGCCTTGCTCGGCGTCAAGCTGCCGGCGGTAATCTGTACGACACTTTGAAAATCAAGCTTCATGGCGGCCCTCCCGATGCTGAAGCGCTCGGCGCAACTCTTCGCGGTCGTCAAAATGCAACCGCTGGTCGCCGATCAGCTGATAATCCTCGTGCCCCTTGCCAGCCACCAGCAACAAATCTCCTCTGGTGAGCTGGCTAACAGCAAAATCGATAGCCGCATGCCGGTCTTCGATCACCACGTAACCTCCGCGGCCTTCCTCGACCGCCTGCTGTAGCGACCATTGGCGTTTGAACACCTTTTCAAGTCCCGGCCTAATATCATTGATGATGGACCCGGGATTCTCGGAACGGGGATTGTCGGAAGTCACTACTACCAGATCCGAACGCTGCGCTGCTACCTCCCCCATCATCGGCCTTTTGCTGCGGTCTCGATCTCCACCGCAGCCGAACAGGGCAATGATGCGCTGGGGCTTAAGTGCGATGACCGCTTGCAGGGCCTTGTCCAGGGCATCAGCGGTATGTGCGTAGTCGACCAGAATCAGAGAGCCGAGTCCATTCTCCACCGGCTCGAGGCGGCCAGGCACCGCCGGAGCGGCAGCCAGGCCGGCAGCCACCATAGCCGGTTCTAAGCCCAGGGCCAGGCCGGCTGCAGCAGCGCAGAGCAAGTTACTGAGGTTGAACTCACCCCGTAACGTCGACTGCAACTTAAACTCTCCGGCCGGGCTGACGATAGAGGCTTCAATCCCGGCCAGGGAGAGATGGCTGGTCGCAGGATGCACGGAGGCCTCTTCGTTCAGGCCACAGCTCCACAACCCCTGACATTGGCTCGCCAAGCGCTTACCGTAGAGATCGTCTACATCGACTACCGACTGGCGCGGTCCCCGCGAGCCGAGACCAGTGAAGAGCCTACATTTGGCCTGAAAGTAACTTTCCAGATCGCCGTGATAATCGAGATGCTCCGGTGTCAGGTTGGTAAAGATTCCCAAATCGAAGGCGACACCATCGATCCGCCGTTGTTCAAGAGCATGGGATGACACCTCCAGAATCAGAGTGTCGGCGCCGGCAGCACGAAAACGGGCCGCCAAGGCCAACAAGTCCACCGATTCAGGGGTGGTGTGGGTCGATTCCAACTGTTGACCTTCGAAACGATAATTGACCGTCCCGATCACCGCTGGCCGCCGACCGGCACTACTGAGCAGGGCTTCAAGGAGATAGCTGACGGTCGTCTTGCCATTAGTACCGGTAATGCCAATCACCAACATATCGGCGGTAGGATCGTCGTAATAGCAAGAGGAGGCCAAAGCCAGTGCTTGGCGGGCATCGTCGACGAGAATTCCCGTCACCTGCGGTGGCAATGGCCTTTCTACATCATGAACAATCACCTGAGCGCCACGCCGTAGCGCATCGTCAATAAACCGATGGCCATCGACCGCAGCGCCGCGCAAGGCAAAAAAGGCAGAACCGGGCAAAACCTGACGAGAATCGTAATGAAGGGCATAAATTTCGACGTTGGAAGGACCGACCACAGCCCGTGGAGTCAGCTTTTGAACCAGGCTGGAGATTTTCATGGAATGAGCTGTTTTCATGTCCCCGCCAAGAAAAATCGAAAGAGTTCGTTAGGCCGGCGGTGCCAGCCTGACCCACACTTCGCTGCCGTATTGAATTGCCCTGTGGGCTGTAGGATGCTGCTCTACGACCCGACCGCTACCCTTGAGTTTAATATTGAGCCCCACCCGTTCCATGGTCTGCAACACCTGGCGACCACTCATGCCGACGCAATCGGGCATGGTCGGCAAGGTCCCATCCTGGCGTGTTCCAACCAAGGGCGGCAGAGCCGCGGGTACGGGATCATCAAAAACGAACTCGGGCAGAACCATTTGCCGAGGTGCTTCCGTGGGAGACACCCCCAGGTAGCGCAACGACTGCTCTGCGATGCGCGAGAACACCGGCGCCGCTACCAGTCCGCCGTAGGTCTGACCTTCCGGTTCGTCGACCACCACCAGGATCACCAACCGGGGGGCCGCCGCCGGCAAAAATCCGACGAAGGAAGAGACCCGTTTGTCTACCGAATAGCCACCGGTAACCGGATCGACCTTCTGCGCGGTCCCGGTTTTGCCGGCAACGGTAAAACCTGGAACCTGCGCCAGAGGACCGGTGCCATCATCGGACACCACCCTCACCATCATATCCCGTACCTGGTGAGCTACGGCTTCTGGCAACACCCGATGTACCGTACGCGGCTTATGCTTTTCCACGATAGCACCCTGGTTGTCGACAACCTGTTCCACCAGATCTGCTTCCATGAGTAAACCACCGTTGGCGATGACTGCCGTGGCCCGAGCGAGTTGCAGAGCGGTTACCGAAATTCCCTGACCAAAGGAGATATTCGCCAGGTCCGCCTCAAACCATTTTTCAGAGGGACGCAGCAAACCTTTTGATTCACCGGGAAAGTCTATTCCGGACCGGACTCCAAAACCGAAATCCCGCAGGTAGCGGTAATAACGATCCCGTTCCAGCTTTTTACCAATTTTGGCGGAACCTATATTGGAACTGAGCTTGATAATGTCTTCAACCGTCAACCGCCCGTAGCGATGGGTATCACGGACTTTCCGGCCCCCTATCCGATAGAGCCCGTTTTCACAGTCGATGCTCTGCTTCGGGCTGACCACGCCTTCGTTAAGAGCCGCCGCCACCAAAAACGGTTTAAGGGTCGAGCCTGGTTCAAATGCGTCGCAGATCGCTCGATTGCGCCACTGACTGGGTCGGCTGCTGCGATAAGAATTGGGGTTGTAGTCCGGATAGCTGGCCATGGCCAACACCTGACCCGTTTCCGGGTCGAGAACTACCACTGTGCCAGACTTGGCCTGTGCCTTACGCACCCCGACGGCCAATTCCTTTTCGGCGATGTACTGTAAATTTTTATCAAGAGTCAACCTCAGGCTATGTCCCGGCTTACCCCCCTGTACCGAGGCATCCTGATCACCGAAACCGAGACTTTTGCCCTTGCCATCCTTTTCGATGACCAGAAATCCCCGTTCACCGAGCATCTGGGAATCATACTGCAGCTCCAGCCCTTCAAGCCCTTTGGGATCGAGCCCGGTAAATCCGATAATCTGGGCACCGAGCTGCGAATTGGGATAGAAGCGGCGATGCTCCTTGATAAAACCGACCCCCTTGAGCTTTAGAGCTCGCAGACTTTCACTTTCCCGGGGCGACACCTGTCGCTTGATCCATAGAAAGCGCCGCTCTTTGTTTAGTTTGGCAAGCATTCGGTTTTGCGATAGAGATAATACTCGTGCCAGTGCTTTGGCGGTTCCAGGCACATCCTCTATCCTGTGGGGTTCTACATAAATCGAGTCGACCGTCGTACTTATAGCCAGTTCCTGCCCATTACGATCATAGATGGTGCCTCGCTGACGAGGCAGTTGAATGATTCGCTGATACTGACGCTGGGCGCGCTTTTGAAACAGTTCGTGATCGAGCACCTGCAAGCTCAGAGCCCGGTAACCGATCAGACCGAAAGCCAGGACAAACCCAACCCCGATCAGCTTGATTCGCCAGTTATGCCAGCGCTTCGAACACTTCATCGTTTGATGTACACCACCTGTTGAGGGGTCGGATTACGCAGAGCGAGTTGCTTTTTAGCCACATCCTCGATCCGCCCAGGGTGACGCAGACTGGCGGCTTCAAGACGCAGGCCACGCACTTGACGATTTGCCTCACGCAGCCGCGATTCTTCCTTAGAGATATCGTATTGCAAATTGACCAACTGCAGGCGAGACCAGACGAAGAATAGAGATACTGTGAGCAGAATGGCCAAAAACACAAAAACCCGCAATAGCCTCGGTGGCTGCAGCGGAATCAAATTAACCTTGGGAACCGGCCGAGCTATAGTATGCGCCATGGCATCCCTCCTGTATCTATTACATTGCCGAGTACAACCTTAGGTGGCCTTCTCGGAACCGGCTTAAGAAAATGTCTTTTCTTCGGCCTTACATAATCAGTCTTAGCAGCGACGCACGGCCCGCAACACCGCACTGCGGGATCGTGGATTGTTGGCCACCTCTTCTTCACTGGCCCGCAGCCCCTTGCGAGTCAGCACCTTGACCCTGGGTTGGTGATTACATATACACATGGGCAGCTTGGGTGGGCAGATGCAGCTTTGTGACTCGCTACGAAAAAAACGTTTGACCAGGCGGTCTTCGAGGGAGTGAAAGCTGATCACCGCCAGACGCCCGCCGGGTCGCAGGCAGTTGATGGCCTTTTCCAGGCCCTGCGCCACATGCTCCAGTTCACCGTTTACCTCAATACGCAGCGCCTGAAAGACTCGGGTGGCCGGATGAATCCGGGCAGGAACACGACCCTTGGGCACGCTGTACTTAACCAGCTCAGCAAGCTGAGCGGTCGTTGTCAGAGGCGTCTCAAGCCGTCTTTCGACTATCCGCCGGGCAATGCGCCGCGAGTACCGCTCTTCGCCATATTCAAAAAAGATCCGCGCCAGTTCCTCAGCGGAGTACGTTTGCAGAATGTCCGCGGCAGTCAGGCCTCCGCTGCGGTCCATGCGCATATCGAGGGGCGCATCGACCTGAAAGGAAAATCCCCGGTGACCGGCATCGAGCTGAAAGGATGAAACACCGAGATCGAGCAGCATTCCATCGATGGCCTCGATACCGAGTTCTTCAAGGATCTGGTCGACCTCACTGAAATTACCGTGACGCAGAATCACTCGGTCACCGTAAGGGTCGAGAATCCGGGATGCGGCCTGTAGTGCGTCTTGATCACGGTCGAGTCCGATCAGACGACCGTCGGGGGCTGTGGTTTCGAGAATCAGGCGGGAATGTCCACCGCCGCCAAGAGTGCCATCAACAAAGGTTTCGCCCGGCTGCGGTTGCAAACAGGCCAACACTTCGTCTGGCATTACCGATAAATGTTGGAATGCGGGCCCGGTCACCATTTAAAATCCCAGATCGTAAAGAGTCTGAGGATCTTCGTTGACCAGCGCTTCGGCCGTCCGCATTATCTCTTCGTGCTTAACTCGGTTCCACAGTTGAATTTTATTGAAGGAGCCAACCACTACGACCTCCCGCACCTCTTCCAGTCCAGCATACTCGCGCAACGACTTACTGATCTGGATTCGGCCCTGTTTATCGAAGGAACAGGGGCTGGCGGGAGTGAGCAGAGAAAGGTTGATGGCTTCGCGCATAGGACCGGGATCCATCTTCTGCACATTGTCGACGATTCGCTGCCATTCGGGCACGGGATAGGCCACCAGCCCACCCTTCTGCTGGGTAACCACCAACTGCTCATCGCCATAGGCATCGGCCAGCACCTCGCGAAACTTGGCCGGAATGCTCGCCCTGCCCTTGGCATCGATGGCGTTATTATGTACCCCTTGAAAAGTCATCCCCACCCTAGCTTGGTCTAGTTTGACACTTTTACCCACTTATTGGCCAAAACTATAACGAGACGCCCCACAGCTGTCAAGCGGATTTTTATGATCTTTTAAGAACTTAGCTCACTCGAACGACAAGAGCGCCCTTCGACTGAAGGACGCTCTTGAAAAGCAAAAATAAGGGACTAAATCGGTCACATTGAGCAGGGGACAAACACCAACTAAAAGAGCTGATTAATTCCAACCTTTTATGCTGACAAACCCGAGTTACGCATCTTCTACCGGTGGCTTGACCGGCAGCTTTAGCTCAATGGTCTCAATACGCTTATCGACCACCCTGCGCACGATAAAAACTGCACCCTGCGCCTCGCAACTCTCCCCACGGGCGGGGATGGTGCCAAGGCAATGTAGCAGGAAGCCGGCGAGAGTCGTGGCATGTTCCGCGGAAAGTTGTAGATCAAATTTCTGGTTGACGTCCCGTAGAGCGGCGCTGCCGCCGATCAGAAAACGGTCGGGCCCGAGCTCGCGGAACAGAACCTCGTCGGCATCGTATTCATCCTGAATGTCGCCGACGATCTCTTCGACAATATCCTCCAGGGTAACGATGCCCTCGACACCGCCGTATTCATCGACCACCACCGCCAAGTGCATGCGCTGCTGTCGCATGGCCTGCAACAGACCACTGATGCGCTGCGATTCAGGAACAAAGTAAGGCGCCCGGGCCTGCTCGCGTAGAGAAAACTCCCCAGGCTGATGAACATAGTTGAGAATATCCTTACTATGAATGACCCCCACCACCTGATCCAGGTTCTGCTCGTAGACCAGAAGCCGCGAATGACTGGCCTGCTGAGCAATCTGCAAAACCTCGGCAAAGGGGGTAGCGACCTCCATACCGACCACCTCGGTGCGGGGGATCATGATATCGCGGACTCGAATCTGAGACAGTTCGAAAACACCGTGCAACATGCGCCGTTTCTCCTGACCGACCACCCCGGCCTCCTCGCCGACGCTAATCATGGTACGAATCTGATCCTCGGAGATGGTCTCCCCATCGGTCTCGCTGCGACTGAAGCGATTCATCAATCTGGCCATGCCAGTCACCAGCCAGACCACCGGCCCCAGCAGCACCATGGTCAGCTTGATCGGCCGCACCACCCAAAAAGAAACCCGTTCGGGGTTGCGGGCAGCGAAAGTCTTGGGACAGACCTCGGCAAATATCAGGATCACCGGAGTCAGAATGAGAATGGTCAGCAACTCGCCGTGTTCACCATAAAATCGCACGAAGAAAGCCGTGGCGAAGACCGAAGCGGCGATATTGACCAGATTGTTGCCGACCAGAATGGCACCGAGCAGCCGGTCGGGATGCTTGCGTATCGACTCCAGCAGCCGAGCACCGGGCCGCCCCTTGGCCACATGGTATTGAACGCGCAAGGAATCGAGGGTCAGCAGGGCCGTTTCCGAGCCGGAAAAAAAGGCGGAGAGAGCAACCAGCAGTGCCAAAATCATCAGATAAAAATACGGATCGTCGAACAACCGGAACTCCTCTAGGATATTTTCATTACAGTTTAACGGGAGTTTACTTGATGGAAGCCGGCAAGACAATGTTTACTGTCGCCAGTGCCGCGCCTGATTGCCTAAGGGAAGCAGATTCAACCTGGCACTGGAAAATCCGCTAAACCGGCAGGCATCACAAATCCTTGCCACTTTAAAGGAATCCTGGCTTATGCTATAAGGCGAAGAAACAAACGGCTCTCTTTCCTCAAGGACGACTCATGGATCAGGCTCAAGCGGCGGAACGACATCGGCAACTCAGTGCGGAACTTCACCGCCACAACACCCTGTATCATATTCATGATCGGCCGGAAATCGGCGATGCCGAATACGACCGACTATTTCGTGAACTGCTGCAGCTCGAAGCGGCCTTTCCCGAGTTGAACACCCCGTCTTCCCCGACCCGGCGGGTCGGCGCTCCGCCCCTGGATAAATTCACGTCGGTGCGCCATAGCCTGCCGATGCTGTCTTTGGAGAACGCCTTCAACGACCAGGACATGCGCGATTTCGATGAACGCATCAAACGCTTTCTAGCCACTGAAGAAACTATCGAATACGTCTGCGAACTAAAAATGGACGGCGTCGCGGTTGAGCTGGTCTATCGCGATGGCCGACTGGAGGTCGGTGCCACCCGCGGGGACGGCAGCAGCGGCGAGGGAATCACCGAAAACCTGCGCACCATCGCCTCAATCCCCCTGCTTCTGGCTGAGGATGCCCCCCCCCTGCTGGAAGTACGAGGCGAAGTTTACATGGAGTTGGCGGCCTTTCAGACTCTCAATGAAGAGCGGCAAGAGGAGGGTCTGGCCAATTTCGCCAATCCTCGAAACGCCTCCGCCGGAAGCCTGCGTCAGCTCGATTCGGAAATCACCGCCCGCCGTCCGCTGCAGATCTTCTGCTACGGTATCGGCCTGCTTGAAGGGCCGTTGCCAGACAGCCACTCTGAGCTGCTGGAGCAACTGCGCCAATGGGGTCTGCGAGTCAATGCTGAAGAAACTAAGCCGGTCGAGGGTATCGACCAGGTACTCGTGATATATGCCGACCTGCTGAAAAGACGGGACCTGTTGCCCTACGAAATCGACGGTATGGTGGTCAAGGTCAACAGCCTGACCCTACAACGGGAACTGGGCGAAAAGACCCGTACGCCACGCTGGGCCATCGCCTACAAATTTCCTCCGCGTCAGGCAATCACCACTATCGACGATATCGTGCTGCAAGTCGGCCGCACCGGCGCCATCACCCCGGTGGCCCAGTTGCGACCGGTGGAGGTCAGCGGGGTGATCGTATCCCGCGCCAGCCTGCACAATTGGGACGAAATCGCCCGCCTCGAGGTGCGCATCGGAGACCAGGTGGTGGTGGAGCGAGCCGGCGACGTCATTCCCGACGTGGTGCGGGTGCTGANNGCGATGAACGGACGCTGCCCCTGCCGGTCAGTTGTCCCGTGTGCAGCGGACCGGTCAGCCGCCTTGAAGGCGAGGTCGTGCCCCGTTGCCAGAACAGTTCCTGTCCGGCTCGCTTGCGGGAATCCCTCAAACACTTTGTTGCCCGACGAGCCATGGATATCGACGGCCTCGGTCAACGAACCATCGACCAACTATTGGAACGCGGCCTGATCCAAGACTTTGCCGGTCTCTACCGCCTGAGTAGAGAAGAGTTGCTGGTTTGCGAACGGATGGGCGAAAAATCGACGGACAAGCTGTTGGCCGCTATCGCTGCCAGCAAGGAACGACCCCTGGCGCGCTTCCTGTTTGCCCTCGGCATTCGTAACGTCGGCGAACACCTCGCCAAACTGTTGGCCGCACAATTCGGCACCTTGGCAGAACTGGCCCTTGCTAACCGAGACCAACTACTAGCCCTGCACGAAGTCGGTCCTCAAGTCGCCGACAGCGTGGTGGACTTTTTTGCCAACGAGCGCAATATGCAACTCCTGGCCGAATTGCAGAATGCCGGAGTACGTCCCCAGACTGGCGAAAAGAGAAGCGGCGGACCGCTGACCGGCAAGACCTTCGTCTTCACTGGCAGCCTGGAGATCTTCAAACGCAAAGAGGCACAACAGCTGGTCGAAGGTTTCGGTGGCCGCGCCTCCGGTTCGGTGAGTAAAAAAACCGACTACCTGGTGGCCGGTAGGGATGCCGGCAGCAAACTCGATCGGGCGAATGAGCTGGGGGTGACGGTGCTCAGCGAAGAGGAGTTTCAGCAATTGCTGGAAGGGATCGATAACGATGAACAGAATTAGAGTGAGGCTGGTAGTACGGGGACAGGTGCAGGGGGTCGGTTTTCGCTACTTCACTCGGCGCACAGCCGAAGCCCTGCAACTCACAGGATGGGTGCGCAACTGCGAAGACGGTTCCGTTGAAGCAGTATTGGAGGGACCCGAGGAGTTCGTCAGCGATGCTCTTGTTGATCTACGCCAAGGTCCGGAGAGCGGCCATGTCGAGGCCCTGCATAGTGAAAATCAGCCCTATCGGGGGGAGTTCAATGGTTTTGAGGTAAGGTTCTAAAGCAACCTCACGCTCGTTCGCTTCGCTCACTCAAGTCGCAAAGAGATGCAAACCGTGTTTTCTTGGCGTCTTTGCGGCTTGAGCGACTGAAAAAAGCGGGAGTGAGATCCATTCAATGCACTCACTCCTCTTCCTCTCGCAAGGCCAAACTCTCCTTGTACACCTCGCTGCCGGACAAACCGTAGACCTTAGCCACCTGCTTGACGATCTCGCGCATGGGCAAGTCCGTTTCGGTCCGCCAGCGGCGCAGGGCGTCCTGCACCGATTCCTCCGGTGCGCTCTGCTCGGCGGGGCCGATGAGCAACACGATCTCGCCTCGGACCTTCCCCTGGAAATGTTCACAGGCCTCAGCTGCGGTGCCGCGGAACAGCTCTTCATGCACCTTGGTCAGCTCTCGCACTATCGCAACTTGCCGCCCTTCCCCCAGTTCTGCCAACACATCCTGCAGTGCCGCCACCAGCCTGTGAGGTGCCTCATAAAAAACCGTGGTGCGCTGTTCCTGACGCAAGGCTCGCAAGACTTGACACCGAGCATGGGTCTTAGCCGGCAAAAAGCCCTCAAAGGCAAAACGCTCTGTCGGCAAGCCGGCCATGGACAGGGCGGCGATCAACGCCGACGGTCCAGGGATCGCGCTGACCAAGACACCAGCCTCGTGACAGCGCTGCACCAGCAAACAGCCCGGATCGGAAATGGCCGGAGTCCCAGCATCGGAAATCAGCGCGACGTCCCGCCCCTCCAATAAGGTGTGGAGAAGCTTTTCGCCCTTGGCGGCCTCATTGTGCTGAAAGTAGCTGGTCAAAGGGGTTTCAATGCCATAATGGTTGAACAGCTTACGGCTGTGGCGGGTATCCTCCGCCGCCACCAGATCCACCTCGCGCAGAATCCGTAAAGCCCGCGGGGTCAAATCCTCCAGATTGCCGATCGGCGTTGCCACCACATAGAGTGTGCCGCAGCAGTGCTCTCCCGTTCCCTTAGTCGTCACTATCTGCGGTCTCCAGTTGTTCCAGGTCCTTCAGCCATAGGGCGACACAGGCGTCGCTCGGCATGCGCCAGTCCCCGCGAGGCGAAAGGACCACGCTACCGACCTTGGGGCCATCGGGCAGACAGGAACGCTTGAACTGCTGGGAGAAGAAGCGCCGGTAAAAGACCTGCAACCATTGACGCAACACTTCATCGCTGAACTGATCGGCAAAAGCCTGCTGAGCCAGAAACAGAATCTTTGCAGGCCGATACTGCAGGCGCACGCAGTGATAGAGGAAAAAATCGTGCAGCAGATAGGGGCCAACCTTGTCCTCGGTACGCTGCTTGATCTCGCCATTTTCGTGAGGCGGCAGCAGTTCGGGAGAGACCGGTGTCTCGCAGACATCGATGAGAATGTCAGCGGTCTCGCCGGAAAACTCCGATTCGGCACACCAGGCCACCAGATAGCGCACCAGGGTTTTGGGCACGCCGCCATTAACACCGTACATGGACATATGATCGCCGTTGTAGGTGCACCAGCCCAGAGCCAGCTCGGACAGATCGCCAGTACCGATGAGCAGACCGCCGACCTGATTGGAGATATTCATCAGAAGCTGGGTGCGCTCACGGGCCTGAGAATTTTCGTAGGTGATGTTGTGGACCGTCTCATCGTGACCAAGATCGGCGAAGTGCTGTCGCACCGCCGCATCAATGGAAATCACCCGTAGAGTGACACCGAGTAGTTCCGCCAACCGCTCAGCGTTACCACGGGTGCGGCCGGTGGTGCCGAAACCAGGCATGGTGATGGCCTCGATACCGCTACGATCATAGCCAAGTTTGTCAAAAGCCTTGACCGTCACCAGCAAGGCGAGGGTCGAATCGAGTCCGCCAGAAATGCCGATTACCGCCCGGGAGCAATTGACGTGTCGCAACCGCTTGGCCAGTCCGGTAGTCTGAATCTCGAAAATCTCATAACAACGCTCGGCACGCTCTTCTGCCGCCACCGGCACAAAGGGGGTCGCCGGCACCGGCCTGAGCAGTGGCGCAGCCAGCGCATCGGGAAGAGGGAAATCGATAAGGCGATAACCGTTTTCACTGCGGGAGGCAGCAAAGCTGTTGTTCTTGACGCGCTCATTGACCAATCTCTCGATATCAACATCGGCAACAATGGTCTGGCTGTCGAACTTAAAACGCTCCGTTTCAGCCAGCACCACGCCGTTCTCGGCGATCAGCGAATGACCAGAGAAAACCAGATCGGTACTCGATTCACCAGGACCGGCCGAAGCATAGACATAGGCCGCCAGGCAACGGGCCGAGTTAGCCTGTACCAGTGCGCGGCGATAGGCTTCTTTGCCAAGCAGTTCAGGGCTGGCCGAAAGATTGAGCAGCACCGTCGCGCCGCTCACCGCCATCTGGCCGCTCGGCGGATTAGCCACCCAACCATCCTCGCAAATCTCGATACCGATCACGCAATCGGGCAGCCCTTCGGCGCGAAATAGCAGGTCGGAGCCAAAGGGGATCGTCTCGCCGCGCCATTCGACGAAATCAGCGCTGCGGTCGGTAGACGAAGAGAACCAGCGTTCCTCGTAGAATTCTTGAGTATTAGGCAAAAAAGTCTTAGGTACCAGACCGAGGATCTGACCGCAGGAGATGAAGGCCGCACAGTTAAAAAGCCGGCCTCCCTGAGCCACCGGCGTACCGACGACCAGGGTCAACTGCTTTTCGGCGCTGAACTCGGCCAACTCGAAGAGAGCCTGCTGCGCCTGCTCGATAAGAAGCGACTGAAAGAACAGATCGCCGCAGCTATAGGCGGTGACGCACAGTTCAGGCAGCAGAAAAAACCGGCAATCGGCAGTGGCGCTCACCGCGTGGCGAATCTGCTCGCAATTGAAGGCGATATCCGCAACCCGATGCTCGGGGCTCACCACCCCGATTCGGACCAGCCCATGAACGGACAATCTGGTTTCCATCTTTACGTCCCTCTCTTCTAATTAGTGCCCATCCGGAAATTTCGGATGGGCATAATGCAGTTTATATATGGGAAAAGGGCCGCTTCCGGATAAAAACTTATCACCAGTCCGACAAGCCGAAGGCATCGGTAATATGTTCGATCTGTGCCTGGTCATCCACCACCTGCACCGCCAGCACATCGAAGCGCGGCTGTAAATCCTGCCATCCCTGATCGTTTAAGTACCAACTGGCAGCCCGCAGAATCTGTCGCTGCTTGGCGGCGCCGACCGCTTCCTGAGGCGCACCGTAGGCGCTGCTCCGGCGGGTCTTGACCTCGGCAAAGATCAAGATTTTGCCCTTGCGAGCAATGATATCGATTTCCCCCACCGGGGTGCTCAAATTACGGGCCACGATTTTCATCCCGCTGCGGCGCAAAAAACGGGCGGCCTGTTCCTCGCCCCACTTGCCCAATGATTGACGCTGTTCGGTCATGGTTTTTCCGGCGTTTAGGAGTTTAACCGGTCCCAATAACGATTACAAAAGTCGATTCATTCTTCAGTCTTTCCCCGTTAAGCGATAGCAACTTATACCTCCTGGCCGGAAAAGCTGTCAATTTTTTTCATCTTTTTCGCAGGCTAAGCGATTCGATGTCAAAAATCGCCTTACAACCATTCGCATCAATGACGGCAGACAGAAAAGGCCCACCCGATATCTACGGGTGGGCCTTTTTTATTAACCGGCAACAGCTAACGAATAAGGATAGATTGCGCGAGGAACGAGCCGCGATCTATCCTTATTCGTTAGAAAGCTGCTTATTTTACCAGGGTTAGCTCGTAACTCCCGACTGTTCTCTCCTTAGTAACCAAGTCTGTTGCAACGGCTTCTAGCCTATAAATGCCAGCTGGATCAGTAGCCTCTAGCACAAGATCAAGTGCAGGGTCGGCCATAACCAGTGCTGGTTTCTTGGGGTTATTTAGTTGTCCTCTCGTATAATCTGGCACTTGGAAGAGGACCTTTCCACTAGGCCCTATTAGTCGAAAGCCTACTGAATACTGAATTGCGCTTTTGGGCTCTGGTGAAGGAGTAAGACCGGTAATGATAAACCCACAATACGCAACTTGCTCAGGCCTCACTTTTGTGACCCTTGAGATTATCACACGATTCGCCATTGATGGCTTAACCCAGTCTTTTAAATATTGGTCAGATTCGGAAGCAACCACCATAACCGACAGATCGCCAGGTGGATTTGCCTGGCTGGGTCCTGGGGTCGGACCAAGCTAACCTATTGAGTCCGTGAATAAAACATCCAGGAAATAGCTATTGTCCGAGCTTAAACGCTCCTTTTTGGGGTCAAAAGCGGCACTGTAAGGTTCAGATTCTTCTCTCAACACACATCGGTCAGATTCTTGCTCTTCGATTCTTCTCCCCATTCCCTTAATGCCAAGCCTGGCCTTTATCTCTTCAATAAAACCGACACCACCAACAGCAATGCTCTGTGTCCAGCAACTTTCCCGTTGATGTTTGCCATCGCTGATGGCCGTTTGAACCCACTGCCGGTGCTGCTTGGCAAACTCCCCGGGGTCTGAAAAGCCACAAAGGTCCCGTAAGCCAGGCACGTCAATCACACCATACCGTTTGGGAGGATTCTGGATTTCATTATAGCCACACATTTCCCATTCCGAGGGATGGGTCACCACACCAGCGCGGACCATGTTGAGATCGATATAGACAAGGCACCGGATCAGGTGTTCATTTCGCTCTACAGCAGTAGCGTGATAGCGGTCCTCCCAGAACGCGCCCTTTCGCTTTTTGCGTTGATTGAATTCCTGGGCAGTTCTGCCGGCGATCAGCTGAAGGCTGCTTGGGATGACCTTCGGACCATCATTGACGACCAGAAGGTGGATATGATTGGAGGTGACAACATAGTTGAGTATTCTCAGACCAAAACGTTTCCTGGCCTCAAACAGCCAAGATTGCCAGCGCCTTCTGTCCTTGGCGAATTTCAGGAGAAATTCCTTTTTGTGGCAACGGTGAGTAATATGCCATACCTGCCCAGGAATATGATGTCGGTTTGCTCTCGCCATTCTTAGGCGCCTCTTTTTGCCGGCAAAAACGCGGTTCTAAGGCCATAAATGGAGCCCAATTAGCCAACTCTCTCTTATAATTCAGACGGTTAGCTTGGTCCGACCCCAGCCCCGCCCCAATTTGCGCTTTCGCCCTGACCCCTATTGGACCTAATCAGGTTGACCAATGTCAATACGATTAAGATTGCCATTCGTAAAAAAGAAAGATACTTGATCTGCCACTACGTGTGCTTCTGCTTTTTCAAAAACCGATTCTTTTGATAACTTTGATAAAATATCCATCACGGTTTTCTCACTAATTTTATCTTCAGAATTAATTATTTTTACCAGAAGGTTTCTTTGTTTGATTATAGTTTCAAGATGTTGTGTTTGATGATCTAAAGTTACAGACTGATCGAATATATGAAAAACTAACCATGAACAGATCAAAATTAGAATTATTACGATACCCCAAGGAACTATTTGATTTATTGACATGTATCCTCCTCTTTACAAGCTGTTGCAGCAGCCTGTCCAAATGTTTTGCAATTATTATTTCTTAAATGATAATCAGGATGATTTTTGCTAAATTCCTTTACGTAATCAATAGTTCCTTGGAAATCGCTATCTGCATAGTATGTAGCTGAAACTTCACTGTTCTTTCCAAATTGTTTTGAAAGAAAATCATATAACCTATTTAATGATTTTTGTGTTGGAAGGCCATTTTTTCCAATTGTTACATTTGGTATTTTAAGGTCTGGTGCCCCACGAACAACACCTTTTTTATTACCGTAATAGCGGCCGAATTCATAATATTTTGTTGTCCCGGTCTTTGGATCAACAGCTACAACTCCACCATGACCAAGAGGTAGTTTTCCAATTGGTGTTTTCACAGGATAATGATCATAGTTAATATAAATGGCATCGAGTCCAAGTGGATCAATTAAATTGACAGGATTGTTCTCAGAATAGACAAAGGGGTTAATCCCCCCAGCCAACCCAATTGGATCAGCTCTCAAATATCTCCCAATTTCAAGAACATAGTATCGGTGACAATTAAAGTGCAGCCCCGTCTCCGAATCCCAATACTGCCCCGGAAACCGCAGATTGTTCTCCACAGTCAATGTCGGATCAACCACCGCCAAACCAAACGCCCGATACCCAGCACCCCAGACCACCATCCCGGCCTCATCCGTCAACCTCTGCGGCGTAGCCAGATGATCGTTGTGGTAGAGGTACATTTGCCCACCGTCAATCTGGTAAAGCGGATCAGTACCCCACAAACCTCCCGACCTCCACCCATAGGCTTTTAGAAGCGCGCCCTCCTCTGCGTATTCACCAATCAGACCTTCATCGGCATAGGCAAAATAGGTAACGGTGTTGGCAACCACCTTGCTGATGCGCCGACCAAAAGGATCGTATGTATAGATGGCCACCCGACCATCCGGCAGGTACACCTTGCTGAGCCGGTTACGAGCATTGTACTCGTAGCGGGTAATCTGCCCGCCTTCGGTCTTCTTGGTGGTATTGCCGTTAGCGTCGTATTCGTAGAACGCTGCCGTATCCGAAATCAGCTCGTTATTGGCATTGTGACTCCAGAGTCCAGCCGTGCGAAGGCTGGTCAACCGGTTGCCGACCTGGTCGTAGCTATAGCCCTCGTCCGCCAGAGTTGGGTTGTCGGCGCTGGTGAGTTGGTAGGTCTTGTCATAACCGTATTTGTACGGGCCGTGCTCGGTGTTCTTGGTCTTGATGTTCCCCACCGAGTCATGGGTATAACCCCTGCTCAGAATGGTTGTGCCGCCCGACCCGGTAGTGGTGATGCCGGTCAGCCAGGAATTCGGGTTGAATGCGTAGTCGCTGACCACCCCGTTGGGAAAGGTCAACTTACTCAGGCGGTGCTTGTCGTAGTCGAAGGTGAAGGTCTTGCCATCGACGGTAATAGACGCAAGCTGGTCGTTCTTGCGGTAGATGTATGCGTGCTCCAGGCCTTCGGGGCTGGTGTAGGTCGCCTTGTTGCCCCGGGCGTCGTAGCTATAGCTGTAGGTCCTCTGGAAGGAGCCGTAGTCGACCGTCTCGCTGAGCTTGCGGTTGAGAGCATCGTAGGCAAGGCTACCCGAGACAGCCGGATTGGCATAGCTGATCAGGTTGCCGACGGCATCGTAGCCGAAGGTGTCCTGGCTGTCGTCGGCGTAGGTGACTTCAGTGAGGCGGTTGGCCGCATCATACGTATAGCGCGTGAGCTGCTGCTTGGCGTCCTTGACCGTCTTGGGCAGGCCGTTGTCATAGTAAGTATAGACAGTTTCCGTGCCCATGGGGCGGATCTCTTTGGTCTTGCGCCCGGCCAGGTCGTATTCGAATGTTGTGGTGTTGCCCTCGGGATCGGTAAGGGAGATCAGATTGCCACGCTGATCGTAGGAAAAGGCCGTCACCCCGCCTTCGGCATCGGTCTGGCGCGTCGACCGGCCGAGGGCGTCATAGACGTAAGTGGTGATGTTGCCGTTGCCGTCGGTGCGTCTGGCGACCTGCCCGCGGGGATCGTGGGCGAGACTGGTGAGGTTGGAAAGCGGGTCCTGGATGCCAACGATGCGACCGTTTTTGTCAAAAAGGTTCTCGACGGCGTTGCCGAAGGGATCGACAACCCGTTTCGGCTGGGAGGTGTCGCCACCGCAGGAAGAGCAGCCTCCTTCAGCATACTCGTAGCGAATGGTGTTCTCCTCCGGGTCGGTAACGGCCACGAGACGCCCGCGCTCATCGTACTCGATGCGGGAAACGGCATCGCCGTCACTGATCTCGATCAAGTTGCCGGCGGGGTCGTAGACCAACTCCCGGCGGTGATTCAAAGCGTCGACCACAGCGGTGGGTCGCCCCTGGAAATCTGTTTCAATTTTGGTGGTGCGCCCCAAGGCATCGGTGGTTTGACTCAGGCGACCGGCGGCGTCGTAGTCAAGCGAGCTGACGTTGCCCAAGGGGTCCTTGACCGTAAGCAACTTCCCCCGCGCATCGTAGGTCAAAATCGTCCGATTGCCGTTGGCGTCGACAGCAGCCACCAGGTTCCCCACCTCGTCATACTCCATACGCGAAGTGTGGCCCAAGGGATCGATCACCGCCACCATGCGGCCGGCCTCGTCGTATTTATAACGGGTGGTCGCCCCGGCCACGGTCCGGGTAACAAGCTGCCCGTATTCGTCATACGCAACACTGGTCACCACCTCATCGGAAGTACCGGCGGCCCAGGTTGCCCGCACCACCTTCCCCTTGCCGTCATAAGCGTAACGGGTGACGATGCCGAGGGGATCGGTGCTGCTGGCCATGCGGTTGCCGGTGGTGTAGGTGTAGCGCCACTCGTTGCCCTCGCCGTCGACCTTGCGCAGCAGGTTGCCCCATTCGTCCTTTTGCTTGAGGGTGACGTTGCCGGCTTCGTCGGTGGTCTTTTCGATGCGGTTGTCCAGGTACTCGATCTTTTTGAGAACGGTGCCGGTGGCGACCTCGACCTCGGCGGTCGGCAAGCCGTCGGCGTTGACCACCCTCTTGATCTGGCGGCCGCCCTTTTCGGTGACGTAGAAGACCTTGTTGGCGAAATCGTACTGATAGACGACCTGATGATCGCCGGCCGGTTTACCCTGGCGGACCAGTGCGGTGCCGATGGGGTCGGTGACCTTGCCGACGATGCCCCGGTCCGCGTAGCGGTATTCGATGGTGTAGGTTTCACCCAGGGGATTGGCCTTGCTGGTGATGCCATGGAAGGTGTTGTAGGCGTAGTTCGATTCGAAACCGGCCGGATCGGTGACCGACACCAGGTTGCCGAAGGGGTCGTAGCCGTAAGTGACGGTGCGGCCCGCCAGGTCGGTGGCCGACTCGATGCGTTCCGAGGCGTTCCAGGTGAAGGTCAGGGCCTGACGGCCGACGGCGTCTGTCACCCCGACCAACCGACCTTCGCCGTCGTACTGCATGGTCCAGCTGTTGCCGTAATTATCCGACTTGGTGAGCAGCTTTCCTTCGGCGTCGAAGGTGCGGGTGAAGGTGTCGAGTTTTTTCAGTTCGAACCCTGTTGCGGTTTTTTTCAGTGTCAGGCCGCTGGCGGCGTCGGTGAGGAAGTTGCCGGTGTCGTCCTTTTGGAAGGTGAAATAGCGCCCGTCGGCATCGACGAAGGTATTGCCGTCTGCGATCCTGACGGTGAAGGGGGTCGACCAGCCGTAGCCGAAGGGAGCGACGGCAGGTTCAGCGAACACCGTCCCGGCGACGTCGGCCATGATCCGGTTGGAGCGATAGGCCCGCCGTAGCAGCACATCCATGCCCCGGGCGGGGATGTTGAAGTCGATGGCGTCGAAACTGTAGGTGCCGTTGGTCAGGATGGTCAGGCTGCCCGGGCTCTGGGTCACCGGCTCGCACTTTACACAGGTCGAACCGGCATCGCCGCCGCAGCCAGTATCTTTGGTTTTTGACCCCATGCTGTTGACTTGCAGGCCCGGCGGCAATCCCGGGTTTCCGTTATCCCCCCCGGCCGTGCCCGCACCGCCGGCTGGAGAAAAACATGTCTCAGGTGAGATCAGAGTGGAGGATCTGCCGCCGATACCGCCACCGCCGCCGCCTTGCCCCCACACGCCTCCGCCGCCGCCACCCGTGCCGCCGGAGGTGGTGCCGCCAGTGGGCGCACCGCTACTGCTTTCCTCGCAGCCCGGCGTCGTATAAACCACTGTGTGGCTGGCCGTCTTGGTTACGGTTCGCTCGTTCTCTGTGCCGGGGCAGATCGTCTGCTTGAAATTGGCACTGACCCGCTTAGTTTTGAGGCAGCCGGCCTGACCGTCCGTAACCGTCAAGCTCAACGCCAGCAGGCACAGGCCGATAACAGTCCATCCAAATCGCTTCATCACATAACTCATAATCATCACTTTCATTACTCCGCGACCCGCTTGATCCGGTAGGGGACGATAACTTTTTCGTTGGCTTTCAACGTGACCGGGATATTGCCGAGGATTTCCATCTCAAAGCCGGCGAAGCTGCTCCTCAGGGACTGGCTACTTTTTGCAGTCTAAAAAGTTGCCTGTCCCTCTCCCTAAAACACTCCATTATTCATTAAAAGTGCCTGTCCCCCTCAGGCCCTTCGGGATATTTTCTGTCTAATGCACCTGGCATCTCGACCCGCCCCCAACCATCACCGAGGTCACGGGCATGGACTGCCTTGACAACTTCAAGGCGTTCCTCAAGCGGGACTTTGAGCGTTTCAGGAAGCATGGTGATCCGATCTTTGTCTCCCTTGCCGCTACGAACCAGAAGCTCGTTGCGTGTGAAGTCAATATCCTGAACCCGCAAGCGCAGGCATTCCATCAACCGCAGCCCCGCGCCGTACATCAGAGAGGCTGCCAGCCATCGGTCACCTGCAAGATTGGCCAGCACCGCCTTGACTTCCTCGCGGGTCATGACCACCGGCAATCGCCGCGGCTTTCGGGCACGGATAACATCACCCAGGTCGCCGACCTCTCGGCCGATAACATGCCGGTAGAGGAACAATAACGCCGAGAGTGCTTGGTTCTGGGTAGAGGCGCAGACTTTCTGCTAAACGGCCAGGTGGGTCAAAAAGGCGTTTATTTCGGGTTCGGCCATTTCCGCCGGATGACGGACCTGATGAAAGAAGATGTACCGCTTCACCCATTGACAATAAGTGGCTTCGGTGCGGCGGCTGTAACGGCGCACCCGCAGGGCCGCACTGAGCTGATCAAGGAGCTTCGGTTGAGGAGCCATGCATCCCCCGCATTCAGGGCAACCAAGGTAGCGTCAAATGCTGCAGAGAGCCTTATATCATTTTAATTTATGCTTGTCAATGATCCCAGGGTTGGCCCTGCATGAGGATGAAAAATGGCGCGAATGGCTTTCGTTTCACCTGTAAACCAACCGCAGTTACAGGATATTCGGCAAAGG
>LGVF01010167.1_pt1 | contig 21990 bp, 21 predicted proteins | sample 469901 | NCBI WGS metagenome assembly LGVF01 (sample SAMN03893561, study PRJNA290197) | marine sediment metagenome | material: sediment; isolation source: combined push core samples #3730, #5133, and #5579 collected at Hydrate Ridge | place: Pacific Ocean: Hydrate Ridge
GGTCATAAAAACGGGTAGTTAGGTTAAATCTAGCTGCCCGTTTTTGTTCTTCAAATACACTCCCCCCCCACATCCCCCACCTTTCAGGGCTAATAATAAAATAATTTATAATATTGGTGTCTACAACGAGATTGGCGCGAGCGCCTGTTGACAAAGACATTGACCTAGCTGAAAAATCCGATTATTATAAGCATTATTGTCCTAATATCTCTCAAGGGGTACTGAAATGAAAGAAAGGGTTTTGGAGTAAGGTGCTAAATACAAAAACGTGAGACCAAGTCTATGCAAACGAGCGATTATATTTCTGCGACAGTGCTTTCCAAGAAGACAGCACATACGCTTGATTCTCTTTCCAGCGGAGAAAACGAAAAATTTATCATATTAAAAAACAACAAACCTAAGGCAATTTTGATGTCAGTAAACGCTTACGAGGCCTTAGAAGAGGAACTTGAAGATCTACGACTGACTTCTCTTGCGCTGGCTCGCATGCAGACCTTTAGTCTTGATGATGCTATCACCCACAAAAAAATGTTGGAAAAGTTCGAGAAATGAAGTGGTCAGTTATTTACCATCGAGATGTAGAAGATGATCTTGAGAGTATCGGGCCGTCTGCGGCAAGGCGTATTATCAGGATAATTGACAGCAAGCTTACTACCTCTCCACTCCAGTTCGGTGGTCCATTAGCTGGAAATCTGGCAAATTTTCGTAAGCTAAGGATTGGAGATTTCCGTGTCGTCTATAAAACTATGGAAAAAAAGGTAATTGTGTATGTCTTGGCGGTTGGCATAAGACGCGATAAGGAGATTTACAAAGCTGCATCTAAGCGTCTTGAGTAAAGTGTTTACTCCTGTTTCTCCTTGTCGAAGATGTTTGCCTTGCCGACTTTTCGGCTAGAGCGCCAATTCCTTGAGAAAACTGGCTGCGCGTCGCAGGATAATTCCTTCCACCATACGCTCAATGTTTGTATTTTTGACCAGCTAAACTCCGCTCATAGCATATTTTTTATTGAAGTAATGAAGCGTTGGGCTGATGGTGCTATCGAACATACTTCAACGGTCAGTTCAGGGTTACCATCCTCAACAAACACTAAAATGCCCTTGCATATTTATATGCAACCATATTACAATGCACTATATTAACATCTTTAAAACACTTTATTCTGGGTGAAATATAATGCTAAGTATAACCGAAGATATTCTTTCAATCACTGAGTTGAAGCGAAAGACCAACTCTATTCTCAAACAGTTGCATAACACGGGACGCCCTGTAATCCTTACTGTCAACGGTAAAGCAGAAGCAGTAATTATTGATGCAGGGGAGTATGAAAAAACCACCCGCGCCTTAAACCTCCTGAAAATGCTCATCCCGGCTGAAGAAGACGTTAAAGAGGGCCAGGTACGTGAAGCAGAAACTTTTTTCAAAGAGTTTAAACGTGACAGAAACATATAAAATCTTCCTTACCCGACATGCCGAAAACGACCTGATCGAAATCTATGATTATATTGCTATGGACAGTCCGGCCAGTGCCTCTGCCTTTGTTCTGGCTCTTGAAAAAAAAGTGTTCTCTTTGTCCACCATGCCTGAACGCGAGCCTCTTATACCTGAGAACAACCTTCTCGGCACCCGGTATCGACATCTTATTCATGGCAGATACCGGATTATTTTCAAGGTGTATGACCAGACAGTTACAGTCCTTCGGGTAATTCACGGCAGCAGGCTCCTGGAGTTGTAGTCACGCTGATTCTCCCCAACCCAAACACCGTCGCTTACCGACATTCACCTGCTCGCAGTAGTGCTTCTTCAGCAGGCGGAATTTCTGCCCAGAGACTACTGATTTCCAGTGGAGGTTCGATGATATTCTCTACTCCCAGTTCTTTATGTGCCTGTTTCTTCTGGAGAGGAACTCACGATGAACTTCTTTCTATAGAGGATGAATATGAATTGCTTTACAATATGCAGCTTAAGCAGGTAAGTTTGGAATGACCGAGCAGAATATTTTTACGGATTTATCACCCATGCCATGGTCTAATTCAACAGTCAGGAGATTAAAATGAAAAAGGTGACATTTTATCCGGCTAACAAGGAAATACTCTGTAATTACGGTGACAATTTACTGGAAGTAGCCAGAAAGGCTGACATCTTTATAGAAGCTCCCTGCAACGGCAGTGTCTCATGCGGGAAATGCAAAGTTAAACTGCTTAAAGGAAACGTCCGCTCTGCAGACGATACAGTAAGAACCACATTCAAACTTGAAGAAGGTTATATTTCAGCCTGCCACTCTGAGGTAATAAACGATATTGAGATAGAGGTACCTGCCATTTTCGCGTCCTCCCTGGCCGAAATGAAAATTGATGACCTCTCTTCAGAATCAGATATCAAATTATTTGAGATATCGAGAAACTACATCACTGACAACGAGATGACTTTTACCTCATATGTGAGGAAAGATTTTCTCCAGATCGACAGGCCGAACCTCGATGACAATATTTCAGACTGGGATCGTATTAAAAGACACCTTAAGGTCAATTACGGTTACAAAAACACATTCTGTCGGCTGCCGACTCTGAGAAAGATCCCGCAATTACTGCGGGAGTCTGGTTTCAGCCTGACCATAACCCATATTCCAAGAGGAAAAGACAAGACTACCATCATCAACCTCGAAGAAGGAGATACAACCAGCAGGCTTTACGGGGTATCGGTGGATATCGGCACCACATCTGTTGCCGCTTTTCTGGTCGATATGTACAAAGGAGAGCTCCTTGCAAAGGCATCATCGGGAAATGGTCAGATTAAATATGGTGCTGATGTTATTAACAGAATTGTTTTTGCAGCAAAAGAAGGCGGTCTTGAAAAAATGAACCATGCCCTCATCCACGAGACAATCAACCCTATCCTTGAAAAAATGTTTGGCGACGCCGGAGTTGACCGTGATGAAGTGATTGCTTTTGTGGCTGCTGGAAATACCACCATGTCCCACCTTCTTCTCGGTATTTTTCCTGATTTTCTACGCAAGGAACCATATGTTCCCGGATTCCTAAAGGCACCGTTTGTTAAAGCATCCGAGCTTGAAATTGCCATTAACCCCGAAACATTTTTGTATATTGTGCCCTCTGTCTCAAGTTATGTAGGTGGTGACATTACCGCCGGAATCCTGGCATCAGGCATCTGGCTTTCTGAAAGTGATGTCCTGTTAATTGATCTTGGCACTAACGGTGAAATCGTTTTCGGCAATAAAGAGTATCTCCTCACCTGTGCCTGTTCTGCTGGCCCTGCTTTTGAGGGAGGAGGTATCAGCTGCGGTATGAGAGCATCGTACGGCGCTATCGAGAAAATCGGAATAGACCAAAAGAGTCTTACTCCTGAACTGACTATAATTGGCGGCGGCAGACCTCTTGGGATATGCGGATCTGGAATCATTGACCTGGTCTCCGAAATGATGCTCCACAATATCATCAACAAAAGGGGTAAGTTTAATAAAACCCCCAACTCTGATAGAATCAGATACGATGAACATGGGACGGGAGAGTATGTCATTGTCTTTAAAGAGGAGTTCGATCTGGAATCAGACCTGACCATTACTGAAGTGGATATCGACAGCTTTATCAGAACTAAGGGTGCGGTTTACTCGGGGGCGGCAACACTCATAGGCAGTATTGGCAAGGATTTCAGCTCTCTTGAGAAGGTATATATAGCCGGAGGGATCGGCAACAGTCTGGATATTGAAAAATCAATACGCATCGGCTTACTCCCGGATATCAGCAGAGATAAATTTTCCTATATCGGCAACAGTTCACTGATGGGCTGCTATTTAACCTTAATGAGTGAGGATGCCAGACAGATCCTTGAAAAAATCGCATCAATGATGACATACATCGAACTGAGTGTTTATACCGATTATATGGATAACTTTATCTCAGCCTGTTTTTTGCCCCATACAGATATAGAACAGTTCCCCTCTATAAAAGAAGGGGTCGGGATTGAATGATTAACCTGAAACAGCGGGAAGAATCACCTCAACCCTTGTCCCCTTCCCCGGTTCACTGGTAAGAATAATTTTACCCTCATGCTCCTCAACGATTTTTGAGGACATCGCAAGCCCCAATCCCGTGCCATCATTTTTTGTGGTAAAATAAGGGTCAAATACTCTCGCTAAATTCGACTCCGCCACACCCGATCCTGTATCCTCTATAACAACGGCTATAGTATCGCCCCTTCTAATTGAGCTTACAGTTAGAATTCCGCCATTGGCCATAGCCTGGATGCCATTGAGAAACAGGTTCAAAAAAACCTGGTTCAGTTTATCTTCATCGACCATGATTTCAGGTAATCCTTCTGCAAGGTGTGAATCGAGAGATATCCCCTGAGCCTGGATGTCCATTGCGACAAGCTGAATAGTTTTTTCAACAACAACATTAATATTTAAATTTATCTTATTGAGTTTAGCAGGTTTTGCATAATCGAGCAGCTCCTCTATACTACGGTTCAATCTTTCCACTTCCTGCACAAGAATATCGACTGTTTCAACACTACTGCCCTCATCACTGGATTTTGACTTCAAAAGAAGTGCCAGTCCTTTTATTGAACTCAAGGGATTGCGCAGCTCATGAGCTACCCCTGCAGCCATCTTGCCAAGAGCGGCGAGACGCTCACTTCTCTGCAGCTCCTTTTCAATTTTGCCAAGGCGAAGTCGAGATCCTTTTAACCCCCGCAGGGTCAGCAGTGATAAAAACCCACCAACGGCAACCAGACCAAAGACCAGCAGAAGAATTACCATCTGCAGTATCTGCCTTCTGATAGGATAGCTGAACTGTTCAGAGTTTAATTGTACAATAAGAATCGGCTGCATTCTGCCTAACCGATCCATTTCTCTTTTAAAACCCTCAAACATCGACTGATGACCGAGGTTATGCATCATCCTTTGATTCATGCCGGATCTACCCCCCATTCCAGGGAAACGTCCTGGAACACCGACGGGTTTAAAGGGTGCAGCTACTTGAAAGTATCTTTTTCGGCCCTTTTCATCTTTGATATCCCTTGAAATAAAGACTCTTGCATCATGAGTTTTTAAGGAAGAAAGAAAAGAGCGCGTTGAAGCAGTAAGGTTTTTTTCGAAACCGCCTTCCCCTGCACCTGCGATTACCCGGTCATGCAAGCCAACCAAGACAACATAGTCAACTCCAGGCTGTTCAACAGCCTGCTCCATTGCTATTTTGACATGCTCCTCCCACGGCAAAGGAGTTTGGGATCCCCGAAAATTTGCACGCATGGATTCCCGGCTGGAACTGCTGATAAACCGAATTATGGTACCACCTTTCTGGATAAGTGCTTCAACCATCAACTTTTTTTCACGCTGATAATTGTTGACGGCAAAAAGGGTCAGCACAAAAAATAACAGCACACATGCAGCCGCCAGAATCCATGGCGACAGATTGTAAAAAAAATCTCTTTTTCTACTGTACTTATCCCTGATCATTACAATCGCAGTTGACTATTTTTTGCAGAATTATTTTTGATATCATATAGGTGGGAACAATACCGTCTTCTCCCATAGGCCCTGAAGCAAGTGTTTGCCCGCTGACAAGAGGATTATCCGAGGCATAATAGGCATATCTGATTTTCATATCCGACCGTATATGTTCCTGGATAATGGCACCGCTTATTGCCCGTTGGTAATGTCCCCCCTCCATCTCCAGCCCAATGGCTTTCCAGCTTGAAGAATGAAAGCGATTCAGCATATCACGATTTTGCAACGAAGTTCCGAGAACTGTCACCATAGGGCCACTGTACACTTCCACACCGTTATCAAAATCCTTTTCATCAAAATCGTTGTTAACAATATAGTTATGCGGGGTACCTTCCAGAACATAAGCGGAAGCCAGCATAATATCACCTTTCTTGCCGGATAAAATACCTGCCTTCCCCATGATTGAAATTGATTGAACATTAAAATTTATATGATGTTTCCCGTCACGATATGGACTAAGCAACTCATCCATGATTTCGAAAGCCTGAGTACCAAAGGCATAGTCCATCACCACAAGTACAGGTCGTTTTTCCTGTCGTTTCTCAAAAGAGAGAGGTAGAGCAGGATGGTTTTTTTGTTCATCAATACGTGAAAGATCAATAATATTCACATCGATACTTGATCCGGTCTTATCATCATAAATAAAACAACCATGTTTTTGAGCATAGTCAACAACCAGACTTTCCTTATCTTTTATACACTTCACCATCTCATAGAGATCATCTGGTACTGCATCACCAGCTGCCATCAAAGCTCCTGCACCATAAAGTAAATTCCTCATGGAGTGCATGTTTGCACTTATCACATGAACAGGCCGATCCTGCAGACCTAAATCACGGATCTTCTTCTTCAGGGAAACTGCCCAGAGAGATGCATATTTATGATGTCCTATCATCTCATGCAGGGAAGGGGTAAAGTATACCGTCAATAAATTTTGAACACCTTCCTGTTCTCCCTTTATTCGCATCCCGATGTTGTATATAATTGAGAACAGGCCATTGTTGGAGACACTCTCCAGCCTGTTTTCTTCAAACGATTCATAGCTGTCTCTAGTTTCTTTATAAGTCCTTCCTAGAATTATAGAAAGATTCCAGATAGCCTGATCCAGCTCTTCCCCTGCAACTTCTTTTTCCCTCGTGACTACCCTCTCAAGCTCGGCCCACTCAGGACTCATGTCATCAACCCTGTTGAACGCCTGCCGATATATCTTTTGTGCTTCAATATTAAGAAAGGTGATATGGGTTAAAAAATCGTAAATTTCGCTTGTACCTCGTGTTATAACAAAACACATTTCCCTCTTTGAAACCGCATATGAGACCCTTCTCCTCTTTAGAGGAACAATTTTTTCAAAGGATGTCTGGTTAAAATCCTCCTGGGCGGTAAGAATCAGTCGGGTACATTTTTCGATGCCTTTCGGCATTCTGTCTATCACATATTCCAGACCTTTCAGTTCAACTATCCTGTTATCGGTCATTGACCCATAGATTTCAGGACTGAGTGATCGAAGTGCCTCTGCAAGTTTTTCTCCAGCCTTGCCGGAAGGTTTATAGGCCCCCTGCAGGGTTAGAGAATCAGCGTGAATTTTAAATGTACGGATGGCTATCCGTGCCTTTTGCGGTTTTGACAGTTCCTCCATTCTCCCCTCTTCTCAAATGCTGTTGATATTCTGAAAATCAATATTTGCACCTCTATCATATCAGTTACTCTCCTAAAAAAACACAAATGCGTTGTATCCAGCATGATTAAACAACAGAAAGCAAGCAGAGAGAAGCCTACAGGAAATAAGGAAATTTGTTGAAACTTTGGGAAATATCTACAGCGCAGAATATTGGACTTTTACAAGACAACCAAAATTATAGGATGTCAGTCAGAGAGGAATCGTGCAAGCAAAGAGACCAATTCATCCCTGCCCTGCCCTGTTTTTGCGGAAAAGAGAACTCTTTCAGCAGCGTTGATGGTATGCCCTGCATCAAGAAGTCTGGCATTTTTCTGCCTCTTGCTACCGGAGAGTTTATCGATCTTGGTATATACCGGGAGAACGGAAATCGATTGCTCACGCAGCCATTGAATGAGCTGGGTATCCATAGCCTTTGGTTCATGCCTGATATCCATAATCACAACAACACATTTGAGCGTTTCCCGGGTCTCGAGATAGGTTGATATCAATGCTTGCCAGCTATCCTGCATGGATCTGGAAACTTTTGCAAAACCATAGCCGGGCAGATCAACCAGGAAAAATTCATCCCCAAGCTGAAAATAATTAAGCCCCTGGGTCTTGCCCGGTCTGCCACTTACTTTCACCATTTTTTTCCGGCCAATCATACGATTAATAAGACTGGATTTTCCTACATTTGACCGCCCGGCAAAGGCAACTTCAGGGAGAGTGGCAGGTGGCAGCTGCTTAAGGCTGTGGACACTAAGGAGAAATTCTATTTTAGAAAAATCCATTGTTATATCTTGTTGAAAATAATTTCAAATGGCTAAATAAAAATCTTCATATGCAGCAACGAAGCAGATGAAGACTTTTTACAACGCCATTAGATGACTTTGTTCAGGGCATACTCAATAATACCCTCAGCCCCGCTCTTCTTCAACTTTGGGATAAGGTCTCTGACGATATCCTCTGATACCACAGTTTCAACAGAACACCAGTCCTGATTGTATAAAGGGGCTACAGTCGGCGCATTGATACTTGGCAGAATTCCGACAATTTCCTCAAGTTTTTCATTTGCAACATTCATCTTCAATCCAACTATTCGATCCGCCTTGAGTGCCCCCTGTAGAAGAAGAGCGATATTCTCAATTTTTTCACGCTTCCAGGGATCATTCCATGCCTCCCTGCCGGCAATAAACTGGGTGTTGGACTCCATCAGTTCATAAATAATCTTCAAACCATGAGCACGAATAGTACTCTCCGTTTCAGTAACTTCAACAATTGCATCGGCCAGACCGGAAACAACCTTGGCCTCAGTTGCTCCCCATGAAAATTCAATATTAACGTTAATACCTTTTTCATCAAAAAATTGTCTTGTTACATTTACAAGTTCAGTTGAGATTTTCTTTCCTTCAAGATCCTCTATGGTCTCAATATCAGAATCACCGGCCACTGCAACAATCCATCTTGTAGGTCGCCTGCTCACCTTGGAGTAGACCAGATCACAAACCAGCACAGTGTCAGACTCATTTTCCATGGTCCAGTCTTTTCCCGTTATTCCAGCATCAAGCATTCCGTCTTCCACATACCGTGACATCTCCTGGGGCCGGCATATGGAACAATCCAGCTCAGAGTCATCAATTTCAGGAAAATAATTTCTTGCAGCGGGTTTAATCAGCCACCCTGCCTTTTCGAACAGCTCTATGGTGGCTTTTTCCAGACTTCCTTTGGGCAACCCAAGTTTTAACTGATTCATCGATAGTGCTCCGTTCATATTCAATTGCTCAAACTTATTTTTCACCATACACTGCGGCCGGATCGAAAATTTTTTCTCCTTCAACCACAAGTGCACCATTATCTACACGTCTGAAAAAACAGGTTCTATGACCGGTATGACAGGCTGCATTTCCCAGCTGTTCAACCTTATACACAACCGTATCTTCATCGCAATCTACAAGAATCTGATGAATTATCTGCATATGGCCCGATGTCTCACCTTTGAGCCACAATGTGTTCCTAGAGCGGCTCCAATAATGAGCTTTTCCTGTTTCCAGGGTTTTTTCCCATGCCAATTTATTTATATAGGCAAGCATAAGTACATCTCCGCTCTTATAATCCTGAACAATAGCAGGTAAAAGAGCATCGGGGGACTTACTAAAATTAAGTGATATCATTCTTCTAATCCTTTCAAATGACTCTAAACCGGAAAGAGGAGTAAACTAGACTGCTAACTCTGCTTTGTCAAGTTGCTCTCATGCCTTTTACAATTTTTGAAATCAGTATCTTGCATAAAACTTGTCCTTATATATAGTATGTCACTCCTGATGGCGTTATAAAAACACGATCTTTCTATCATAATTTCAACGAGGCATACAACCATGTCATACCCACAAAAAAATGACACTGTTTCATTATTCTATACAGGCAAACTGGACAACGGCGAGCCCTTTCAAATAGTAGTAGAAGAAAAACCGCTTATGGCCAGGATAGGTAACAGCGATATTCCACCAACCCTGGAGCAGGCCATAATGGAGATGAAGATTGGTGATAGCCGCAAGATTCGAGTTCCACCTGAGGAAGGATTTGGCGCAAGACAAAAAGAACTCGTACAAACTATTGACAGTGACGAGATGGTGAAAAATATCAAACCTAAACCCGGGATGATCCTCTCCCTAAAGGTTGAAAAGGAAGGCGTTGAACAAAAAATTCCTGCTACGGTTATTGAAGTCGATGATTCCAAAATCACTGTCGATTACAACCACCCGCTTGCCGGACATCATCTAACGTATGACCTTACTCTTTCAGATATCAGCAAAGCTGGTAACGGTGACAATTAAAAACCGTTGAGCGAACCCTCGCGTTCGCTCACACCCCCTATTGCCATTACTTGTTCAGTAAAAATGCTTCCGTATTTACTCCCACTGCACCGGAAGTTTTTGCATTATCGAAGAGGGCCTTCTTTATATTAGCCCCGGTGAGGTCTGCTCCGGTCAGATCTGCTCTATATAAGTCGGCTTCTTCAAGATTGGCTCCCCGTAAATTGGCATTAATCAGGAGAGTTCCCTTAAGATTTGCTTCTTCCAGATCGACTTTTTCAAGATTACAATCAGTTAAATTAGCTTTCTCAAGATCCGCACCATCAAGATTTTTCTTTGACAAATCCAATCCAGACAGATCACAACCATAACACTTGTTTGTGTCAAACAGCCTAGTCAGATTATCTCTTTTCTTTTTCTCAGCGGCCAGATGCTGATTTTTTTCCCCTATAGTGCCGATGGTTTCTTCTTTATCTGCAACAAAAGCTTGACCTTCACTGATTTTCTCTGGCTCCGCCACTACCGGAACCGTGGAGACCGCCGGAGTTACTTTGGTCACCTCTTCCGCTTTGGCTACTGAAGCTGTAGGGGCTTCCTCGACCACTTCTTCCTCTTTGACCACTTCATCCATTTTAGCTATTGGAGCTATTGGTGCAGAAACAATTTTTTCCTGTTTTTTGATTGTTTCGCTCTTTTCAGCTATCATTTTCTCTGGAACTACTGGTTCTATTTTCTCTTCGACCACTGCCTTTTGCACGTGAGTGGGTTTTTTAATTGCAGGAGCCTGAGGGTAAATCTCCTTTAATTCAGTTTCATTTGAGCTTAACTCAATTGATGCATCACTCTTCGTTTTTTTTACTTTCTTTTGAGGTTCTTCTACAATTATAGCCGGTGGTGGTTCCTCAAAGACCCGTCTTGGAGCAACTACTACCTCTTTGGTTTTCGGCTTCTCCTTAGGTTTAGACGGATCAGCAATATAAACTTCTCTTTTAATCTCTGCAGCATCTATATCTTCATAGGGTTTAGTAGTAATAAAGACACCATCGAGTAAAGCTCCACCTATATATGCACCGTCGAGTGAAGTACCACGCAGATCAGATCCACTCAAATCCGCATCGCCTAGATCTGTACCTCCAAAAACAACACCACGCAAATTTGTATTTCGCAAATTCGCCCGTGATAGATTAGTTAGAGACATTTTTGCGTTTGAAAGATCAGCCCCTTCAAGATCAGCATCGGAAAGGTCAACTCTATTCAAATTAACCCCTGCGAGATCACATCCTCTGCATTCATTTGTTTTGATTAACTGTTCCAGGTTTTCCTTAGCAGTTACACTCTCAGCACAATATACATTAGCAGTAGAGAGGAACGAAAATGCAGCAGTACCTGCAAAAAGAACAGAACCAAATATTAATTTTTTTACCATTTTTATCTATCGCCCCTAAAATAACTTCCACATGCACACCAAGTGCTCTATTCCAACAATCCAAATTACTCTTAAAACAGGATATCTTACCCCATTCCTGAAAGAAGTGCGAATATCCTGTTTATCATTAATCAATGGTGACAAGTTCGTAAAAAACCTCAGTTTCGATGGATAAGTAAAAAACTTCATATTGGAGGCGTGCAATTTTTCTATTGTTACGGCGCCATCAATGGTGCATTCTTTTCCATTGCCATGGCGGAACAGGCCCCATACTTTCCCATAAGCCTCTGCTCTCACCTTTAGCACTTGATTGATCTTCACGCCATTTTTCACAAACCTTTTTCTTACAGTATTTTGGATAAACCCATGCCATCCCTGATTTAACCAACCCACCATTGACATCCTGACCATTATGTTCAATCAAGGCCACCAGTCGACCATACGAATCATGGTATTGAGGTGCAATAACCACCTTTTTTTTATATATCCAGGATTTTATATATCTCTTTGCTAAAGTGGCAGAATGCTGATTCCATTCAGGACAGTCAATACCATAAAATCGAACCTCTATATACTTTTTTCCATTTTTGACAACAATAGAATCACCATCAATGATTTTGGTCACAACCGCAGTAAAAGTCGGATCAGCGTGTCCCTCTGAAAACCACATAACACAAGTTAAGAATAGAAGTAGAAAATGAATTTTCAGCATACTTTACGGTCAGACACCAGCCAGGGAGCATTACGAGATAAACAGAATATTATATAATCATTGTTATTTCAGTACGATATATCAATACAATAATTTTACGCTTTTGTAAACAAAGGTGTATTTATTGATAAATACTCCAGATCTGCTACAGTTATAGCCAGGCAGGCAACAACAGTGATTACACTTATCAAACTTGATAAATTCAACCTTTAATTACCATGCATGCACAACCGACTATACTCATTGCCGACAGAGAGCCAGATACTCTTTTTTCAATTTCCGACAACCTCACATTGGAGTTTGAATGCAGCTTTCAACATGTATCCAATGACAGTGAACTGGAATCAACCCTGAAGAACAAAACTGTTCAAATACTCATACTCGATCTGAACTTTTCTGATAAACATGAGGGGTTGTCTCTGATAGACTCCGTAAAAAGCAGTCACCCTGAAACGGCAATTCTGCCAATTATCCCTGCCGGCCGCCCACACCTGATAAAAAAGATGCTGGAAAAAGATCTTTTCTTCTATATCCATAAACCCATTGATCCTCTTGAGACTGCAATTGCTCTGAAAAGAATCCATGAAACTTTGATTAATCAGGCGGACGATACAGATAGTCCTGAAAAGAAAACAAAGGCCACCTCAACTTTCCATGGGATGATAGGTACAAGTAATACGATGCGGCAATTGTTTGAACTGATCACTAAAGTTGCCGAAGATGATTTTTCAACGGTATTGATACGAGGTGACTCCGGCACGGGTAAGGAAATGGTCGCAAAAGCCATTCATGCCAGCTCAAAGAGAAGGAAGAAAAATTTTGTCCCTGTCAACTGTGCTGCCATCCCAGATGATCTGCTGGAGAGCGAACTTTTCGGCTACACCAAAGGAGCCTTTACAGGTGCAACATCAAATAAACCTGGAAGAATCCAGTATGCCGACCAGGGGACACTTTTTCTCGATGAAATTGGCGACATGAAATCTTCACTGCAGGCAAAATTACTCCGGGTTCTGCAGGAAAAAGAATTCGAACCCGTCGGTGCATTCAAGCCAATTCCGGTTGACACGCGAATCCTGGCTGCTACTCACTGTGACCTGGAACAACTTGTCAGTGAAGGAACATTCAGGGAGGATCTTTACTACCGGTTAAGCGTTATCCCGCTAAACATACCACCGCTCAAAGAGAGGCCTGAAGACATCATCCCGCTTATTAACTCATTCATCGATACCTACATTCTCAAGAGAGGCCGGGATAAATTCACATTCTCCTCCCCCGCATTATCAGCACTTATTTATTATGAATGGCGGGGGAATGTCAGGGAACTTGAGAATCTTATTCAGCATATGAGTATACTCTTCAGTGGCAAGACAGTACAGTTACATGACCTTCCGGAAAAATTTCATAATGTTGAGATGCCTGAGAATCCAACCATTCCTGTAGGCCAACCTGATCCTGACATTGCGCAGATAGAAACTGAAGCGGCTGATTTTTCCGGCGCCAATGTAAACTGGGAGGAAGGTCAGGTAGATTTCAAAGAACTGATCAATGACTTTGAAACAGAACTCATCGTCAAAGCCATGAAATTTACCGAGGGCAATAAAAAAGAAGCCGCAAGACTTCTAAAACTCAAGCGAACAACCTTGCTGGAAAAAATTAAGAAAAAGAATATCAGCAGTTTATGGGAAGACTAGCCTGGATTTTTATCAAAATGTATGAGGTGTGAGACCTAAGCAGCAAACTTTGTTAGGTTATTGGCGATATTTTCCTCTATATCTTCCACAGCTGCCGGGGTAAGAAGAATATCTTTTGCCCCATATTTTACGGCTTTTATCACTTTTTCCCTGGTCCAACCCGGTGCTGCAACTATAATTGGCAGAGAACAGGCGCTATTCACCTTGATAGCTACTCCGAGTGCCTGTTCATCGATTTCTCTGGTAACCAGATAAACAGCTTTAAGCTCTCCGGAAATAAAGTCATAAACGTTATCTTTGAAAGAGAGCACACGAACGCCATACCCCCTGATTCCCAACACATTTTTCAATTTTGCCACTTCAACTTCATCGTCACCAATCAGCAGAATATCGTTATGTTCGCTGGAATTATTATAATTCTCAACAGTGAGTATATCGTTTACATTGGTCGTTTCCTTCTCAACAGGTTTTATCGCCGACTGTTCAGCCATTACTTGTTGGGTGCCGGTGGTTTCAATAGCATCAGCAACAGTCTCCACAAAGTTCTCCAACAGCAGTAGGTCAACCGGGAAAAACAGATGAATTATGCCAAATTCATTTTCTCCTAGAACAAGCCTCATAGAGCTGACGTAATATTCCAAATCAACAATGGTTCTATCATAAAAGGGATCCATTGTTATTGATGCAACCTGCTGAAATCCGACCTTGATAAATCGAATTTGTTTTGTGTATTCATTTTCAAAGACCGCTGTAAAAATCCTGGCAATTATGTTGATAATTTCGCCGTAGGCATCCTCTATATCCGGTTTAAAATCCTCACCATCGACAACCGCTCGAAGTTCGGAATCCGAAAATAACATCAGTCTGCCGGCGATCAGTATTGAATCTTTTAAATTGATGGACAGAAAACTCCTCCCCTCAATTTCACCAACTACATCCAGATTAGCAATAATCTGACTACAAGATCCTTCCTTAAAGTTGAAATCATCTCTCCCTGCCACCCTGTCCTCAAGATGAACCAGTTGTACATTTATGCCTAAAAGAGCACCCACCTCATCAGCTATTCTCTCCCGACATGCACACAGTATTCCCTCAACCTTGTTCTTATGTTTTTCGACTTTGAATAGAGATGCATCTTCAAGTTTTGGTACAAACCCGCTAGTCTCTGTCATTTCAATAGAATTCTTTATGATTCTTTCTCCACATTTATAATTACAGGAATTGATAATGGATTCTTATACTGCCTCCTCATCTTATCGGGCAGCGATGAGAATATATTAAGAACATATCAACTTTTCCAGGAATATCTGTTGAATATCAGTCTTTCAGATATATTTTCCATTAGTGCCTTACTCCAGAATTTCAGTAATAAAAAACAAGAAATTAAGAAAGATCGTTTAAAATTACATGGTTGAATATACTTCCATGGCACTTATCCAGCGAGACTGAAAGTTTTCCGACTAGTCGGGTTAAATCAATTCACACCTGCATTCTGACATTTCCAGCCTGTTTAACCAGTCCCATCTACCCTCCAGCAAAATCGAGCAAGATTCTCTAGATCTGCCTCACCCCGTTCCTGGTATATAATTTGCATAGCATACCTAAACATTAAATTATATATGCTATGAAATCTCTTCTAACCTTACTTATAATCTTCTTCTACATGTTCGATGGCCCAATCATGGCCTCTGAACTTATTAAGATAACACGCGTAGATAACAGAGATAGTATTCAGCTCTATTTCAGCTTTGACAGGCCACCTGTGTTCAATGATACAGCCAACGAGAAACGCATTAATCTCATTTTCCCACAATCTAAAATCGCACCTGACCTTCAAATATTTGAAGCCGACGACAAGATAGTCAAAATTTTGTCACAACATAGAGGCGAGGACTATATACTCTCTCTCTTTTTCCGATACAAACCACAAAATTATAAACTCTCAAAAAGCGCAGACGAAAAAATTGTCCTGGAAGTACTGCTTGGCAATCGATTCAGTAAGTCATATAAAAAATTGGCTGACAGGCTGAAAGGGCTGACTATTCTAGACAGGAATTCCTCAGATTACTCCAATCCATATGTATTATCTCCATATAGCAGCGACTGGTTTTCTTTTTTTCCCAAATATGAATCACCGGTGGATCTTGATATTCCATTACAATTCAGTTTTCCACCCTTTCCGATAATTCAACTCCTTCCACCTGGTGAAAAAAGTACCTTACAGCTGTTATCTCCAGAAATGTTCAAGCTTGCAGACCAGGGTCTATGGGCTCAACTTGCGCCGTTAATTTTAAACAAACTTCAAACTGAACCGGATACCGCACAGCAGAACATTCTTGCACTTATCTACTGTGAAGCGCTTGCACGAGGGAAAAACTTTGAAGAAGCCTTCAAACAGCTTGACCTTTTAAAAGAAAAACAGCTTGAAGAGCCTATTGAAAACTTCTTCCTATATCTTCTGGCACTCACCCGGGCAGTTCATGCAGACCCATATCTTGCAGACCTAGAGTTTAAAGAGCTGGAAGAGAGGGTAAGTACAAGCAACCCCCTGGCCCCTTACCTGCTGAATTCCCAGATTGAAACTGCACTTGTAACATCCCAATACAGCAAAATGAACAAACTTCTCCTCCGGGACGATATAGGCTTCCCTGATCAAGTCAAGGAAATCCGGGCAATCCGCCAGGCTGATTACTGGTTTGCAATCAAACATCCGGTGAAGGCTTATGTTGCCTATAATTTACTGTCCGAATCAGTGCTTCTTCCTACCCGGCCATATTCTCTGAATCGGTATTGCACAACACTCTACAATAATAAAAAATTTGAGGAGAGTGCAGAGTGCTATGAGCAACTCTCATCCCTTGCCTTATCTGAAGATTACTTAGGGTTGGTTAAATATAGATTAAATATGGCCAGGCTTAAATTTCAGATCGGCACGTCTCTTGTCTCTGATTTTACTCAAATTGAAAATGCATTTTCAGGGAGTGAAGCAGGAAACCGGGCCGCCCTGAAAAAAAATGACCTCTTTCTACTTCAGGACAACAGTCGATACAACTGGGCATTAAAACAATATGAAGCCATTAGCCAGAAATCAGTGCGGCGTACGGTTACTGAAGAAGCACTGTTTAAGCAAGCCCTGATCTACACCTTACTTGGTCAAAACGACAGATCCATTGCATTGCTGCAAAAACTTATCAGGGATTTCCGGCAGGGAGACATTAAGCCCACTGCACAGGCATTGCTTATTGAGTTGCTTCCTGGCGAAATTAAACGACTTGTGGATAAGAAAGAATACCTTAAGGGACTTGTCCTGGCCAAACAGAACAAAGAACTGTTTAAGAAAAGGTGGATAGACAGTGTGTACCTGGTAGACATTGCTGAAGCATATCAGAAGATCGGCATTTTTGACGAAGCACAACAGCTCTACCTGTACCTTATCGAAATCGTACCAATCGATAAAAAGGAGCAATTTTATCTACCAATGATCAAGGCTTCTTTTAATCATGGCAATTACAGTCTTGTAGAGGATTACGCTGCACAATACACCTATAACTATCCCCGGGGATCATTTTCAGATGAGATCCTTCTTCTTCGATTGCAGGCACTTGTTGCCGAGGGGAGACTTACAGAAGCGCTCCGGATTCTTCCGACTCCTCTTCCTGACCACCGGGGTATAATCAGACTCGCAGGATCTCTTTTCTACCGTACTGACAACTTTAAAGACTGTACCAGGGTGTATAACATCCTTTCCGATTCAAATTATTCTTTTAGCCCCATAGACAGAATAATGTTTGGCGAGAGTCTTTTTAGAACGGAACATTTTTTCCAGGCGGAAGATATGTTTTTACAGGTAACCAGTGACAATCCTTTCTTTAATCAGAGCCTCTATCGTCTTGCTGAACTTGAAAGAAGAAAGGGAAAAGAAAAAAATGGTCTAAGATTTTTCAGGAAAATTGTCGAAACAGGAAGAGATGATCGTTGGAAACAGTATGCCGAAAAAGAATTAAAATTTTCAAATGCTGCTTCCCGTATGTGATTGATTTCATGAACCATATCAGTTGCAACTTTCGAACAAAATGGAATCGTAAAAAATAGGGAAAACATGGATTCTTTAAGACCATTTGATTCACAAATGCAGCTTCTAAGCAAAGTTTTGGATCTGAGAGCAGAAAAAGCTCAGATCATCTCATCAAACATTGCCAACGCTGAAACTCCAGGCTACTCCCCTTCTGTTTTTGACTTCGAGCAGGATCTAAGGAGTGCAATCAAACAAACCGGTGCGGTTGCCCTGGAGACCTCACATAACAGCCATATTTCACAGGGACCTGCCGGATTCAACTCTGTTGTCGGAAAAATCAGCAAAGTTGCTGACCAATCCGGTATAGGTGACGAAAATGGAGTCAGTGTTGACCAGGAAATGATTGCCTTATCTGAAAACGAGATACTGTATGAAACATCTGCCCAGCTCTTAAAGAAGAGAATCACTCTTCTCAAACATGTCATTTCCGGCGGACAGTAAACCTGACTTGGAAATATTAATTACAAGGAAAGCCATAACATGGATATATTCAACACATTCCAGATAAGCAGTTCAGCACTTAAAGCCAATACTATCAGATTAAATACTATCAGCTCCAATCTGGCCAATGTCGAAACAACCTCCACTCCTGAGGGAGGTGCCTACAGGAAGAAATCTGTCTATTTTGAAAGCCAGCCGCTGAGCTTCCAAAAACAGCTGGAAAACAATATGAAAAATTCTGCCCAGGGAGTAGCAGTAACAAAAATCCTTGAAGATGACACTCCTCCAAGAAAAGTATACGACCCGACTCATCCCGATGCACAGGATGACGGATATGTAGAAATGCCTAATATAAATGTTCTTGAAGAAATGGTTGATATGATGTCTGCGACAAGAGCGTACCAGGCGAATGTCACTACTATCAAATCAGCAAAAAGAATGGCCCTGAAGGCTCTTGAAATCGGGAGATAATACTCATGAATATGGTTAATGGAATAACATCTCTTCCCCCTTCTCTAATTACCCCGCAGGGAACCAGTGATGTCGGTCGTACCAAGTCAGGTTTTGGAGAGATTCTGTCTTCAACAATAGAGTCAACAAATAATGCCCAGTTAGCCGGAGACATGGCAGTCGAAAGACTCATGACCGGGGAGGCGAAACATCTTCATGAAGTGATGATTGCCGTTGAAGAGGCGGATGTTTCTCTTCGTATGTTAGTTCAGATGAGAAACAAGGCACTGACTGCTTATGAAGAGATCATGAGAATGCAAATTTGATGGCCAGGCATACAGTCTTTATCTATTCTGTTGCCCCGATTTTCAGGCAACTCTCTGTACTTTATTTTTAATATTGTTTGCAAAAAGGATTATTCATGGAAGCTGAAGAACAAAAAGTTCCCGCACCGACTGAAACTGCAGATCCTCCAATGGTTCAACCTGAAAGAAAAAATCTCTTCACGCTTATTCAGGAATGGCCGCTGTCAAGGAAAATTGCTACAGGTGTGGTGCTGTTCGTCTCAATATTGCTTTTTGGTTTCCTGATTTTTCAGGCCAGAGTTGCAGATCAACAACTCCTGTATGCCAACCTCTCAACAAATGACGCTTCATTGGTTGCAAATTCGCTGAAGGCAGAAAAAATACCCTATTCATTAAAGAATGGGGGTCGTGACATATGGGTGTCAGCAGATCAGATCTACCAGACCAGATTGGATCTCGCAGCCAATGGGTTGCCGAGCGGCGGCGGAGTCGGATTTGAAATATTTGACAAACAGAGTTTCGCTCTCACAGATTTCGTCCAGAAAGTAAATCATACCAGAGCTCTTCAAGGAGAACTTTCCAGGACAATAACTTCACTTGCCCCTGTAGAGACAGCTCGGGTACACCTTGCACTCCCTGAAAAAAGATTGTTTAAGAATCAACAAAAAAAGGCTACTGCTTCAGTAATTATTACACTTAAGCCCGGGAAAGAACTTGATATGAGTCAGGTTCAGGGAGTTGTCCACCTTGTTGCCGGGTCAGTCATGGGGCTAGAGCCAAAAGATGTCAAAGTAATTGATTCCAGAGGAGTAGTACTTGAAGGTCAGGAAAAATCTGACAAAAATAATCTGATGTCTCTTGACATGCTGGCCTATCAGCAGGAAGTGGAACATAGGCTGGAGACACGTGCCCAGGACCTCCTGGATAAGACAATGGGTAGTGACCACGCTGTTGTCAGAGTGACAGCCGCACTTGACTTTTCCAAAGTTGAAAAAACAGAAGAACTATTCGATGCTGATGAACCTGTTATCAGAAGTGAACAATTGAATCAGGAGAGCAGCGGTACTCAAATTGCAGGTGGGATTCCCGGAGTACAGTCAAATCTTGATGGAAATTTTCAGGAAGAGATAGACCCAATTCCACAGACAAGCAGTACTTCGAAGATAACCAATTATGAAATAAGCAAAACCATAAGCAAAATTGTTAATCCTGTCGGTTCCATTGTAAATCTTTCAGTTTCTGTACTGGTTGCTGATCGGGTGGAGCTGGACAACCAGGGCAATGCTGTATCTACCATCCCGTTCACACCCGAAGAGTTGAAATCTATTGAAAACATGGTTGGTACTGCAATTGGTATTGTTCAGGAACGGGGAGACATGATTAACGTATTGTCTATGCCGTTTATCGATACCGATAAAACTTTAGCTGAAACGGAACAACCGGCACCTCATTTTATTTACCAATATATCCCTTTTATAAAATACGGGTTGATTCTTCTTGGTATTCTCCTGATCTATTTACTACTGGTCAGGCCTGTAATAAAAACCATGCGTGGCGAAGTACAGAATCATTATAAGACAGTAAAACAACTCGAACAGGAACAAAATACAATTCAGGATGAAGAGATCGTCCCTCTTCCACCTGTAGATGAAACAATCACAATGCTCAAAAGAGAGGTGCTTCAGAACCATGTACCCACTGCCTTTATAATAAAAAACTGGATACAGGAAGGATAACAGATGGCAATTGAAACATTGACAGGACTTAATAAGGTAGCAGTCTTGCTTATCTGCCTTGGGGAAGAGGCGGCATCAAAAATTTTTGACGAATTATCCGACGAGGAAGTACGACAGGTAACCAGAACCATGGGAATGATCAACCATATACCTAGCGACATTAAGGAGAAAGTATTTGCAAACTTTCATGAAACTCGAGACCAGTATGCAGGACTTTTTGTAAAGGGAGAAGATTTTGCAAAGAAAGCTATTGCTGCCACTTCAGGGGAACAACGGTCTGATTTTTTAATGGATCAATTTGTTTCAGCTACCGAATCAAGATCTTTGGAAACTATATCTCTGATGGCCCCACGCATGGTGGCCGGCCTGCTGGAACATGAACATCCGCAGACCATAGCCCTCGTTCTTTCCACCCAGCATGTTGAACATGCCAGTGAGATACTCGCGCACCTTCCTGAAGAATTAAGAACCGATGTAACATACCGCATTTCAAAAATTGAACGGGTTTCTCCCGAGGTTATCAGCAGAATAGAAGACGCATTAAACAGGGAGATAGGTCTCGTTTCAGGTAAAGCTCATAAAAAAGTAGGTGGTATTGATGCTGTTGTCGGAATCCTCAACCATATGAAAAATAACCTCGATGCTGATATTCTTGAGAAGATGGAGGAGACCGACCCGGACATGGCGGACGAGATCAGGAAAAAGATGTTCACCTTTGAAAATCTTGTGGCACTTGATGGAAGATCACTGCAGTTGATTTTAAGAGAGGTAAATAACGATTCTCTCACTGTAGCTCTCAAGACCGCTTCCGACCAGATGAAAGAGAAAATTTTTGCAAACATGTCCATCCGCGCAGCTGATATGATCAGAGACGATCTTGAAGCCATGGGTCCGGTACGCCTCTCCGAAGTAGAACTCATGCAACAGGCCATAGTCAAGATTGCCATGAAGCTTGAAAGTGAAGGGAAACTTGTACTTGGACCTGGAGGCGGTGATGAACTTGTCTAAATATTTCAAGCATTCTGACTCTTTCCAGCCTGAAGATATTCTTAAGGCCACTCCTGTTCCACCAGTCCCGGTTGTGGAATCTTCAACCTCTGTACCCTCTACTGATATTTCACCGCAACAAGACAGTAAAGACAAAAAAGCGGATTCCGACA
>LGVF01204647.1_pt1 | contig 21882 bp, 29 predicted proteins | sample 469901 | NCBI WGS metagenome assembly LGVF01 (sample SAMN03893561, study PRJNA290197) | marine sediment metagenome | material: sediment; isolation source: combined push core samples #3730, #5133, and #5579 collected at Hydrate Ridge | place: Pacific Ocean: Hydrate Ridge
GTCCATCTGTCCCACTTGAACCAGATGTCCCGCTTGTACCACTCGAACCGCTCGCTCCGCTGGAACCGCTCGAACCATCATTTCCTGATGTCCCGCTGGAACCGCTCGAACCATCACTTCCTGATGTTCCACTTGAACCTGAACTTCCAGCATCTCCTGTTATTCCTGATGTCCCGCTTGTACCACTCGAACCTGAACTTCCAGATGAACCGCTCGTTCCATCCATTCCCGAACTTCCGCTCGTTCCACCTGTCCCGCTTGACCCGCTTGAACCACTTGTACCATCAATACCAGACGTTCCGCTCGTACCATTAATACCAGACGTTCCACTCGAACCGCTTGAACCATCAATTCCAGATGTTCCAGATGTACCACCCGTTCCAGAACTTCCTGAACTACCACCTGTTCCGCTTGAACCAGATGTACCACTTGTACCACTTGTACCGTCCGTTCCAGACGTACCCGCTGGCCCTTGTCGAACAATATCAATGTCAGTATATTCAAATTCAGAAGATACAATATCGAATTTTTTTGCCATTTTATATTACACTAATCCCGGTATTAAATTTGTATTTGCTTTTATTTCTGTTATAGATTTACCAAAAGTACCACTTTCAGAATATCCACTTGTTTCTTTTGACCATACTTCATTTACTATTCCTGTTTCAGTTAAAGAAACATCAATTACCCAACAACCAGCGCCGGATTCATCTATAACACGAACCAATCCAGCAACAGTAATTATACCAGAAACACATGAACTTGCTATTTTTAAATGCCCTGCAACTAAATCTGTTGTAAGAACAGAAGAACCTGTATAATTAATAATTTCATAATTTCCTCTACATCTTATTATATTAAGAAGTTTATCACCAACATTTATTTGCTTATAAGTATCATTTATTACATAAGTATCACAATCTGTTAAATAATTAGCTCCTGTTCCCGTTATATTAAGATTACCTGTTAATAAACTATTTTTTGCACCGCCATCAAAATTGTTTATATTTCCCATAACACATGTTGTATATCTAATACTACCACTCATTGTACCACTAACTGTTAAATTTTCAAAATAAGTTTCATTTGTTATAGTACCAGCACTTACAACAACTTCATTACCTAAACTTCTATCTGATAAAAAAGTAAAACCGCTTATATCTTGTCCACCATTAACATTTAATGAACCAAGAACATGTACTTTTGATAAATTATAATTATTTGATACTGCTAAAATATCTGTTATATTTTTTACAGGATGTTGTCTTATTCCAAAAGGATAAGTTGAACCGTTTGTTCCATTTATAGGGTCAACAAATATTGTATTATTATATGATTCATGTAATAGAGCATGACCTGTAGTTTGGTCATTTACATGATAAACTAATGGTTCGTCCCATACTGATTCTGATATTGATGACCTACTTATTATAGCATCCAAATCAACATGACAATTATCACCTGAATTATCAGCTTCTACTTCACCTATACCTAATATTTGAATACTTCCTGATACACAAGTAGAGTCAATTATAACATTACCCGGTAAGAGACTGGCAACCGTTCTATTATCACCTGTTTTATTTTTAAGTTTTAAATTACCACGATATTGTTGAATACTTAAAATAGAATCGCCGATATTAATTTCAGGTTCATTGCCCGGTTCACCACCAGCACGGCAATTATAAATTTCAGCCCACGAACCAATAGATATTTCAGAACTTTGAGCAAATGATACTCCTTGCATAATTCCTGTAAAGTTTGCCAAATTATAAATTGAACAATTTTCTACTAACAATTTACAATTAGGATTTAAATTTCCTTGTAAATTTAAATATCTAAAAGTAGCACCATCTGCTGAACAACCAGAAGTAAATGTTAATTCTGTTCCCATTATACCACGGGTTTCAAAAGATTTATTACTTATATTATGTGTCGCTTCTACTGTTAAATCAGAGCGTAATCTAATTTTACTAATATTATTATTATTTGCTATTATTAAAGTATCAGTAAGATTTTTTGATGGATTTTCACGTGTACCTATTGGATATTCTGTACCTGTTATACCATTTACAGTATCAATTATTACTTCTCCACCGAACGATTGTAATTGTTGATTTCTTCCAGCACCACTACTATATTCAGATAAACATTCGCTCCATACAGCATTTGGAATATTATCAAACTTTTGGTCTATAGATATAATATATAATGCTTCATCAATAACCTCAGTATCCCCGGTAGAATTATCAACAACTTGACCGATACCTCTACAATAAATAGTTCCATTTGAAACTGTATCTTGTAATATTATTCTGCCTGTTAATAAGTTTAAATCAACAACATCTGTACCTGTTTTATTCCTTATATCTATTCCACCAGTGAAAGCACCAACAGATAAACCTCTACCAGAACCACCCATATCAATAATTGGATTATTATCATATCCGGGTGTACCATCAAAACAATTATATATTCTTGTAGGTGTAGAACCGGATAAAGTTATAACACCCATTAAAGTACATGCTTCGATTCTACCTTCTATATAATTCAAATCGTAAATAACACATCTTTCAAGTACAGCATTACCATCAAGAATACCATTGACTGTACATTCATGAAATTCACAACCAATGGTTGAAGCAGCATCTAATATTGTTATTGTAGTTTTAGATGGACTATGCCCTTCAAATTCAAAACCATCAACTATATCACCAACACCTAAAGTTAAATCCCCATGAATATGAAACTTTTCAAAACCTCTTGTATTAGCGATTGTAACAGCTAAAGGAATATTATTTACAGGTCTTTCAACATTGCCATTTGGTTCAGCGGCACTACCTTCTGTATCATATGGACTGTCAACATCAACATAAACAGCACCCATAAAACTTGAAAATACAATTGATTCAGAATTTAATTGGATTGTTTCAGCTTCGGAAGGCTTAACAAATATTACTTTGGGGACTGTCAATGTTGATATATCATAAAGAGAAGGGTCAACATCAGGGTCATCTGTTATCATATCACCTAATTGATTTATTCTTAATACTTCATCATAAGGAACAATTTTTGTACCATCAATAAGAACAATATAACGGGGAGTGTATGCGCCAGCACCTTTCGGAATATTGCCTTCTGCTCTAAGCAAAAGCTCATACTTTCTGGATTCTTCGTTAATTCTACGGTCATATCTCATTTCGTGATATAAATCTTCCACTGGATAATAGTCCGATACACCTTGTTTTAAATATATCAGTCTATTTGCTCCATCCCATGAATCAACTACTGGTGAAAGTACACTCATTAATTAATAATCCATCCTTTATTTATTTGTATTTCCATTTAAAACCATATGCTGTTTTATATTTACCTTTACAACTATATTTACTAAACGTTGTTTTCCACTGACGGTGAACACGCAAAGGCCACAGTTGTAATACGTGTAATAGTATAAAGTGTTTTAGCTTGAGTACAACCACCGTCACCTTCTGTTAAGAATACACAATTCTTTGCTGTGCCTGCTGCTCCACCAACAGTATCACCATCATAGTCAAATGCAAAGATAATTTTATTATCACCATCGGCTGTTGATGCTAAACCTTTTACTTCTGCTGAATCTGCATCTTGAACAGTTACCGCTGCTGAAGTATTATAACTTGCTGTGAAGAATGTATGATACCAAGCATTAGCATCTCCTTTTGCTGTTGCTCCAATATCCGCTTCAACACTTACAGAGAATGGATATGTTTTTAAATTACCACCATCATCTGTAAATACTATAAGCTGTTGGTCTGCTACAGGAACGTTTTTAATATATAATCCTGCTGTTGGTGTCCAAGACCTTGTTAGAACTTGTCCAGTAGCATTGTAAGTATACCAAGTTCTCACTCGTTTTCCATTTGTAACTTTTGAAATATGAGCATTTATATCATCATCTGTTTGAGCCAATGCGTCCAAGTAAGCTACACATTGATATAAAGAACCGGGAACATTATTATTAAGAACCCATGTAAATGTCCCATCAGCTTCATTAAATCCACCTGAAACAACAGGCGTATCAAGTTCTTCAAGAGTCATTCCCGTCCACGGTGTAATTTGTGCTCCACCATATGCTGCTGTTAAAGGCATAGTAGTTGATTCTAAAGTTGTTAAATGGTCTGATTCATTTACAGCGAAACCAGTAGAATAACCACCTAATTCGGCAATTCCTAAGTCTGTGGTGGTTTCTTTACGGTCATAATTATTTCCATATGTTCTAATTGATACGGCTTCATATGTTCGTGTATCAAAATCTCCTGCTGTTGCATCAGTAGGTGTATTACCAGTATTACCAAATACTTGTATTGCTTCATCTATTTGTCCCACCTTCGCAAAATTCGCAGGGGCGCCGCCTATTGCTAATTGATAGTAAGGTTGTGAAGCAGCTTCAATATTTGATAATCCTTTATTACCAAAATAAATTCTATCTATATTACCATCTGAAGCGTATTCGTTCCATCCAGAACCCCGAATTATTGCTCTATCTCCCGCAATAGATGGTTTTCTTGAATTAACAAAATTATAAGCACCACCGAATTTGAACGTCCCTGACGACCATCTATCATATTTTCTTAAATCTTCATCTGAAGCTCTTTCTTGATTTTCAAAAGCATATATCGCTTCAAATTTTATTCCTAAAGTTTCATCAAGAGGGTTATCTTCAAGACCACTCCCTAAATCTACTTGTGCTACTTCTTGTTTGGTAATAAATTCTATTTTACCATCTGCTTTACTATAATATACATTTCCTGAAGGACTTCCACTTCTACTTTGTGTTGATTGTGAAAGTAATGTATCATAATTACTTAAATCTATTAATTGGGCAATTGCCATTATATTTCTCCTTTTGTTGTTTTATATTTACAATTATCATTATGCCATCTTACAATATTACCTACAATACTTTCTTTTCCACAATGAGGACATGTTATTTTTTTTCTATTAAGACCTGTCATTGATTTGCTCATTTTTTTTCGCTGTTCTTTTGATTTTGGTTTTCCTTTATGTGTTTCAGATATTATTTTTTTATGTTCTTCTGAAATTATTTTTCCCTTATGTAATTTTGAAAGTCGTTCTCGTTGTTCTGGTCTTTGAGACAAAGTTTTATTTCTTTCAATTAACATTTCTTTGATTTTATTAGAAGTTCTCCCTTTTTGGGGTATTGGAGGTTTCCCACCACCAATAGCAATATTCCAGCCTATGTTTTTTTGAGGACGTAATTCCTTTTCTTTATTCAAACAATATCCCAAAGTTCCAAAATCAATTAAATCAATATAAATATCTTTATATTTATTAAAAGCATTTTTTAAATGTTGATTTGTCATTTTTTTATGTTCTTCAAATCGTTGTTTTAATGAATTAGTGGTTACTCCTATATATCCTTCATTTAATGGCATATCTTTTCTTTTTATATGATAAATAATTGCATTTCCATTAATTTTTCTTTTTTTAATAATTTCATCTAAAGTATTAGCTAATCTTTTATTTTCATTCATTAAATTATTTACGATATTTGATTGTTGTTGTTTCTGAAATTGTATTCCTGCATTAAAAGCTATCAATTCAAATTTTCTTGCGAAATCTAAACAAGCAAACACATCTTTTTCATTAAGATTAGCTGGTAATTCGTGCAAATCTTTACTTGTTATATTTTGTCTTACTTTCCATGCACTCTTACCTATTGTTTCATTAGTAATTTGTGTTACATGTGCTGCTTGTAAATCTATTAAATCCTTCATTAGTTGTTATCATCCTTTGTTAGTAATATTGTTACACTTTGGTCGGCATTACCTAAAGTATAATAGGTAATACTTTCTTCTATATCATTTGCGTGACCAATTATTTGAACTCCTATAGGTTGGTCACTTGAATATGTATAATTATATGTTTGATTATCTGTTGTTGCTGTTTCCGTACCTGCTTTTTCTACTGAACCATCTAAACTTCCTATCGCTGTTACTTCGTATAGTCTCCACTCATATCCAGTTATTGATGGTGATAAAGTAAAACTAAATGCTTTAGGATTATCAAATACAATAGATGAACCGGATGGATTATAACTATTTGCATTTGATGTACCTGATAAAATTATAGTTGCTGAAGCGCCAGATGAATTTGTTACATCATAATTTCCAGCGACATCATCGAAAACAAAATCTGTAAATGTTGGGTCAGTACTATCACTTGTAGCATCATATTCTATACCAAAATCACAATTTACAAAATTCAATTTTGATATATTACTACTTGTTGATGGAAACAATACCGCTCCACTTGTATCTTCTGAATTTGAAAAGTTATTTCCTGTAAATGTTGCTGTGCTTGGGTCAACTTGTAAACATTGGTTAAAAACATTATTTGTTATACTTTGTCCCGCTGCAAATAAAACAGAATTAGCGTTTTCAAATTGAACACCTGTTAAATCAAAAGCATTTAAATTTGTATCACTTGCATCAAATAAATAATCTTGTATTCCAGCGGCACCATATGAACCACCTTCAATATCAACATTACAAGCTGAACCTTCAAATGTAACACCATATAAAGTTGATAAAACATCTAAGTCTTTAAATTGTGCCTTTTGTCCTGATTTAAACCATGTAGCCGTTGCTCCATTACCAACTGTAACATCACCAGCCATAAAATAAACATCATCTAATCTTGTTACAATTCCATAAGCATTTGATAAATCAAGAGCAGCAACATGACTCCAATCTATTTCATCACCATTCGTTCCACCTGTAATTGTAAAACCGTCTCCATAAGTCCATTGGTCAAGCCAAGTATTAGCGGGAACATTTCTTGGTTTAGTTAATGCTTTAACTCTCATTCCAATTCTTGTAATACTATCATACGTACCTGTAATATTTGCTTCTGTTGGTGTATTTCCTGTATAAATTACAAATTGAGTCCAACCACCTGCATACGTATCACTGCCAGCGACAGTCCAATAATCAGAATTAGTGCCATCGTAAATATAAATCTGTAATCCATCATTTGCTTCTGTTTGTAGATTACCATTGAAAGTTAAGTTAATCCATACACGGATATGAACATCAGGCGCAAAATCCCATGTTGTACCGTCAACATAAATTTCTTGACTATTACCAGCATTAGGAGTCATAACACATGCAACGGAATTAGCACCTTCTACTTTATTGTCAGGTTCTAATGAAAATGTATCGCCTTGCCAATTACCTTGGTCTGTGGCATCATTACAACCATTGATTACTGTAGGTGTATTTGTTAAAACTGCGCTGGCCACTTAAATTCCTCTTCCTTTATAGTTATCAGTTAATTTATGACAATCTTCACATAATGTTAATCCATTTGAAATTTCAAATCTTAATTTTGGATAATGTGCGAAACTTTTTATATGATGTGCTGTTACATATGTTTTATTTATTCCACAATTTTGACAAATATAATTATCTCTTTCAAATACATTTTTTCTCCATTGTTTATACTCAAATGAATAATATCCTTGTTTATATTTTTTACTTTTTCCACCTTTCCAATTTGGATTTTTATTTCCCGTTGTTTGTAATTGTTGTTTATCTTTATTCCACGGAATTTGTCCTTTATTTGATTTACTTATTTTTAATTTAGTTTTTTCCGAATGAAATTTTTCAAACATCCAAGATATACATCCTTTTTTACTTTTTGATATTTTTAATTTAGTAGTTGTTGATAAAATTTTCCCTTTATGTGACTTACTAATATTCATAACTCTTTCGTCTATTTCTTTAGTTAAACCCTTATTCCAAGGTATTTTACTTTTATTAGATTCACTATTTTTTATTTTTGCTTCTTCTGTTTGAGGTATACCTTTGTTCCAAGGAATATTTCCTTTTTTAAATGCCATTTATATTTATCCTTTATTCATCAAACATTAAACCATAAGCATTTGGCCCTTTTTTTGTTACTCTATCTTTTTTTTTAGCTTTCTTTTTATTTTTATTTTTTCCAAGTATTTTTCCATCTGCTACAACATATGCACCAAGTAATCTATTAAATTTTGTTGTTATATCAGATTTTGTTTTTAATATTATTATTTCACTGTCTTTTCCAACTACTCTTGTTTGTCCTGAACCGGCTACACTTGTATTTCCGTCAATATATCCACCACCAAGTACTATTGATTCATTACTTCTTATTCCTTTTCCATCACCACTTCCTATAGGCACGCATTTTTTTTTCTCTGGACACCATTGTTGACCTTTAGGACAATCACCACCTAAAACATCTACTTTTCCTTTTGCTGTATTTGTTTCTATATCACCTGTAACTGTTTCATCTTTGAGTAGTATATCAATTTTTTTTATTATATTCATTTCATTTTCCTCATTTTTTCGTCTCCATATCGAATAACAAATTGCTATTGATTGGGTTTGCGGTCTACCCTCATCCATCATAATAGGAACACATCGGCTGACAAATTTTTGTTCTGATTCTCCGGGTTTTACTGTTGGCATTTTTGCTCCTTATCCCATTAAAAATATTTTACCTACAAAACCAATAACAAGAACTGTAATTGTAAAAAAGAACCAACCACGACTAACATATCCTTTAGCTATTGATTCTCTGTGTTCTTGGCATAATAATTGTTGTTCAATTATTTTATTTGATAATTTATCAATTATCTTTTCAAGTTTTTGTGGTAAATCTTTTAAGTCTTTTTTCATTTCACCTTGATTTTTGCATATTTGATTTATTTTAACTTCTATTTTTAAGAGTTTATCATGGTCATCTTTAATATCTTCGTGTATTTCTTTTGTATATTCCAATTTATTATCTCCATAATTTTTAAATATTAAACTTCTTCACAGTTATTTATTTTTAAATGCTGTAAAAAATAAATAAGTTCAAAGAAGTTTACTAAATATAAGTAGATAAAAAATTTTATAGGAGATAGAAATGATAAATAATGATGATAGGGTAAAAAATTCAAAAGCCTATGATAGAATTTTGGTAAATGAATCCAAAAAAGGTGTGAGAAGAAAACTACAAATATTAGATGATACGATAGATGATTATATGGATATGATAAAAGTGGAAATTGATAAATTAGATGAAAATCCTGTTTACCAAAGACAAATGTATCAACTATTAGCAGACACCACTAAAGAACATTCCGAATTTCTTATGGCATTGAAAAGAACAGCGGCAAGTCTTGATAGTGGTTCAATGGTAATGCCAAAGGCACAACCATCTGCAAAACCTAATGGACAAAATTTTGACCAAGAAGACGGTGGAGAAGAAGAACAAGAACAAGAAAGCGTAAACGAAATAATTACAGGAAAAAAAGATGGTAAATTTATATTATTTACTGGTAATGATGGCACAACAGTAGCAAAAGCATTGGGACATTCTGTGTGGGGTTCAATTGGTGTACCAGTTGGAATTATTAAAGAATTAGAAAAAAAATTAAAAACACAAATTGATATAAAATAATAATGGACATTTTATTAGAAATAGAAGATTATATAGATGAAACCGACCAAATGATGTTTAATCGTGCTGTTAATTTTTTGCTTGCTCTTGACCCTGAAATATTATCCGATAAACAATTAGAAGATTTATCGGAAATAATTTCTCAAATTGAATTTTTAGGTGGAGGAATGGAAGAAGGCAAGATAACAAAAAGAGCGAAAAAATCTCTCGCAACTGTACGTCAATATTCAAAAAGTCATTATCGAAAAAATAAAATATCTTTACTTGGTCAAAAAGAAAAAACAAAAAGGTCAGCAGATGGACGTAAAAGAGAAAAAAATAAAAAGAAAAACGCAAAAGCAGGTAAGTCCCCCGGTGGTCGTTTAAAAATAATATATAATGTTTAAAAATAGAAAACATTCTGAAAAAACTAAAAAGAATTTGTGTGTTCATCATATAAATTATATTAAAAAAGACTGTAAACCAGATAATTTAATTACCGTTTGCAATTCAAGTAATAGTAAAGCAAATTTTAATAAATGGTTATGGCAAGAAATATATAAAAAATAATCATAAATAAGGAGAAACAAATGAAAGTTTTAGAAAAGATAAACAAATATTTACAAGAACAAGAAAAAAAAGATGGTGTAGAATATAAAGCATTGTTCAAAAAAACTCTGAAAAAATATGGTACAGATGAACCGGATAAATTATCAGATGAAGATAAAAAGAAATTTTTTGATGAAATGGATAAAAAATGGAAAGCCGATAAGGAGACAGATTAATATGAAAGTTTTAGATAGAATTGATGAATATGTAGAAGGCGAAGCACCAAAATTAGAAAAAAGACATTTTGTTGCAATAGCTAAAATAATGAAAAGCTCAAAAACATTAGACGCTTTAAAAAATAATTTATTAACTTTTTTCAAATCATCAAATCCAAGTTTTGATGAAGAAAGATTTAAAAAAGCAGCGGGAATGAAATAAGGAGAAAAATAAATGAACGTAGAAGATAAAATAAATGGGTTTTTGGATGAACCGGAAGTAGAAGTTGAATTTGATGATGAAGTTATAAACCAAATGTTAGAGTTTATGATGGATATTGAACCTGACCAACTTTCAGAAGACCAAGCAGACGAGTTACTTGAAATACTTGATTTCTGGACAGAACCGGATGAAGAAAAAGAAGAACTTACCGAATTGATGCGTAAGAAAAAACGTATAGACCCTACTGAAAGAAGAAAACGTAAAAAACTTTATAGACGAACAAAAGCTAAAGTCAAAAGAAAATTGAAGAAATATCGTAGGTCTGCCCGTGGTAAACTTATGAAACGTAAATCTAAACGAATGAGTAAAAGAGGTCGTACAGCTACAGGTAAGCGTCAAAGAACATTTATAGGTGGCGGTAGATAATTGTCTTTCATAAAAAATGTGGGAACAAATAATCAGTATATTCCAAGGAATGCAAAAAAATATGTTGGCAAATATCCTATAGTTATACGTAGTGAGTGGGAACGAGATTTTGCAAGATGGTTAGATATGAATTCTTTTGTAGTAGAATGGAAATCAGAACCAGTAGGCATATCATATTTTGACCCGGTAAGAAATAAGAATAGAAAATATTATGTAGATTTTCTTATATCAATGAAAGATAGAAACAATAAAATAGAAAATTATTTAATTGAAATAAAACCTTATAAAGAAATTGTACCACCTAAATATGGAAAAAAAGATACTGAAAAAACTAAAAGATGGAAACATGCTACATATATAACAAATTGTGCAAAATTTAAAGCAGCTAAAATTTATTGTCGTAAAATGAGCTATAATTGGAAAATATTGACAGAAAGGGAATTATTTAAAAAATAATGGCTATACAACGAATACTAAAAAAGAAAAGTCATCATGTAATGTGGAAATCGGGCCATTTTTATACATTTAAATATCATCCATATTTTAATGACCCAAAACCGACAGTTATATGGATGTATAGTTTTAAAGGTATTCATCCAACAACAGGAAGACAATGGCGTTTTATGCAATGTATCAATCTTTCTTATGTTCCAAGAGCGGTAAGAAAAAAGGTAGTAGCTGATTGGTCTAAAGTTTTATTGAGAAGTAAAAATGTAAAATTTACATGGAGATTTGTAAAAACGAGATATCCAGAAATAAAAAATGCTGTAAGAAGGTATTTTTATACTCCGGCTGATAGAATTTCCGCTGCAAAAGAAATTCCTTTAGATGATGTTGAAGCAGTTGTTGTTAGTTCATGGAGTAAAGATTTTAGTAGAAAAGTAAAAAGAGCAATGTTGTCAAAATTTAAAAAAATAATGCGTAGAAGAAAAACATTTAAGAAAACAGGCAAAATGCCAAGGAGAAAAAGAAGCTAAAAATGATTACTTATCAAGCACTATACCAAAATGAAATTCGTGCAGTTGAATTAACAATTAATGACCAAGATGGTATTGATTTCGCTCCGAGTGGTGCATATGCAGCCATAGAAACCGAATCAGGTGATATAATAGTTGCAGAACAAGCAGCTATGGTTTCGGGCAATCAAATATATACAGTAGTTGGCATAATAACAACAGCCACAATAGGAAAATATAGAATCTTATGGCGTATTTTAAAAGATGGTTATACATATCGACATGCTACAGATTTAGAAATTTTGAGTTTATAAAATGACACATAAATTTATAATAACTACTAAGTTATTGATGCATAAAGTTGGTGCAACGACATTAAATATAAAACAAAAAGTACAAACAATATTAGGATTTGAAAGTACTTCTTTATATTTAAAATTTAAAGAAAATATAATAGTGCCGGGGTTTAATTTATCATCAATCATCCCGGCATTTTTAATAAACAACAATAAATTAATGATTTCTTTGAATGAAAAATTTTTAAACTTCAAGGAAAAATTAAATATTATATTGGGATTTGAAATAACATCTTATGCTCCAATATATATAGCAACATCAGAATCACCAATGTTTGAAATAAGGTCTTATGATGAAAGACTACCGATTTTAGCAGACTTATTAGATTTTATTGAAATAACGGGAGGAAAATTTTAATGAGATACCATTTTCAAGGAAGAAGTAGAGATACTTTTGGAAATGTAAAACAAAACTTACCAATTACAATATATGAAACGGGAACAACAACACCCGCTACAATATATAAAGATGCTACTGGTGGCGTTCCTGTTTCTGCTGGCCCACAAGTAATTTCTGATAATTTTGGTTATTTTGATTTTTATGTTGATAATCTTGATTATGGTGAAACTGTTACAGCATATACTATTGAAGAAAAATTAGCTATGGAACTTGAAATGAGTTTTCGGGCAGCTAATTTATATAATTTTAAAGAATTAACATATTCAAATTCATTACTATCAGAAATAAATATATACACGGATAGTAATAAAAATACTAAACTATTCAGAAAAGCATTAAATTATGATGGTGAAGACAAACTATCTCAAATAACATTAACTCGAATTAGTCCAAGTTCATCATTAATAAAAACATTGAATTATGATGGTGAAGATAGATTAGTAACTATAACAATAAGTGGGAGTGAATATTAAAAAATAAATAAATATAATTATGAAAGATATTATAAACAAAATAAATATGATTCTGGAAATTGAAGAAGAAGATATTGAATCTCTCGATGAAGAATTACGAGTTTACGATAATACTTTAAAACAAATTGATACAAGAAAAGTTATGTTTACTAAAAAGAATATACAAAAAATTGCATATGAATATGATGCAAAAATAGAAACTATGGATAAAGATTTAAAAAGTGCTAAACTTAGAGATAGTAGAAATAGGTTACTTTTTATAGATGGAGCATAAACATGAAATATGAGAAATATTTAACAGAAAAAGAGGAAGTTAGTATTCAAGGTTGGTTTTTAGATTTACAAGTTGATGATGCTAAAATAGATAAAGTAGTAAATTATGTAAAATCAAAAGATAAAAAATTAGCAAAGGAAATAGATAAGTTTTATAATGATTATTATAAAAAATTAAATTCTCTGGAAGTAAAAGTTCAAAATTTAAAATAATGAAAACATTTAAAAAATATTTAACAGAAGCTAAAAAATTTAAAAAAGGGAATTCTGTTGTTGTAAAAGATTTAAAAGAATATGGTGAAATAACTGATATTAGAACAGATGGCGGTGTTACTGAATATTATGTTCGTTTTTATGCTGGTGGAACATCAGATTGGTTTCATGGTTCTGAATTAAGACTATATTATGGAAGAAAATAAATTTATAAAAAAATATTTATTAGAAACTACTATATCAGCAAATTATCCTGATTCTGGTGGAATAGCTGGTGATGATGATATGCCGCCGGGAAATATTAATTTTGGCCCACGATATACAAGAGTAGATTATAATAATCGTTTGACAGGTTATAATACTATTTGGGATGTAGACGATAAATCTGATTTTGAATGGAATTATTTTAAACATAGTGCTGGACAAGAAGACCCTGACAATTATCATCCAACATTAAAATCTTTAGATATTTTATTAGGTGATAGATTTAGAAAACATATTCGTAAAACCTCTGTTCCTGATGCAGAAGTAAAAAAAGCAAATATAAAAAATCTTAGACCAGAAATGAATCCAAAAGATGCTATTGGAAATGACCCTAATATAGAAACACCTGAAGATATAGTAAATAAAATTGAAAAACTATCAAAATAAAATGATGAAATGTGAACTTTGTAGTAAAGAGACGTATATAATACATATAGGAAATAAAGGAAAAATTTGTGATAAATGTTATGATAAAAATATGAAAATATGTAGTAAATGTGAAATAAAAAAAGATTTAAGTGAATTTTATAAAATAGGTATTAAAAATAATAATTTAAGAGCAATATGTAAACAATGTACAAATAATAATAATAATAATTGGCGAAAAAACAATAAAGAAAGAATATTAAAACAAAGAAAAAAATACTGTGAAGAAAACAAAGAACAGAAAGCTGTATATATGAAAAAATATCGAGAAAAAAATCCAGAATATAATCAAAAATATTATCAAGAGAACAAAAAACAAATTATAAAACAAAATAAAATATATTCCAATTCAAAAGCAAAATATGACACATATGCTTCTCAAATAGAATGGACAAAAGACCCTGTTAGAAATATAGATGGTTGTTTTCAAACGAAATGTACATATTGTGGTAAGTGGTATTTTCCTATTGTTTCTACTATTCAAGATAGAATAAAAGCACTTAATAAAAGTAGTGGTTCTGAAAATCGTTTATATTGTTCAACAGAATGTAAAACAGCATGTCCTATATTTAAAAAACAAAAATATCAAGAAGGGTATCCATTAAAAAATGAAAATTCATCACGGGAAGTACAACCAGAATTACGACAAATGGTTTTTGAGCGAGACAATTATACTTGTTTGAAATGTGGAAAACATCAAGATGATTTGTTAAACGTTCCATTACATTGTCATCATATAGAAGGAATATTATGGAACCCATTAGAAAGTGCTGATATGGACATATGTGTGACAGTATGCAAAGATTGTCATACAAAAATACATCAACAGAAAGGTTGTGGATATAATGATATGCAATGTAATTAACAGGAAACAAATCAGCACAAAAAATAGTTAAAGAAATAATAGGGAAAAAATAATGATTAAAGGTTTTTCGTTTATATGGGGAAAAAATATTTTTCATTGCGGTAAATATATTATGGGTTATTGGTTTGACCATAATGATATTTTAAAAGTTCCGGCTGATGATAAAAGTGGATTTGGAATAAAATTTGATTTACCGATAGGAAAAATAATTCGACCAATTCCGTATTTTTGGAAATTGGATTTTTGGAAAAAAGATAAATTATGGGTTCAGGATATTCTTGATAAAGGTGAAGATTATGCTATAAAATTTTTTGGTCAAGAATTATATGATAGAATGATGACTCTACCATCTTATCATTGGGTAAAAAGAACAATATGGAATCCGTGGTATGCTAAATATGCTTTTGTTTTACGAATTTTTTCTTTTCTATGGCCTTCAATTTCTATTGCAACTCCGTGGCTTAGTTTTCATATAGGAAGCAAAGCAGCACAAATCGACCCATTTACCAGAGACATAACATGGTGTGAAGATATTGATAGAGAATTAGCTTTAGAAGAAGAACCCAAAGACCAATTTAATATTTTAGCATTATCGTCTACATTAAGAACTAAAAGGGGCTAAAAATCTATTTTAATAGCCCTTATTTAGCCCCTATTGAATTATTATAGACAAAACCATATGCAATTATACATCAATGCTTTTCAATTGATTTTGGTGCATCTGGTGGTGCAATTTCTGGTTCGGTTTTCTTAATTTCTTCATTATCTTCTGCTTCTAATATATCCGCTTCTAACACAGTATCTTCCTTAGCTTTTTCTCGTTCAATAGTAGTAAGATAATCATACATTGCAAGTTTTGCCCAATATCCTTCAATTTCATTCTGATATTTTTTTGCTACTGTCTTTTTTGCATTTTTTGATAAATAAGAATGAAATGTTTTTCCGATATGTCCTTCATTCTTATCAAAATATTCCTTCCATATTTCAGCACCTACGTCTATATTTGTGCTTATATGCCATAAATTTCTTGCGATATATTTTTCTTTATGAATTTTTGGCATAACCTGCATCAATCCCACGGCACCGGCATAACTTATTGCAAATGGATTTATATTACTTTCTTTACGCATGATAGCAACAATAAGTTTTCTTGGAAGTAGATATTTTTTACTCGCTTTATCCACTTCTATACCAATAATTTTTGCCATTGAAGGGTCGAGTTTTGGATTTAAATAAGTTAGAAATTCTGATGTAGGTGTTTTGGATTTTTCGATATATTGTACATGTTCTACGGGAACTTTAATTTCTTTGATTGTTTCATTTGGGTTTTTGTAATAAAGATAAACACTTGTTAATGATGAAACGATAAAACCAATAATCACTACAAATGCAAACGCACGATAAAAAATAAATTTGTCTTTATCAGTCCATCCCTTTTTTGTTGCTTTTTTAGTTGGCATAAAATACTCCTTTCGTTAAAAAATGGGATTAAATAATGGTAAATATTTTCAGCATTAAATCATCTGACATATATCATAAACCCAATATAAAACCCCATATTAATAAAAAATATGTGCTAAAATCATACTACCACATATTCACAACTTTGTCAACACTTTTTTTCTTTTGTTATTAGCTTGTTCTTTATTTGTTGCCCATTTACAATTCCATTTACCATAAGAACCATTATTATCTATACGGTCTATTGATAATTTGTTTGGTTTATTTCCCATATCTTTATAAAAATTTTTAAAAGAATTACGCCATCTACGACAAACTGAAATACCTCTGAAACCATAATTTTTATAATCTTTATTATTTTGATTATAACATCTTTGTTTCATCATATCCCAAGTTTTATATTCTTTAGTACCAAACATTCCATGTGTTTTACTTCGTTTACCTATTTCTTTTGCTTTTTCAATTTGTAAACAACCACATGATTTTGTATTTCCTGAATGTAAATGAGAATTTCTAACTTTAATAATATTATTGCAGATACATTTACATAACCATATTCTATCACTATGATATTTTGTATTAGTATCTGCAATAACTGTTAATCTATTAAAACTTTGTCCTATTTTTGTTTTAATTTGTTTTGCCATTAATTATTTAAAACGTAGGACTTGACAAGTAATCCACGGTTTACAAAGTAATTTAGCTGTACCATTTGAATAACCTGTACCACCTGAAGCTACAGCACTTTTACCACGGTCACCAGCTTCAGCAATCAATCCACCTGAAGTATTAAAACCAAGACCCCATCCAGAAGATTTAGTAACAGTTTCCGCACCTTGTTTTGTAACAACAATAGCGTCACCTTGCATTAAACAAGCACTAAGAACAGCTTTTTGTAATACCATAAAAGAATTTATTTTCTTGTCAATAGATTTGACTGTAAGAAACCCTATTGACTTAATAGTTGAAGGGTCAATTTTATCATCAAGAGTATATACTTTTATTTCTTTAGATGGTTCAAGTTCATGTCTACCATTATAACTATGACCTATGGTTTCACATTTACCTTTACCATATTTTTTTCCATAATTTTTAAAAGCTGCTTCATATGAAAACACATCTTTAAACATAGTCAACATTTCAACAGTCTGAAAATTCGCACCCCTTTCAGCACCTTCTACATATGCACCAAGGGAACTAAAAGTAACCATTGGTTGTGCTAAAAATTCACGTTTATCTTCAACAGTTGTAACACTATTATCAACATAAGCATTGACGTTATTATTTCCACCTGTACCGGGGTCTATATAATCATTACCTGTGCTTCCACCAGTATTAGTTTGTTGAACAATAACACCATTATTATTACCATTTACTGCATTATTATTTGCTCCAATTTGAATACCTGCTTGATTTCCAGAACCCTTAACATTTACAAGACCCATTTGACTTCCGCCTTTAAGGTTTATAAGTCCCATTTGGTTTCCTTTGCCATTTTGGTTTGCAAGACCAGCTTGATTAACACCAGAACCTTTTTGATTTAAAAAACCTTGTTGATTACCATGACCTTTCTGATTTGCAAGACCATTTTGACTATCTGATAAATCAGCATTCTTTAAAATACTATGGTCTTCATTTGAAACAGTATTTCCATCACCATTGATTGCAGTATTTTTCTTTCCAAACTGCATACCAAGTTGATTACCTGAATTGGTATTACCTGAATTATCAACATTTCCACCAGCAACAATTGAATCTTTCACATTATTACCCGATAAAATACCCGAACGCTTAACTACATTATCTTTAATAACAGTAGTGTCACCAGTATTAGTAGTATCACCTGTATTGATAGTATTATCTTTTATAGCACCATTACTTTGAATACCAACATTTCCATCACCATATGCGCCTTGAATTTTACTATTTTTGATATCAACATCAACATCAGCCATGACAGGTACAGCACATAACAACATAAAACTTAAACAAATTGCTAAAAACATTTTCTTCATTTTTCTCTTTCTCCTTTAATTATTTTATTTAACTCGTTATTGAGTTATAAAAACCTTATAACATAGAAAAAACATAATGTACACATATTAATTTCCGTGTTCTTGTCTTTCTTCTGCTAACCGCATTTTATAACCTCTATTTTCTCCTTCTTCCAATCCTGTATCAAATGCTAAATCAAGAATATCCCATAAATTATTATCATCCAAATCAATTTTTTTCTCTTTTATTAAATAATCTTTTAATTCATCATATGTTTGCATTCCCAATTTTTTTACTTTCCTTTTATCTGGTTTGTTCATTTTTTCTTTCAAATCAACAATATAATCTCTTGCTTCTAATAAACTTAAATTTAACATATCTCTTATTTCTTTTATCGCAGCAATTTTTTTCCCGTTTTTAATAAGGTCTATCAAATAATTTTTCTGTTCATCTTTCAAAATTATATCAATTTGGCTTGGTCTCATATTTTATACTCCAAAAAATAGTTGTAAACCTTTATTATCAAGACTTTGAAGCAAATCTTCCCTGCCCATAGGCTTTAATAATGTGTTTATTTTGTTTAAGAAAAAATTCTGTATCATTTTATCATAGTCAATTTGTAAATGCTCTTTAAATTCTTTAGGCCAACGAACAAAAGAAATTGATTCTACTCCATATGGATTATGTTTTACATAGAGTACTTTTGTTTTTGTGCCTTCTGTTATATCTTCATAATCATTTTCAAGTTTCAAAATATGTAACATTCGTCTATAATTAGCAACACCTTTTACATGCCAAGGCGTTCCTTTTTCATAATCATACCTTTTTTTTATATATTTGTACACATTATTTACATTAATATTTGCAGAAATTTCTTCAGGGTAAACATTTTTTAGTTCTTTTACATATTTGGTTATTTTTTCTTGAATTTCAGTATCAGAATTTTGCCTTAATATCATATTCATAATATCTCTTAATCGTTCTCTGATAGCTTCTGGTGTTTCGGAACGCACAATTTCAAGACCCACTACATTAATTTCATCAACAGCTTCACCATCACTATCAACACAATGATATGCATATTTCTTCTTTTTAATAAATAACGCTGCTTTAGCAATCATCTCATTTTCAAACTCAATTTTAAAATCATGTACTTGACTATTATAATCTATTAGTTGAGTTTCTTTGAATATTCTATCATTGATATAATTATCCATAATATTTGCTATTTTTTTGATAAATTCAATTTTTTTATTATCATCTAATAATAACCAATTATTCTTATTTTCAATATTTTGAAGAATGAATTTTTCCAGTGGTATATAAAGACTATCAGTATCGCTTTTTTTTAAATATAGGCAACATGGTCTATACCACGATTGCCTATATTTTTATTTCCTCTTGTTTTCATATTTTTATATCCTTAAATTTTAATCCATTCCTTTATTTTTTCAATTTCTTTATTCTTATCATCCATCCAATCTTGCTCTTGAATGACTAATAAATCAATATTCTTTTCTTTACACTGTTCTGTTTTTATCCTATCTTTATATTTAGCATATTCAAGACTATGCCAGTATATACCGTTAAATTCTATTGCTTTATTCAATTCTGGAATCCATATGTCCAATTCTAAATTTCGATTTGTTAATGGATTTAAAATTTGTGTTTTATCATTAGCAATAATAATAATTTCAGATGATAAAATATTTTTAATTATTTCCAATATTTCTTTCTCTACTTTAGAACAATGGTTTTTATTCCAACATTTAAAACATCTATGTCCTTGTTGAAAACTACTATATGTTACTTCATATTCATGTCCTCTATCACATTTAATTAATAATTTTTCATTAGAACCAATATATTCTTTAGATAAAAGTCCATGTCCTTCTTTTTCAATTTGCTCTTTTATATATCTATAAGAATATTTTTTATTTCCCATACAAATAGAACATCTTTTTCTTTGTTGAAAATCATTATATGTTACTTCATATTCATGTCCTTTATCACATCGGACTTTTAATTTGAATTTGGCATTAATATATTTTTTACTTAATAATTTATACCCTTCTTTTTCAATTTGCTCTTTTATAAATTCATATGTTAATTTTTTTGACATTTTTATCAATTTCTCCCAAAATATTTAGTAATTCTTCATTAGGATTATTCAACAAATTATTAACAAATTTTTCGCCTTGTTTTATTGAATGTCTCCCACAAGAGGTGATTGCTTCGGCAATATTTAAATTAAAATATCTTGAATATGGAACTGACGTTATGCCGAACATGGCGTTTAAAAAGATTTTTATTGCCCATTGGAGTGAAAACAATTCTTTATGTCTATTTTCATATTTTTTATATTTTCGCATTTTAGTTTTTATTTTTTGCCGTTTGAAAAAATATTTACGTTCAACATCGGCTATAACGCCTGTCTTAGAAGTTGAAAAAACTGAACCGTTAGGGGCAATTGTTATAAAACCACGTTTTATCATTAAATTAAAAGTTTTTAATTTATCATCATTAAATTCAACCATTTTTTCATTTTTCCACATTTTAAATGGTTGTAATTCTTTTTTACGCATACTGTTTATTATTTGTTCTTCCTGTAACATAATTTGTCCAATATAATTTTCAACAGACATATTTAATGTGATAATATGACTTGGATAAGAACTTTTTATATCTGATGCAATAACCCATTTATGCATCCCCTTTTGAGGTTCCTTTACATAAGCAGCAATAAAAGATTCTTGTTCGCCACCTATAAATGTTGGAGCACATAAATTATTTCTTCTGAAATATGTCAACATAGCTCCTTCAACTAATTGTGTCATAGAAGCATAAAATTTCATAGGTGCTTTAGTCAAAAGTGATAGAGCTTGAATCAATCGTATATAACCAAGTTTATCTTCTAATTCATCAACACGTTTTGAGTCAATTGCATTATATTCTACATATAAATTCCAATTTTCACGGAAAAGAGTTGGTAAATCCTGATATTCAGAATAATCAACTTTTCCTTTTTTTAATTCTTTCATAGAAATAAAATCTAATTTATATGATTCTCTTTTTTTAGGTGAATACCATCTATATAAATGATAGTAATCTAAAAGATGAACTCCTGCAATGTCGATATTCATATCACCCGTTGTTTTTGATATCCATGTTCTAACAACTCTAACAGGTGACATCAATCCAAACATCCGTTTATCTTTTCCAAATACTTTATTAGACCTGTTAATGAGATAAGGTAAATCAAAATTCATTATACTCCATCCTGAAATAACATCACAAGGATGTTTATACATAA
>LGVF01046663.1_pt1 | contig 21867 bp, 24 predicted proteins | sample 469901 | NCBI WGS metagenome assembly LGVF01 (sample SAMN03893561, study PRJNA290197) | marine sediment metagenome | material: sediment; isolation source: combined push core samples #3730, #5133, and #5579 collected at Hydrate Ridge | place: Pacific Ocean: Hydrate Ridge
AACCGGTTCATTTTGATTTTGTTTTAGGTGTGCCGGGAGCTTGTCCGGGTGAAATTGAGGATCTAGTTTATTTTAAGCAATCTATTCCAACAGATTCTACTTGGACAGTAGCAGGTATTGGAAGATATGAACTGCCATTAGCTACTGCAGCTATTGTAATGGGTGGTCATGTAAGAGTAGGATTTGAAGATAATGTTTACTATTCAAAGGGTGTTTTAGCAGATTCCAATGCTCAGCTTGTTGAAAGAATTGTAAGGATTTCTAAAGAATTGGGAAGAAAAGTTGCAACGCCTGATGAAACAAGAGAAATATTGAATTTGAAAAAATAATACATTTGTTTGCAATCAAAAACAGCCTCATCACAAGATGAAGGCTGTTTCTTTAATTTGTTACTTCTTCAATGATATCGTAGTTAGAATAATAATCTTCTTTATTTACAATGAAATAGTTTTTGTTGTCAGGATGATCTTTTGTCAGGATACCAAAGGTCGGATCTACAATATACCAGTTGTTATTGAGATAAATTTCGGCCCAGTTGTGCGAACTATTGCGATTTGTTCCTTTATATACTCTAGCAGGTATTCCGATTCCTCTTAGAAGCGATACATAACAGTTTGTAATAGCGGCGTTGTTGCCTTCGTTATAAAGATAAACATCATATGAGTTTTGAGATATTTTTTCGTTGTTGACCTGAACATTTTCTAAAATATATTTATATATATCATAAGCTTTTGCATAGTCTGACAAACTGTCGCGAGTGATTAAATATGCCATTGATAGAATATGTTGGTGATCTGGTAAAATATTTATATCGGGTAATGTGTAGCGTATAAAATCATCAGATATATTGATGACACTAAATTTCATCAATAAATTTGATTGGATTTCAAAATCGACAAGTTCTGGATTTATAACAATATCACTTTCAGTGTCTATAAAGATACTTACATTGTGTTTTCCCAGACCAAAAGGTAGATAGATTTCCTCGTCGAAAGTTCCATCGCTTACTGGAATATTGAAGTTGATGATTTTACTGTTTTTTTCTACAGTTACACGAATGTTTTTAATCAAGGGATTGATGGTTCCCACAAAATGAAAATTATTATAAGCTTGCATATTTGAATAAATTTCATATTGAAGCGTTGTATCTAGATTGTAGAATTTTGGGTACTCAATATAGTGTTCATCGGTTGAATCTATGGCTAATGATTTTATTTCAAAACTGTTTATAATATTTTCGATAGTTGATAGTAATTGAGGCAAGTTTTTGTTGGTAAAATTAAAATCTAAAATATATAATAAATCGTTCACCTTCGTGATATAATAAGCGTATATTGGTTGTCCTTCAATCTGCTCATAATTATACGTAATTAGTTTCCCATTGAATCCACTAGTGGTAAAAGTCTTTTCTTCGGTAAGTTTTATTTCACCTTCATCATGAACATATTCAGTATAATCGTGTAATGTATTTATGTATTCATCTATAGATATATCATCAGGGTTTTTTATAACTCTTACATTTAATGTTATATCTTCATAATTACTTTTCTTGCCATATAAAAGAGTTTCTTCATCTAATAAATCCCAATAATATGGAATATCAATATTAATATTGAATTTTGGAATCTCGATAGTTTTGTAAAAATAGTTTTTATAAGTTGTATAGATGTTATATTCATTATTGGTAAGTCTTAGTATTTTATTCAATTTATCATATTCGACATTAATATCTAAGAATTCAGTTATAAAACCAATAGGTACATACAGTATTGAATCATTTAGAATAATGGAAGTATCCATTATAAATGATTTACCATTTACATAACCAATTGTAGAATCCAAAGTGAATTTTAAAAAGGTATTGTCACGATAGATAACTAAAACTTTATCTAAATCATTCCACAGATACTGTGCCCCGATTAGTTCAGAAAATTCTTCTGCTGGAAATAAAGTTATATCTTCATGAACAATCACCGAATGAGTGAAGTCTATCATTTCATTATTATAAAAAATGGTTGATTCATTATCTCCATAACTGAATGAAGATATAAAAATTATTAGAATTAATACAATCAATAGTTTTTTCATTATTCATCTCTCCTAATATGAATATATAACAAAATATAAGATTTTTAAATAAAAACAATTAAATCGCTTAACTTTGAGGAGAAACTGTAATATAATCTCTATGGTTATAAAGAGATAGGAGATGTATAAGATGGATAGAGATTTATCGATAAACTTGGTCAGATTGACAGAAGCTGCAGCTATTGGAGCGGGAAGATATTTGGGTTTAGGTAAAAAAAATGAAGCGGACGGCAGTGCTGTTGATAACATGAGAAAGATGCTGGATACTATGCATATCGAGGGTGAAGTTGTAATAGGTGAAGGCGAGATGGACGAGGCACCTATGCTTTACATAGGAGAGAAAATCGGGATACCGGGTATGGGATATCCAAAAGTTGATATTGCAGTCGATCCGATAGATGGAACAATTGCTTTAGCTAAAGGCTTAAACAATTCTATTGCTGTTATTGCACTTGCACCACAAGGTACTTTATTAAAAGCACCAGATATGTATATGGACAAACTGGTGGTTGGACCTAAGGGTAAGGGAGTAGTGAGTTTATCTTACTCAGTTAAAGAAAATCTTTTAAATCTTGCAAAAGCATTGAATAAAGATGTAAAAGAATTGACAATGACTACAATAGATAGGGAAAGAAGTCAATATATAATAGATGCTTGTAGAGAGCTAGGAGTTAGAGTTAAACTGTTTGCTGATGGTGATGTAGCCACAGCTATTGAAACTTGTTTAGAAAGCTCTGATGCTGATATTTTAATAGGCAGAGGAGGAGCTCCTGAGGGTGTAATTGCTGCAGCTGCAGTAAAAGCTTTAGGTGGCTATATGGAATGTAAACTCTGTCCTGAAAATGATGAAGAAATTGAGCGCTGCAAGGTTATGGGTGCTGATTATGAAAATGTTTTAACGCTTGATGACATAGTTAAAAGCAATGATATATTCTTTGCGGTAACTGGCATTTCAGATGGTGCTTTAGTGAAAGGGATTAAATATCATAATGATGTGGCTGAAACGCATTCGATGATTATTAGAGGTAAAACTGGAACGATTAGATTTATTGATGCTATTCATCATTTAGAGCAAAAGCCCCATTATGCAAAATAGGAGGAAATTTTGAATTTTGAATTTTTAAATGGGAAAACAATTATTCAACTTAGAGAACTTGCGAGAGATCTAGGGTTAAAGAGTGTTACTAAGTATAAAAAGGAAGAACTTGTTGAACTTTTAATAACTAGTTCAAAGAATCAAGAAATAAAACAACCTGAAATTCCGGAGAATCAAGAAACAAAACAACCTGAAGTTCCGGAGAATCAAGAAATAAAACAACCTGAAGTTCCGAAAAATCAAGAAGAGGTACAGGGAGTTTTGGAACTTGTCGAACAACAGAACTTTGGATTTTTGAGATTTGATAATTTTCTTACGAGTAAAGAGGATGTCTATGTTTCACCATCTCAAATCAGAAGATTCAATATGAAAACGGGAGATCTTGTTACCGGAATTACAAGAAAGCCCAAAGACAATGAAAAATTCAGAGCGTTATTGTATGTTAAAAAAATTAATGGCGATAATCCAGATGTTGCGGCGAAGAGACCGAAATTTGATACGTTGACCCCAACTTATCCTGATGAGAGATTCAGATTAGAGAGAGCTCACTCGGATTTATCTATGAGATTGATCGATTTGATTGCTCCAATAGGAAAAGGTCAGAGAGGGTTGATAGTTGCACCGCCTAAAGCGGGTAAAACTATATTGCTTCAAAAAATGGCTCAAAGCATAATTGCAAACCATCCTGATACAGAAGTGATTGTACTGTTGATCGATGAGCGACCTGAAGAGGTTACGGAAATGAAGCGTTCAATTAACGCCGATGTAATTTATTCTACTTTTGATGAACTTCCATCGCATCATATTCAAGTTGCCGAAATGGTAATTGAAAGAGCTAAGCGATTAGTAGAGCAGAAAAAAGATGTTGTCATTTTACTTGATAGTCTTACAAGATTGGCAAGGGCTTATAATCTTGAAGTGCCGAGTAGTGGAAGAACTTTAAGTGGTGGTTTGGATCCGGGTGCTTTACATAAACCCAAGAGGTTTTTTGGTGCTGCTAGAAATATCGAAGAAGGTGGCAGTTTAACAATTTTAGCGACTGCTCTAGTTGAAACGGGTTCTCGTATGGATGATGTTATTTTTGAAGAATTCAAGGGAACAGGAAATATGGAACTTAGTTTAAGTAGAAAACTTTCAGAAAAGAGAATTTTCCCAGCAGTTGATATTCAAAAATCCGGGACAAGAAGAGAAGAGCTTCTTTTAGAGCAGGAAGAACTAGAAGTTATCTGGAATCTAAGAAGAGCGATGAGTAACATTTCGCTTCAAGAATTGACTGAAATTATTGTAGATAAGTTGATAAAAACTAAAAACAATAAAGAATTCATTCAGATAATGAAAAAACAGGTTCTTGTTGAAAAATAGTTTCATAAATGTTATACTATGATGGCTTGACAAAAGGGAAGTAAGATATTATTATTGATACAACGAGATTTTTTTGAAAAGAGGTGGATATGATGAAACAAGGCATACATCCTGAATATAAAGAAGTAGAAGTAAGTTGTGCGTGTGGAAACAAGTTTACAACTAAGTCAACAAAGGATGAAATCAGACTAGACGTTTGTTCGGAATGTCATCCGTTCTTTACAGGTTCAGTAAAATCAATTGAACGTGGGGGAAGAGCAGAGAAATTCAAGCAAAAATATGGACTTTAATAAGAAGTATTATTCTAGGTTAGAGGTTTTTTCTCTAACCTATTTTAATATATTCTATCTCTAGATTATAATGATATAGGGGGGATGAGATATGGCGAAATTGTTTTTTAGGTATGGTGCAATGAATTCTGGAAAATCCACGGCATTGATGCAGGTAGCACATAATTATAACGAAAGAGGAATGAAAGCCCTTATCGTTAAACCGCAAGTCGACATTAAAGGTGGAGAGAAAGTCGTTTCCAGATTAGGTGTTGATAGACATGTCGATATGCTGATATATAATGAAGAAGATGTTTATAATAAAATTATGGATTTAAATGATGAAATAGATTGTGTGTTAGTTGATGAATCTCAATTTTTAGCAAAAGAACAAGTTGACCAATTGTTTGAATTTGCAGTTGTAGAAAACATTCCGGTAATATGTTATGGACTTCGAACGGATTTTAAATTAAATGGATTTGAGGGAAGCGAGAGATTGTTGTTACTTGCCCATTCTATTGAAGAGTTGAAGACAATTTGTAGATGTGGACGTAAAGCTGTTGTCAATGGCCGGAAAATCAATGGAAAATTTGTATTTGAAGGGCAGCAAGTTGCTATAGATGGAGAGAATAAGATTGAGTATGAATCTCTTTGTGCTCAGTGTTATTTTAAATATAGAGAAAAAATAGGTGATATAAATGAGTAAACATTGTAGCGTTGGCGGACAAGCCCTTATCGAGGGAATAATGATGCGCAATAAAAATAAAATATCTATCGTTATCAGAAGAAAAAACGGTGAATTGGTTGTAGAGAAAGAGACTATCAAGGCTTCGAAGGGTAAAATAAGTAAATTGCCATTCTTGAGAGGATTGTTTGCATTGTTTTCTTCTATGACTGTAGGAGTTAAAGCTTTGACTTTATCGGCAAAGTATTTTGAAGAAGACGAAGAAATAGTAACGGAAGAAGCTAAATTTGACAAATTCGTCAAGAAGGTTTTTGGTAGTAAAGCAGATGATGTACTAGTACTGTTTTCTATTGTCACTGCATTGTTTTTAGCGATAATGCTATTTACTGTGTTACCGACTTTTATTATTTCGTTATTCAGAAATGTTATTTCAAGCCAATATATACTCAGTGCATTTGAAGGTGTTCTTAAAATGATATTTTTCATTGTATATATTTTATTGATTAGTAAGATGAATGATGTTAAAAGAGTTTTTCAATATCATGGTGCGGAACATAAGACGATTCACTGCGTGGAGTCAGGGAAAGAATTAACTGTTGAGAATGCCAGAGAATTTACTACTCTTCACCCTAGATGTGGTACTAGTTTCTTAATATTTGTTTTAATTATCAGTATCACGGTATTTTCCTTTATTACATGGAGTAATATATGGTTGAGGATAGGACTGAAAATAGTACTTTTACCTGTAATTGCGGGAATAAGTTATGAAGTTTTAAAATTATCGGGAACAACTGAGAATAAACTTATAAAAATGCTTAGCAAACCTGGATTGATGATGCAAAAAATCACTACGAAAGAGCCTGATGATCAAATGCTTGAAGCTGCTATAGTTGCGGTTAAAGCTGTAATGGATGATGGTGAATGCTAACTATTATTGAATGCTTGAAATGGGCCGAAAATGTTTTAACCAAAGTATCGCCTACTCCATATTTAGACTCAGAGATTATCTTATTGCATATAATTAAAAAAGATAAGGTGTACTTGATTTTGAATGGGAATAAAATGCTGGAAGTAGACGAAGAAGAAAGATTCAAGAGCTTAATCAATGAAAGATTAGACGATAAACCAGTGCAGTATATTGTCAATAATCAGGAGTTTATGGGATTTGATTTTTATGTTGATTCAAGAGTTTTGATTCCCAGACCTGATACTGAGATTCTGGTTGAAAGCGTATTGGAAAGAATCGATGGTATTGATAAAGGCAACATTGTCGTGCTCGACATAGGTGCTGGTAGTGGCGCTGTTGCCATAGCTATTGATTTATTCAGTAAGAATGCAAGTGTGTTTAGTGTGGATATATCTTTAGAGGCGTTAGAAGTGGCTAAACTTAACAATAAGAGGTTGAATGCAAATGTGAAATTTGTATTTAGTGATGTATTTGACAATGTAGAAGGTAAATTCGATGTAATTGTGTCGAATCCTCCGTATATTGAAAAGTCTGAGTATGAAACTTTGGATAAAAACGTAAAAGACTTTGAACCAATGCTTGCATTAAAGGCAAAAAATGGCGGAATTTTCTTTTATGAGAGAATTATCGAAGAATCTTTTGATTATTTAAAAAAAGGTGGTATACTTGCTTTTGAAGTTGGATACAATCAAAGTATGAAAATAATGAAATTGATGGCTGAAAAAGGCTATGAAAATATAAGTATCATTCAAGATTTATCGGGTATAAATAGGGTAGTTCTTGGATATAGAGGTGGAAAAGATGTTTGATAAGTTAGATTTTATTGTAGATAAGTATGAAGAATTAAGCGAGAAAATTGCAGATCCTGAGATTATCAATGATAATAAGACTTGGCAAAAGTATATGAAAGAACATAGTGATTTAACACCAATAGTTACAGCATATACAGAGTATAAAGATGCTAAAATGAATATTGAAGAAGCTAAAGAACTTATGTATTCAGGAGATGAAGATTTAAAAGAACTTGCCAAGATGGAAATCGAAGAGTCGACTGAGCGCGTAGAAGAGTTGGAAATTGAATTAAAGAAACTATTACTACCTAAAGACCCTAATGACGATAAAAATGTAATTGTTGAAATTAGAGCTGGAGCAGGTGGCGATGAAGCGGGTCTTTTTGCCGGTGAGCTTTTAAGGATGTATATTCGTTATGCCGAGGGAAGAAGATGGAAAGTTGAAATAATGAATATATCAGAAACAGGTGTAGGTGGAGTTAAAGAGGCTTCATTCCAGATAACTGGTAAGGGAGCGTATTCTAGACTGAAATTTGAAAGTGGTGTTCATAGAGTACAGAGAGTTCCAGAGACAGAGTCTGGTGGACGTATTCACACTTCTACTGCAACAGTTGCAGTTCTTCCAGAAGTGGAAGAAGTAGATGTAGATATTAATCAAAATGATTTAAGAGTAGATGTATATAGATCTTCTGGAAATGGTGGGCAGAGTGTAAACACAACTGATTCAGCTGTAAGAATTACTCATATTCCTACGGGAATGGTTGTTACTTGTCAGGATGGAAAATCTCAACTTAAGAATAAAGATAAGGCCATGAAAGTTTTAAGGGCAAGATTATATGATCTTAAGCTGGAAGAGCAAAATAAAGAAATAGCAGATGAGAGAAAATCTCAAGTTGGAACAGGAGATCGCTCTGGTAAAATAAGAACATACAATTTTCCTCAGGGAAGAATTACAGACCATAGAATTCATTTAACTGTGTATAAGATGGCGAGTTTTTTAGAAGGCGAAATTGATGAGATGATCGATGCGTTAATTACAAGTTTTCAAGCTGAAGAACTAAAAAAGATTGATGAATAATATAAATGAATTTCTAAGAATTTTAGAATTCTTAGTCATCGGACAAAATAACTCAATCCAAAATACCATATTTGGAGGAAAATCGTGAAATCAGAATATATGTATCTAGTCAACATTGCAGTGATGTTATTAGCTGCCAATATTGGTGGAGTAATCAGTAAAAAATTTAAACAACCCGCTGTGTTAGGGCAAATACTCATGGGTGTTATACTTGGGATGGGTATCATGGTTAAAACAGAGCTAGTGACACACTTAGCAGAGATAGGTGTAATATTTTTGATGTTTATCGCTGGACTTGAGACAGATATTGATGAGCTTAAAGAGTCTAGTAAATCATCTTCATTAATTGCACTTGGAGGAGTAATCTTTCCATTTTCATTTGTAGGTGGAGCTACTTATTTTTTAACCAATGACTTTTCAACCAGTATATTTATGGGGATTATTGCTACAGCGACATCTGTCAGCATCAGTGTTCAGACTTTGAGAGAAATTGGGCAGTTAAGAACAAAGCAAGGTATCACTATATTAGGAGCTGCAATCATTGATGATATTGTGGGTATTTTACTTTTAACAATCGCTATCGGTGTTATAAGTCCTGAATCGAGTATTAATGTATTTTTTGTTCTTGGTAAAATAGTTATGTTTTTCATGATTACTGTCTTATGTGGAATAGTTATAACTAAACTGTTGAGAACGTTTGAACTAAAAATAAATTTTGAAGATAAAATAGTAACTTATGCGATAATTGTTTGTTTCTTTTTGGCGTTTTTGTCAGAGGAACTAGGTGTCGCAGCAATTACAGGAGCATATTTTTCAGGTGTTGTTTTCTCTATGACATCGTTTAGACATAGGGTATCTCATGATATCAACAAAATTGCTTCATCAATTTTCACACCGCTGTTTTTTGTCGCTATTGGTATGGGCGTAGATTTAAAGAGCGCAGCAACTGCATTGGGGATAGGTTCGATACTTATCGTAGCTGCGATATTGGGTAAAATTATCGGTGGTGGTTTAGGTGCGAAGTTGTCTGGATTCAATAAGGATGAAGCTCTTCAGATTGGTATAGGTATGGTGCCTAGAGCCGAGGTCGCAATCATTATTGCTAACCTAGGTTTAAAACTAAATGTAATTTCAGATAAAGACCTTTCAATAGTAATTTTAATGGTACTTGTTACCACTCTTGTTACACCATCATTACTTAAATGGTCATTTGCGAGGGTTAAAATAGATAGAACATAGTTCTATCTATTTCTATACAATGGGATGTATAAGATGAAAAAAACAATGATTATTAGAGAAAACAGAATAGATGAAGCGGCGAATGCCTTAAAAGAAGGAAAGCTTGTTGTTTTTCCGACTGAAACAGTTTATGGATTAGGTGCCAATGCATTTGATGAAGAAGCTGTAAAAAATATTTTTATTGCAAAAGGAAGACCTTCTGATAATCCTTTAATTGTGCATATTGCAAATGCTGATCAATTAAAAGATTTAACTGGAGAAATTCCTGAATATGCTCAATCATTAATAGATGCGTTTTGGCCGGGACCACTTACTTTAGTTATGAAAAAATCTGATTTAGTTCCTGAAATAATTACTGGAGGTCTAGATACAGTGGCTATAAGAATGCCGAGTCATCCAGTGGCACTGAAGTTAATCAAGCTTTCCGGTGTTCCCATAGCGGCTCCAAGTGCCAATATTTCGGGCAGGCCTAGTCCAACTAGTGAGATGCATGTTGTAGAGGATCTCAGTGGGCGAGTTGATTATATTCTTCTTGCTGGAGATACTTCAGTTGGCTTGGAATCGACAGTACTTGATATCAGTGGGGCTATACCTCAAATATTAAGACCTGGTTATATTACATATGAGGATATTATTAAAGTTACTGGACAACTTAAGTATGATTTGCATTTGACTGATAAAAATATTACACCAAAGTCGCCGGGCATGAAATACAAGCACTATTCTCCTAAGGCTAAAGTAATAATAGTTGAAGGAAAATATACCAGGCGAAAAATGACTGGCATGATTGATGATTATGCTGAGCAAGGAATAAAAGTAGGTGTAATGGGTACAGATGAACTTTTAAAAGGTTTTTCAGGAGTTGCTTGTTGTTCTTTAGGGGATGCAAAAAAAATATCTGAAGTAGGAAATAGGCTGTTCAGATGTTTGAGAGATTTAGATCAGCAGAAAGTTGATGTTATATTGGCGGAGTCCTTTAATAGAGAGGGACTCGGTGTCGCAATAATGAATCGCTTGGAAAAAGCTGCTGGTTATCATATTATTAATTCGGAGGAGGACATGCAATGAAAATAGGAATGGGTAGTGATCATGGTGGGTATGAATTAAAGGAATTTATTAAGGAATATCTTGAAACTAAGCAATATGAAGTTGTCGACTACGGAACTTATTCAACAGAGTCTGTAGATTATCCTGATTATGGTGAAAAAGTAGCAAATGCTGTCGCTGACAAAGAAGTAGAAGTAGGAATTATCATGTGTGGAACTGGACTTGGAATTTCTATGGCGGCTAGCAAGGTTAACGGTATACGCGCAGCTGTAGTTAGTGAAGAGTATAGCGCGAGAATGGCGATGGTGCATAACAATGCAAATATTCTAGCTATGGGTGGCAGAGTAGTTGGAAAAGATTTGGCAAAAAGTATAGTTGATGCTTACTTGAATGCTGAATTTGAAGGTGGAAGACATCAAAAACGCATTGATAAAATAATGAAAATTGAAAATAAATAAGGAGCTGAAAATTATGAGTAAAGTATTTGAAATGGATCATCCTTTGATCCAACATAAGTTGACGTTGATTAGAGATAAGAACACTGGATCGAAGGAATTTAGAGAACTGGTCAAAGAGGTTTCTATGCTGTTGGCATATGAAGTAACTAGAGATTTACCTTTAGAAGATACAGAAGTTGAAACCCCAATTCAAGTAACAAAATCAAAAGTTTTAGCTGGAAGAAAATTGGGAATAGTTCCAATTTTAAGAGCAGGTCTTGGAATGGTTGACGGATTTTTGAATTTATTGCCTGCAGCAAGAGTTGGACATGTCGGTCTTTATAGAGATCCTGAAACTTTAGAGCCGGTCGAGTACTATGTGAAATTACCAAGTGATGTCAATGAAAGAGAATTGATTATTATTGATCCAATGTTGGCTACTGGTGGAAGTGCGAATGCAGCTATAGGTTTCTTAAAAAACAGAGGAGCTGAGATGATAAAATTTGTTTGCCTGATTGCTTGCCCAGAAGGTATTGCAGCGGTGCAAAAGGCACATCCCGATGTTGATATTTACGTTGCTTCTATTGATGAAAAATTGAATGAACATGCATATATAGTTCCTGGACTAGGTGATGCAGGAGATAGGTTGTTTGGTACTAAATAACATCCAGAAAAAGGTCTAGTATTTAGATCTTTTTTTGTTATTTAAATTATTACGAGATTGACATATTTATAACAATGTTGTAAATTGTTAATATGTATATTTTTTAATGACCATATATATTTGATTATTTGTATATTTGTATTATAATTGTTTAGAGGTGCTTTATGACACAAAAGAGAAAAGATAAAATTAATTATTATTTAGATATTGCCGAGATAGTTTTAAAGAGAGGAACATGTCTTAGAAGGAACTATGGAGCGATTATTGTAAATAACGATGAGATTATTGCAACTGGGTATACTGGGGCGCCAAGAGGTAGAGAAAATTGTATTGATTTGGGGTATTGTGTCAGACAAAAATTAGAGGTTCCAAGAGGAACCAAGTATGAACTTTGTCGAAGTGTACATGCTGAAGCAAATGCAATTATTTCAGCTTCAAGAAAAGATATGATTGGTGCAGATTTATTTCTAGTAGGAATTGAAAAGGATTCTTTAAATTACGTAGAGAATGCGAATAGTTGCTCTATGTGTAAAAGAATGATTATTAATGCAGGTATTGATAGAATTATTATTAGAGATAATTTAGAAAACTATCGAACTATAGATGTTTTAGAATGGATTGAACATGATGATTCGTTGGATAGTCAAATAGGATATTAATGAGGTGCTATTTTGTTTAAATATATCTTTGCTTTTATTGTTGCAGGGATTTCAAGTGCTATTTTAACTCCACTTGTTATTGCTTTGGCTTATAAAATAGGTGCAGTAGATGTGCCGGATGACGATAGAAGAGTACATACTGAGCCGACTCCTCGAATTGGTGGATTAGCCATTTTCTTAGCGGTTTTAATTTCAATAGCAATATTTTCAGATCTGAACAGTCAAAAAATGTTTGGCTTGATTTTTGGATCTTTTGTTATAGTTGCAGGTGGATTGGTAGATGATGTAAAAGGGTTGAATGCAAAGACAAAGCTGGTAGTTCAGATTATAGCAGCGATAATTCTTTACTATTATGGTTTTAGAGTAGAATTTTTTACCAACGTGTCGAATCTTAACATGATTGTGAACTTAGGTTTCTTAAGTTTTCCAATTACGGTATTTTGGATAGTGGGTATTACAAACACCATTAATCTTATAGATGGTTTAGATGGATTGGCGGTTGGAATTAGTACTATAGCCGCAATTACTCTAGCCTATGTATCTTTTACTTTTGGTAGAAATGAGACTTTACTTTTGAGTTTAATTATTATTGGAGCAAATTTAGGGTTTTTACCTTACAATTTCAATCCAGCTAAAATATTTATGGGAGATACAGGAGCATTGTTTTTAGGATTTGCTTTAGCGGCAATTTCTATTGAAGGAGTTATGAAAAGCGCAACTGTGATAGCTATATTTATTCCGTTATTAGCTTTAGGACTTCCAATATTCGATACAACTTTTGCAATAATGAGAAGAATTGTTAATAAAAAACCGTTGATGGAAGCTGACAAGGGTCATTTGCACCATAGACTATTATCTCTTGGAATGGACCAAAAAAAAGCTGTGCTGATGCTTTATCTTATTTCGATTTTATTGGGAATAGGTGTAGTTCTTTTAGTTAATAATCTTGTGCTTAATACCGTCATTGTTGTGGGAATTGTAGTATTTCTCGTCTATATACCAATTATTATTACAACAAGGAGAAAAGACGATGAACAAAATTAAAGTTATTTCAGTTTTTGGGACTAGACCAGAGGCGATTAAAATGGCGCCTTTGGTTAAAGAATTTATTGAGAATTCAGAATATTTTGATTCTAAGATTCTAGTAACTGGTCAACATAGAGAAATGCTTGATCAAGTTTTAGATATATTTAAAATTGTTCCCGACTATGATTTGAATATTATGAAACACAATCAAAGCATTGTGGATATTACAAGTGAGGTTATTAAGGGAATTGATGAAATTTTGAAAGATTTTTCTCCCGATGTTTTACTGGTGCATGGAGATACAACTACAAGTTTTGCTGCAGCATTAGCAGCTTTTTACAATCATGTGAAAGTTGGTCATGTCGAGGCAGGTCTAAGAAGTGGTAATAAGTATTCTCCATATCCGGAAGAAATGAATCGCAGTTTGACAGGACGTATTGCAGATTTTCATTTTGCACCTACAAAAGGAAATGAGGAAAATTTAATCAATGAAAATATTGATAGGGAACATATTTTTGTTACTGGGAATACAGTAATAGATGCCTTATTGAGTGTTGTTGATTCAAAATTCAGGTTTGAACATCCAGTTTTGAAGAAGATTGATTTTGAAAATCAAAGAATTCTACTATTGACGGCTCATCGTAGAGAGAATTTGGGTAAGCCAATGGAAGATATCTTTAAAGCTATAAAAAGAATTGTTCTTGAGTTTGATGATGTGGAGGTTATTTATCCGGTGCATCTCAATCCAATTGTTCAAAAAATAGCTAACCAAGTATTAGGCGAAGTCAAGAGAGTTCATTTAATAGAGCCTTTAGATTATTTGCCTTTTGCAAATCTAATTTCAAAATCGCATTTGATCTTAACGGATTCTGGAGGTATTCAAGAAGAAGCACCTGCGCTTGGGAAACCAGTTCTTGTTTTAAGAAAAGAGACTGAGCGCCCTGAAGCCGTGGAAGCTGGAACGGTAAAAATTGTAGGAACAAATGAAATGAATGTGTATGAAACAATCAAAATGTTGCTAACTAGTAATCATGAGTATAATAAAATGGCTAATGCTGTAAATCCATATGGTGATGGAAGCACATCAAAAAGAATAGTAAATATTATTAAAGAAGCCATTCATGTTTAAGTTAGCAAAGATTTAGGAGGGAAAAAAGTGAAAAAAATTAAAAGTGTGGAAGAAGCATTATCTTATATTAAACCAGGTATGACAATTATGGTCGGTGGTTTTTTAGGTGTAGGCTCACCAGAAAAATTAATTGATGGTATAATTGAAAAAAATATCGGCGATTTGACTCTAATTGCCAACGATACGAGTTTTCCAGGAGTTAATTATGGAAAATTAGTTGAACATAAACTTGTAAAAAAAGTGTATACGAGTCATATAGGTACTAATCCTGAATCTGGAATTCAAATGCACTCGGGTGAAATGGAGATTATATTGACTCCTCAAGGTACATTGGTTGAACAAATAAGAGCAGGAGGCGCTGGTCTTGGTGGAGTGATTACCCCAACTGGAATCGGTACTGTTGTTGAAGAAGGAAAACAAAAAATAGAAATCGATGGAAAATTATATATTGTTGAAAAACCTCTTAAAGCGGATGTAGCTTTATTAAGAGGAGCAAAAGTTGATAAAAAAGGAAACGTTTACTATGATCATGCTGCAAGAAACTTCAATCCTATTATGGCTATGGCTGCAGAATTAGTAATAGTAGAAGCTGATGAAATTGTTGAAATCGGCGATATCAATCCGAATGATGTTATGACACCTCATATTTTTGTTGATGTAATAGTACAGGGAGGTAAATAATATGAATATTAAATCGATTATTGCCAATAGGGTAGCAAAAGAGTTTAAAGATGGAAATTTAGTTAATTTAGGAATTGGATTACCAACTTTAGTGGCTAACTATATTCCTGAAGATATTGAAGTTACACTGCAATCGGAAAATGGATTTGTTGGAATCGGACCTGCTCCAGAACAAGGAAAAGAAGATCCCAATCTAGTGAATGCAGGGGCACAGCCTGTAACTATAAATTCTGGCGCTGCTTTCTTTGATAGTTCGATATCTTTTTCTATCATCAGAGGTGGACATTTAGACTTCACAGTACTAGGCGCTCTTCAAGTCGATGAAAAAGGAAACCTTGCCAACTGGATAATTCCCGGTAAAATGGTTCCCGGCATGGGCGGGGCTATGGATTTAGTTACAGGAGCTAAAAAGGTAATAATAGCTATGACTCATACAGCTAAAGGAAATGCAAAAATATTAAGAGAATGCACTCTTCCTTTAACAGCTAAGGGGCGAGTTAATATGATAGTTACTGAAATGGGTGTAATGGAAGTAACTGATAAAGGTTTGTTGCTGAAAGAAAAAAATCCGACGTTTACTATTGAAGAAATCCAGGCGCAAACTGAGGCGGAACTTATTATTTCTGAAGATTTAAAGGATATGGAGATTTGATTTGAGAAAGCTAGATTTTAAGTCACTGCAAAATTTAACATTAATAACTCAAGTGGGCTTTATTATGATTATTCCCATTATTGGTGGTGTTTTTTTAGGACATTATTTAGATACCAGGTTTGGAACGGGAAGTCTATTTTTGTTTATTTTTATCATCATAGGAGTAATAACTGCCTTTATGAATCTTTTTAAATTAACAATTCGGAAATCAAAAAACAAAGATGGGAAATAATATGCAAGAAGTTAGAAAATTAGTTTTTAAAACAATTAAATTATCAATACTATCTGCTTTAGTATTGATAGTTATTTCATATTTTGTGTTTGCTGACAGTATGCCGATTATTAAGGGTATTACATTTGGCGCTTTATTGGGCATTTTAAATTTTTATGATTTGTCTTTGACTTTGATAAAATCTTCAAGGATGAATTCTGGAAAAGCAAGAAATTTTGTGACCGTTAAGTACATGCTTAGGTATGTAGTGGTTGGAATTGCACTTTTGGTTTCAATAAAAGCTGACTATATACATGTATTGGGAACAATCGTAGGATTGCTATTAATTAAATTTGTAATTATGTTTACAAATTTATTTAGTGATAAAAACTTCTTTATAAATATTATAAAGAGAAAGGAGGATAAATAGTGGAAGGTGGCTTTGGTCCTATAGTGGTGTTTGAGATTTTTGGAATACCAATTACTCAAACAGTAACGACGACTTGGTTTATAATGGCAGTTATGATTTTACTTTCATATCTTGCCACACGTAAACTTGAAAAGATTCCGAATAATGTTCAAAGCTCGGCTGAAATTATAGTAGATGCAATTAATGGTTTGACAATACAAACCATGGGAGAATCTAATATTGGATTTGCGCCGTATGCTGGTACATTGATAATTTTTCTAGCTATATCAAATATTGCTGGATTATTTGGTTTAAGACCACCGACTGCAGACGTAAATACTACTATGGGTCTTGCAATTATGACCTTCGTAATGATTCATTTTTTTGGTGCGAAATCAAAAGGTATATTATCCTATATGAAGGGTTTTCTAGAACCTTTTGCTGCTCTTTTACCTTTGAATATAATAGGTGAATTAGCTACACCGATATCACTTGCGTTTCGTTTGTTTGGAAATATCGTAGGTGGATTAATTATAATGAATTTATTATACGGAGCTTTAGCAGGACTCACTACTAAGTTAATAGGGATAAATATTCCTATCTTCCAAGTAGGCATCCCTGCATTATTACATGTTTATTTTGATTTGTTTGCAGGAATACTACAATCATTTATTTTCACAATGTTAACAATGGTATTTATTGCCATAGCTACAGAATAAGAAAATGAGGTGAACTTATGGAGTCAACCAATTTTATCATGACTTTTTTAGAGTGGTTGATGAGCTTTGATAGGAAGGTTCTAATATTATCTGCGTCTGCAATTGCTGCTGGTATTGCAATGATAGCCGGGATAGGTCCTGGCGTTGGACAAGGTTATGCAGCGGGGAAAGGTGCTGAGGCTGTATCAAAAAATCCTAAATCTTCAAAACAGTCAACAATGGTAATGCTTTTAGGAGCTGCTGTTGCTGAAACTTCAGGGATTTTAGCTTTAGTTGTTGCATTGATTTTACTATATGGTAATCCGCTTGTTAATGCTAGTGGTTCAGTATTGGTCATTATGGCATCAGCAATAGGTGCAGGTATATCAATGGTAGCAGGTATTGGACCTGGTATTGGTCAAGGTTATGCAGCGGGAAAGGGAACTGAAGCTGTTGGAGATAATCCAGAATTACAGCCTTCAATAGTTAGAACTATGTTTCTTGGTCAAGCTGTCGCTCAAACAACAGGGATTTATGCACTGATTGTTTCGCTAGTTTTAATGTTTGCAAATCCACTTTTAAATGTTGATGCACTTACAGGTGTTGTTACAAATCGTGCATTTATTATTGCAGCATCAGCAATAGGAGCCGGTATCGCTATGATAGCTGGTATTGGACCTGGAGTTGGTCAAGGATATGCAGCAGGAAAAGGTGCGGAAGCAGTGTCACTGAATCCTAACAGTTTAAAACAGTCAACAATGATAATGTTATTAGGAGCAGCTGTTGCTGAAACCTCAGGTATTTTAGCATTAGTTGTTGCATTGATATTACTTTATGGTAATCCGTTGATTACTTTAGAAGGATCTACACTAGTAATAATGGCATCAGCAATAGGTGCCGGCCTCGCTATGATAGCAGGCGTTGGACCGGGTATCGGTCAGGGTTATGCAGCGGGCAAAGGAACTGAAGCGGTCGGTAGAAGACCTAAACTTCAATCAGTTATTGTACGAACAATGTTTTTGGGGCAAGCAGTTGCGCAAACTACAGGAATTTATGCACTTATTATTGCATTGGTACTGATGTTTGCAAACCCACTATTAAATTTAATGTAACAAGTATAATTTGGTTATTAAGGAGGAAATTTTATGGAACCTATTACAGGAAAAGCATTAGTGTTGGCAGCTTCTGCAATTGGAGCTGGACTTGCAATGATTGCTGGTATTGGACCTGGAATTGGTCAGGGATACGCAGCTGGTAAAGGTGCTGAAGGTGTTGGTAGACAACCTGAAGCTCAAGGGGATATTGTTAGAACAATGTTATTAGGTGCTGCCGTTGCCGAGACAACTGGTATTTATGGTTTGATTATTGCATTAATCTTATTGTTTGCTAACCCGTTATTACAACTACTTTAATTAATATTGAGGAGGCAAAGAGATGTATTTATTCTCATTAGCTGCCTTGACGGGAACAAATGAAGCTGTGTCTCAAATAGGATTGAAGTTAGGATTGGTTCAACCAAGTTGGACATTTGTATTTCAGATTGCAAATACAATTATTCTATTTTTAGTATTAAAGAAATTGCTCTTTAAACCTGTTACAGAGTTTATGAAAAACCGTCAGGAAGGTATTGAAAATTCATTAAAGGAAGCAGATAATAAGAATTTAGATGCTGAGAAATTAATTGCTAAATATCAAGGTAAAATTGCCAACTCTAAAGATGAAGGGGTAGAAATTATCCGTCAAATGGTTAAAGAGGCTGAAGGTACTGCAGCATCTATTATAAAAGGTGCACAAAAAGAAGCTAAAAAAATCAAGGATAATGCTATTATTGAAATCGAAAGAGAAAAGGTAAAAGCAGTTAATTCACTTAAAGAAGAAGTTGCAGAAATGGCCTTAATGGCTGCATCTAAAGTAATTGAAAAAGACTTGGATGATGTTGGACATAGAAAATTAGTCAAGAAATTTATAGGTGAGGTTGGCGATTCGACATGGCAAAATTAGTGGCTAAGACATATTCTCAAGCGCTATTTGAATTTGCTTTAGAATCAGACAGTTTAGATAACATTAGTGAAGAATTTAAATTTGTTGTAAATTCATTTAACACTTATGGTGACTTCTTTGAGCTGTTCAAATCACCTAAAATATCTATCGATGAAAGAAAAAATATTATCAATGAAGTTTTTCAAGAAAAAATTTCTGCAGAAATGTTAAATTTTCTATTTGTTGTTCTAGACAAACGAAGGGCAAACGAGATTATTAATGTCAATAAAGAGTTTAATAAACTTGTGGATGAATATAAAGGTATTGCTCAGGCGTTTGTAAAATCGGCAATAGAATTGGATGAAGATGAAAAGAAAGAATTGATTAGTGAACTAAGCAAATTGACTGGAAAAGAAATTCGGTTAAAAACAGCTATTGACCCTGATGTAATCGGCGGAGTGTATATTAAAATCGGAGATAAGGTTATTGATGGTTCGGTAAGAAATAAATTAAATGTGATAAAAGAAGAATTAAAGCAGATCATAGTTTAGTTAATAGGAGTGATTTTAGGAATGAATTTAAGACCTGAAGAAATCAGCTCAGTAATCAAAGAGCAGATAAAAAGGTATGAAAATAAGCTCCAAGTTGACGATGTGGGAACAGTTATTCAAGTTGGTGACGGTATTGCCAGAGTTCACGGTTTAGAGAGTTGTATGGCTGGTGAATTACTTGAATTCCCTAATGAAATATATGGCATGGCATTGAACTTGGAAGAGGACAGTGTCGGTGTTGTATTACTTGGAGTGGATACCAGCATCCGTGAGGGTGACGTTGTAAAAAGAACAAATCGTGTTGTTGAAGTGCCTGTTGGAGAAAACATGTTCGGCAGAGTAGTTAACGCACTTGGTCAGCCTATTGATGGTAAAGGACCTATTGAGACTAATAGTTTTAGACCAGTTGAAGCTGTAGCACCTGGTGTTATTGAGAGAAAGAGTGTTAATCAACCTCTTCAAACTGGTATTAAAGCTATCGACTCTATGATTCCTATTGGCCGTGGTCAAAGAGAGTTGATTATTGGTGATAGACAAACTGGTAAAACAGCAATTGCCATTGATACAATCATCAATCAAAAAGAAGAAAATGTATTATGTATATACGTTGCTATTGGACAAAAAAAATCTACAGTAGTACAAATTGTAAAGACTTTAGAAGAATATGACGCTATGAAATATACGACAATTGTTTCGGCATCGGCATCTGAGCCTGCAACACTTCAATATTTAGCACCATATGCCGGATGTGCCATCGGTGAAGAAATGATGTATCAAGGTAAAGATGTTTTGATAATATATGACGATTTATCTAAGCATGCGGTTTCTTATAGAGCAATATCGCTGTTACTTAGAAGACCTCCAGGTCGTGAAGCGTATCCTGGTGATGTATTCTATTTACACAGCAGATTACTTGAAAGAGCAGCAAAATTAAGTGATGAATTAGGTGGAGGTTCAATAACTGCCTTACCGATTATTGAAACACAAGCAGGGGATGTGTCTGCATATATTCCAACAAATGTAATTTCTATTACAGATGGGCAAATTTTCCTTGAATCAGAACTCTTTTTCTCAGGGCAAAGACCAGCTGTTAATGCGGGTATTTCTGTATCTCGTGTTGGTGGTAATGCTCAGATAAAGGCAATGAAAAAAGTATCAGGAAAAATAAAATTAGATTTAGCACAATACGGAGAGTTGGCTGCTTTTGCTCAATTCGGTTCTGAACTTGACGATACAACTCGTGAAGCATTGGAACATGGTGAAAGACTTATGGAAATCCTTAAGCAGGGTCAATATTCTCCAATGAAGGTAGAACAGCAAGTTATGTCAATTTATGCTGTAACAAACAAATTCTTAAAGAATATTCCTCTTGATAAGATTCAGGAATATGAATCAAAGTTCTTTGAATATATGAATAAAAAATATCCAACTATTGAAAAAGAAATCAAAGAACAAAAAGAATTATCTTCAGAATTAACTGCTAAATTAAATAGTGCAATAAAAGAATTTAATGAAGTTTTTTTAGCTTCTAAATAATTCGCCAAGGGGTGATGTTTTGGCAGGAATGGGTTCAAGAGATATAAAAAGAAAAATAAAGAGTGTTAATAGTACTATGCAGATAACAAAGGCGATGAAACTTGTTTCTACTGCAAAACTTAGGAAAAATCGTAATCGTGTGGATATTACAAAACCGTACTTCGAAACTGTATTTGATACTGTTACAGGAATTGTAGCCAGTAAAAAGAATATAAAACATGATTTTCTTGAGGAAAGAGATATTAGAAAAACACTCTATATTGTGATTACTTCTGATCGTGGATTATGTGGTGGTTATAATACTAATGCTCTAAAAAAAGCTGTAAGGGATATTGAAAATCCTGAGAAAGCGAGATTTATTACCGTTGGAAAAAAAGCATATGAATATTTAAAGAATCGTAATTATGATGTTTATAAGCATTATTTAGGGATATCTGAAAGCCCTGAGTTTTCAGATGCGCAAAGTATTGCTAAAGAAGCGTTAAGATTATTCGAACGTGAAAGAGCCGATGAGATAAAATTGGTTTATACAAGACTTATCAGTACAATTTCTCAAGAGGCAACTTTGCTCAAATTATTACCTATTGAGAAGAGAGAAGAGATTAAAACAAG
>LGVF01006689.1_pt1 | contig 21802 bp, 19 predicted proteins | sample 469901 | NCBI WGS metagenome assembly LGVF01 (sample SAMN03893561, study PRJNA290197) | marine sediment metagenome | material: sediment; isolation source: combined push core samples #3730, #5133, and #5579 collected at Hydrate Ridge | place: Pacific Ocean: Hydrate Ridge
TTTTTTGTTTGAGTCAATAGACGGAGGTTTTGTTGGGCGACCCCTCGTCGAGTGAGATACTTCTCCTTATCTTCCTGATTTTTCTTCTCATCTGTTCAGCTTGCTTTTCTGCAACAGAGACCGCACTGTTTTCTTTGAACCGTGTTGAACGCCGTCGTGTCAAGGAGGACAAATCTATTCGCTCGCAGCTTATAGCGAAGGCGTTGCAGCGGCCTCGAGAGTTGCTTTCAACGATCGTTTTTGGGAACACGTTGATAAACGTGGCCACATCTGTAACAGCGGTGATTCTGTTTCAGAGGCTCCTCCATACACACAGTCTGGCTGTAGCCATTGTTGTGGACTCATTTCTGGTGCTTCTTTTTGGCGACATCATTCCCAAAACAATCGCAGTTAATCTGGCTAAACCAGTGTCGTATATTGCCATCAAGCCGCTTGGCTTTTTCGCAAGAATCTCCGGGCCGATGGTGTGGATATTTGACCGTTCTGCCCGTAGGATCTTGCGGGTCTTAAAAGTCCCGGAGGAGGCCGGTGGTGCCCTTAGTCCATCGGAGCTGGAGGTCCTATTCGATCAAGCAGGCAGTAAGAAGACGATCACGCCAGAGGAGCGGCGGATCGCACGCAACATCATACGTTTCTCGAAAACGACGGCAGAGGAGATCATGACGCCTCGCGTGGATATTGTGTCGGCTCCCTTGGACATTTCCCGTGTGAGCCTGGAGCAGTTGATGATCGAAGCCCGCCATTCTCGGATCCCCATCTACGAGGAGAGTATTGATCACATTGTCGGCTTTGTTGGTACTAAAGAGTTTTTCCTCAATCCCGACCGTGAGATGCGTAATATTATCAAACCAGTTGCAATCTTTCCGGAAGGTGCAAAGATCCAGAGGATTTTTCGTCACATGCAAAGCCATATTCTCAACATGGCAGTTATCGTGAACGAGTATGGCGTCACCTCTGGAATTTTGACTATGGAGGATCTTCTTGAGGAAATTGTCGGCGAGATCTATGACGAGTACGAGAAAAAGGAGGATCTTGTTCGACCCGTTGGGCCTGGTGAGTGGATCGTTCTCTGCCGTGCTCCCATCGAAGGGGTTAATGAGGCGTGCGGCCTAAAACTTCCTGAAGATGAGTCTGTGACGCTGAACGGATATCTGTGCGATGAGTTCGGGGAGATTCCTGCCCCTGGGCTGTGGATTGAGCGAAACGGAGCGCGTTTTACCGTAGTGGAGTCTATGCGGAGACGAATTGTCAGTTGCAGGGTCAAACGGCTTGATGGGCAGGCGGCCGCCAATGATATTTGAGCTTGTTATGCTTATTTTATGCATTATTGGTTCGGGCTTTGGTTCAGGCTCTGAAACCGCCCTTGTATCAGCGAGCAGGACAAGCCTCCAGCATACTGCCGCTCAAGGTCTGCATAAAGCAAGACTTGCACTCGAAATCCTCGGCCAAAGAGAAAGGACTCTGACAGCCACGCTTATCGTGACAAATGTCTTTAATATCGCAGGTAGTGCCATTGCTACGGTCAGTTTTCAGCGCTGGGCCGGCTCACTGGGACCCATCCTGGCCACTGTGGTCATGACTTGCGTGCTTCTGGTAATTGGCGAGATCGTTCCCAAGGCCTATTTTCGACACCATGCTGACCGGATGCTGGTTCGTGCTGCGCCTTTCTGGAAGGTTCTTTCGTGGGTTCTTGCGCCAATTACCGTTCCTGTCCAGGTTTTGACAGATTCCGTGTTTCGCGTTTTCCGGACCCGTCCCAAGAGCGTTTACATTACCCGTGAGGAGATTAAGCTTGTCCTCAAGGAATCGGTTGAGAAAGGCGGGCTTGGACGCCATGAGCAAGAAATGCTGGAGTCCACGCTTGACTATGCGACCACTATTTCTCGCGAAGTGATGGTCCCGATCTCGGAAGTCGCACTTCTTCCAGAGACAGCTCTGACCCAGGAGTTGATGGCTCTTGTGCGTGAACAAGTGCATACGCGTATTCCGGTCTACCGGGAGAGGGTCGATCAGATCGTAGGGATAGTGACTGTGTTCGATTTACTTTACGACAAACAGAGGAAAACTTTCATTCGGCCCTATATGCGACCCGTTCGCTTGGTCCCTGACACAAAAAGAATCGATGAGATTTTTCTGGAGATGCAACGGTCACGTGAGAGCCTTGCTGTAGTTGTAAGCGAGTTTGGGGCATGCGTCGGGATTGTAACTCTCGAGGATATCATGGAGGAGATCTTTGGTGAGCTTTCTGACGAGCACGAAGATCCCACGCCAGAGATTCAGAAGAAGGGTCCGGGATGCTTTCGAGTAAGCGCCAGAAGCGATATTGACGACCTCAATGATGAGACCGGACTTATGATTCCTAAGGTGGGCTTTGAAACGATGGGCGGATATGTCCTCCATCATCTTGGCCGGATTCCACGGAAAGGCGAAACTTTCACTGACGGGGACGTCACCGTGCACGTAGTTGAGGCAGATCGTTATGGTGTCAAGATGGTGGAACTGATATGGAAGAGCCTATGAGCAAAAAATACCCTCGGGTGACACAGGTTACAGACACCGAACGTATTGAAATGGTGAAAGATATTTTTGCGACCATTACCCAGAAGTACGATTTTTTGAACCATTTCCTTAGCTTACGACGGGATATAGCCTGGCGCCGTTTTTCTGTAGAAAAGATGCGTTTCTTCAATACTCACCGGATGCTGGACGTGGCTACCGGCACAGCAGACCTGTCTGTTAGCGTAGCTGCCGAACATGCGCGTACCTGGATAACAGGGTTGGACTTCGTGCAGCAAATGGTGGATTTTGGTTGTGCAAAGATCCGGATGAAGGGCCTGTCAGACAGGGTAAAGATGCTGCGCGGCGACGCCTTATACCTGCCCTTTTCTGACAACTGTTTCGATGTGGCCGCAATTGCCTTTGGAATCAGGAATATTCCGAACAAGGCCAGTGCGATTAGAGAGATGATTCGGGTGGTCGTACCCGGCGGTCAGGTGATGGTGCTGGAGATGACCTTTCCCCGCAACGGACTGTTTCGATGGTTTTATCATGCTTACCTGAATCGAATCTTGCCCTGCTTGGCGGAGGCGTGGTCTGCGAATCCCAAAGCATATCATTATTTAGGGGACTCCATTATGAATTTTCCCACCCCGAATGACCTTGCCGGATTGATGGAAAAAACCGGTCTCAAGAACGTGGAAATATATTCCCTTACCCTTGGAATTACCCAACTGCACGTCGGTGTAAAATCCATGGACAATAATGAGCGGTATTTGGACTGATGGTCAGTTTCCCTAAGCGCTAAATTGTTATTATGGGGAGCAACACCGCTCTCACGGGTTCGGGAATTCCGACGCATACCTTCCTATCCATTCCGACGCGGCCTCATTCCCATTCAGTTTACGCCCCTCTGTCTTAAATATTTCTTTCTTATAGTGTTCTATATGACATATCTGTTCGACCATGCGGACCGCGAAGGCTTTCTTGGACTCCGTAAACTCAATCCCTATATCAAAATTCCCGTTTTGCTTTTTGCACCAGACAACCTGACCTTCGGTCTCGAAGGCGGGTCTTACTAAAGGAATCCTTACCCGAATCAAGATCCCGGATTCCATAAACACGTCCGATTTGCAGGACAACCCACCAAAACCAACATTGTTAAGTTTATTAGTTTCTTGACGATCGGTGTGTCCAGCAAGAATTTCAATCGGAACGTCCGAAGGATGTCTGATAAACTTTCTCATCTATAACTCTGCATTATTCGATACAAAGACACGTGTTCGTTTTGTAAAAAGACAATCAGATATTGATAATTGTTGATCTCAAGACAATCTTTAGTTGATAATACTAATATTTTTCAATTACATGACATGTTATGATGGCACAAAGAAAAAGCGATGTCAAACCAATTATAGGTGGAGGTATGAGCCAACTGCTGGACCTCAATGCATACCGAAACAAGCTCCTTGAGGACAGGGCCTTTGGACCATGGCGCAAACGTTTTGGCGAGTCCTACGGTGCGGAGACCAGACTTGCCGATCTTTCGGACAAGACCATATATTTCCTGGCCAGGCCCGGAGAGGAAACAGCATTTGCTTTTTATGAGTTTATAATGAGCGTGGTGGGCCTCGGAAAAGCCGCAAAATTCTACTATCTTGAAAGCAAAGACCAACTCATGGTGATCGATATCCACTTCTTTTTGGCAGACCAGGTGCGCTTTGAATTAATGCGCAGGCTGGGATGGGTAACCAGCCTGCCCCGGGAAAAATATACCATCCTTCAAATGGTACATGCTTATGAAACGACCAAGGCAGAAACCAGAAAAAACCCCGTGATGCTCTCAAAATCCCACCAAGAATACAACATATACAGGAAGCTCACAAGTGAGGATAAGCAGGTCTTTATACGCCGCAAACTCGTAAAGGCGCTGGAGGTTTTTCGCGCCAGGCTTGCAACTTAGGCCGGCATTAGAATCCAAACGTAGGCATACAGCCATTTCATACGAAACCATTTAACGAGGTCTGTCATATGAGGAAGAGACGGTTTTGGGTGTGCCTGTTGGCCCTGGGTATTTCTTCCGTATCGGTCCAGTTTGTCATGATCCGCGAGGTCATGTCTTCCTTTGGTGGAAACGAGCTGGTCATAGGACTCGTGCTGGGCATTTGGCTCCTATTTACAGGTCTTGGGAGTTCCTTGGGAGTGCCGCTGGCCAAAAAGGGGAGACCTGAGAGGACTCTTTTTCTCGGCCATCTCCTGATAGCGGTCCTGCCTTTTGTCCAGGTTGCTGCCATACGAGCCCTTCCGCTCCTTTGGGTCAGGGGCGAGATGTTGGGCCTGACATCAGCCATTGGGGGCAGCGCCATCGTAGTTGTTCCATACTGCCTTGTGGGCGGTGCCATGATACCCGTGGCCGGTTCCCTGTTGCAGGGAAAAGATACCACTAGCAAGGTGTATGTTGTGGACACGCTGGGTGATATTGGGGGTGGGCTGCTCTTTAGCCTTGTCCTTGTCTATTTGTTTTCCCACTGGGACAGCTTCCTTGTGTTAGGATTTCTGAATCTATTTGCTGCCTGTACTATGGTTTCTTACGGGGCGCTGCCGGTTGTCTGCCTTCTGGGGTTGGGGCTTTTGGCAGCCATGCCTTTGGGCAAGACTACGCTCTCCTGGCGTTTCCCCGGTCAGGAGATCATCTTAAGCAAGAATACCCCATTTGCCCAGCTTACCATCTCAAGGGCCGGTAACCAGCTCAATGTCCTGCAGGACGCCATCCCACTGTTTTCAACCGGTGACCTTGACATGGAAACTGTCGTCCATTTACCGCTTTGTCAGGTGAAGCAGGGGGCCCGAGTGCTTTTGATTGCCGGGGGGGTCTTTGGCAGCATCGAGGAGATTGCCGCACACAACCCGGAACACATTGACTATGTGGAGATTGACCCTGCTATCCTGAACCTGGATAGATTGATTTACAAGAGCCTTGGCCGTTCTTTTGTGCATGTGCATGTTGCAGACGGTCGTCTCTATGTGAAGAAGACGTCCATGAAGTATGATGCCATAATTGTAGACCTTCCAGGCCCTGAAAATGCCCAACTCAATCGGTTTTATACCCAGGAGTTCTTTGAAGAAGCAAGATCGATCCTCACCAAGGACGGGGTCTTTTCCTTTGCACTGATAGGTTCTGAAAACTATCTTGAGGAAAAGGGTCTTGCCTTGAATCGTTCAATCTATGCTGCACTGAAAAGGACTTTCAAGCATATTCTGGTCTTTCCCGGAACGACCCATTACTACTTGGCGTCGGATGCTCCGTTAAAGCGCAATATCTCTGGTTTGCTGGCTGAACGGGGGATCACCACCAAACGTTTGGTAGACTACGATCTACCCACTATTGGAGATCCGTTTCGCATGGACATACTGAGACACCTCCTCTCCGAAAAAGAGGTCCTGCCAAACAGGGATCTTTCCCCCCTGGCCTTTGGCCAACTGATTGATTTGTGGCTGAAGAAATCCGGAAGTCCAAAGACAGTCCTTTATGTGATTGTTATTGCCATCATTGGGTTTGCAGTGTTGGCATGCCGCAAGGATCGTCTGCGTTTTACGATTGCAACCTCAGGGTATGCCGGCATGGCCTTTGAGCTCTCGCTTGTACTCCTGTTTCAAGTGATATATGGCTACATATACATTGGGATTTGTGTCTTTATAACCCTATACATGATAGGTTCCGCCCTTGGGGCCTTAGTATCCGGGAGGTTGAACAAGACAGCTACCTGGCAGATCTTGGCCTGTGATGCAAGCCTTATCCTTTTTGCTGTTCTGGCCTGTGTTGCAGCCCTGGTGGGAACACACATGAAGGGGCAAACATCTTTGTTCGTTATGCAGTATATCGCGATTCCAGGTCTGTTGTTTATTGTGGCATTTGTTGCAGGCTGCCAGTTTTCGGCAGTCTCGCGCGTGGCACGGGGGCTGGGGGCGGAGATTACAGGCCGCCTGTATATGTCGGATCTTGCAGGGGCAGCCTGTGGTACGATCTTGACAGGGCTTGTCTTTCTCCCAAAGATTGGTATTATAGGGGTCTTGATCTCGGTGGTAGTACTCAAAGGGCTGAGTATGGGCGTGAATATTGTGGTTGTTTTGAACCGCAAAAGTTATACCTCGAAAGGCAGCAAATGACACTTTTTCGCCGGCCATGAACATCAATAGCCGTGTTGNNTAGCCAGCTATTCCGCACCTTCGCGCCTTGCTCTTGATGCTCATGACTCACCGAGAAAAGCGTCATTTATAACCGTCCGAGGTATAGCACATTCCCCGTAGCTTGGCCTCGGGGGTGTAGACTCCACAGGCCGGAGGCTGCAAGGGGTTCAAACAGACTCAGGGGTGTTCTCCATGGAAATTACGCGGAGGGGTTTCGTCAAGGCCACTTTTTGTGCCGCGTGTGGTGCGGCGGTATTTCCCTTTGATTTGGTATGGGCCGAAAAGCGATTCTCGGCAACAGACCCCCATGTTAAGGAAGCCTATTTTTATGAGCAACTGACGGATGACAGGGTCAAATGCGGTACATGCCCACACAAATGCGTCGTCATGCCCGGCAATTGCGGAAGATGTCGGACCAAGGTGAACATAGATGGAAAGTTATACACCATCTCATACGCCAATCCGTGTGTTGTACATGTGGATCCAGTGGAGAAAAAACCCCTTCAACATTTCTATCCTGGTACCAAGGCCTTCTCCCTTGCGGTGGCTGGGTGCAATTTTTACTGCCTCAATTGTCAGAACTGGGAGATATCCCAGACCAGCCCGGACATGACCCGCAATTACAACCTTTCCCCGGACGAGGTGGTCTTGATGGCCACAGGTTATGGATGCAAGAGTATTGCCTATACGTATTCCGAGGCCACGACGTTCTATGAGTATATGGTTGACATTGCGACAAGGGCCAAAAAAACAGGGATCAAGAATGTCTGGGTAAGCAATGCGTATATCAGCCAAGCAGCCCTGGGTCGGCTGTGTGATGTGATCGATGCTGCCAGCGTGAACCTGAAGAGCTTTTCTGACAAGATCTATTGGGATTTGAACGGGGGACATCTTGAACCAGTGCTTGAAACCTTCAAGACCCTTCACCGGCGAGGCATATGGATGGAGATCATAAATCTCGTCATTCCTACCTATACGGATGACATGGAGATGATTAAAAGGATGTGCGGGTGGATCTTGAACAACTTGGGTCCTGAATACCCCCTCCATTTTTCTCGGTTTCAGCCGCAGTACAAGCTCATCCACCTTCCCCCAACGCCGGTTGAGGTTTTGCAAGAAGCTAAGGATGTGGCCTTAAGAGTGGGACTCCATTATGTTTATGTTGGCAATGTGCCGGGTTTGGGTAATGAAGTGTTGTGTCCTAACTGCAAGCGGGTTGTGGTAAAGAGAAGGGGATATACCCTGGTGTGGAACCACGTGGACAAGGGAAGATGCAAGTTCTGCGGGACGCGGATAAGCGGCAGATGGGAAGGATGAAGACAATCACGAAAACACGAAGGATTGAAAGCGCGAACTTGAGTTTGCCTTCTTAGGGTCTTGATTCCGGCTTGGCTGGGTTGGGGAAATCAAATGAAGAAACTACACGCGACAGCTCTTTCGATTACCTTGATCTTTATGTGTGTCAGGGCTCAATTGTCCGTGGCGGATGAGAGTCGCGACAAGGTGCGGCACACTGCAGTTGCCGGCATGTTTTACCCGGGTGAGCCTGATGAACTGCGTCAAATGGTTCGCTCCTTTCTTAGTGATGCCTGTGGTGCGAAGGTTCCCGGGAAGATTAGAGGGCTTGTCTCCCCGCATGCAGGATACATCTATTCAGGTATTGTGGCCGCTGCCGGATATAGACAGATAGACCCTTCCATCAAGACGGTGATACTCCTGGGGCCGAGTCATCGCCTTCCCCTGAGGGCTTGTTCCATTCCCGAGGTTCGGGCCTACCGAACCCCGTTGGGGGATGTTCGGCTGGCAAGTCTTGCCTCGACCCTTCACAGTTTGCCCGGGTTTGAGACTGTTCCTGAAGCCCATCGTGCAGAACACTCCCTTGAGGTTCAACTTCCCTTTCTCCAGGTGATGCTCAAGGACTTCGAGATTGTTCCGATCTTGACAAGTGGGGCAGACCCTGAGGCCCTTGCTGCCACCCTCGTGCCGCATATTGGCGAGGATACCCTTGTGGTGGCAAGCTCGGACCTCTCTCATTATTATTCCTATGAAACAGCCACTGCCATGGATCGAATCTGCACCACAGCCATCTCTAAGTGCCAATTTTGTGACATGCCCCTATGCGAGGCCTGTGGTAAGCAAGCCGTCCTGACACTGATGCATATCGCCAAAATCAAGGGGTGGCATGGACTATTGCTGGACTACAGGAATTCGGGCGACACTGCAGGCGGCAAAGATCGTGTCGTCGGTTATGCCAGTATTGCCTTTGTGGATAAGAAGGAGATGACGAGGACAATGAAAAAGACGATTTCTACTCAGGATAGAAGGGCACTTCTGAGGCTTGCCCGCTCGGTTATCGAGGCCGAGCTTGTGAAGGGGGCCAAGGTGGCCAAACCAGGTCACGTTTCTCCTGTCTTAAATGAGTTGAGAGGATGCTTTGTCACAATTCACAAACACGGCCAACTGCGTGGGTGCATCGGATCGATTGAGCCAACGCATTGCCTTCTGGAATGTGTGGAGAGAAACGCCTTGAACGCCGCATTTAACGACCCCAGGTTTCCACGCCTGAGCGCGGATGAACTTAGGGAAATAGACATCGAGATCAGTGTCCTTTCCGTACCGGAAGCACTTGACTTCAATGACGGGGAGGACCTCAAGCGCAAGCTTAAACCGAACATCCACGGGGTCATCCTGTCTCGCGGTGCGCACCGGTCAACCTTCCTTCCACAAGTCTGGGAGCAGCTCCCCGGCAAAGAGCAGTTTCTTGAGCACCTGTGTCTAAAAGGACGGATGTCGCCAAAGGCGTGGCAGGACCCGAAGACCGAGGTTGAGGTGTACGAAGCCGAAGTGTTTGGTGAAGGATTTCAAGTAATAAAGACTGCGTCTTCGTGAAGAACATAAGGGGTATTCCAAAATATGCGCGTTGCTATGTATTATAATAACAAGGATATCCGGATAGAGGAGATACCCGTTCCCGGGATTGGTCCGGGAGAGCTGCTGGTTCGGATAGAGGCCAGTGGTATTTGCGGCAGCGATGTGATGGAGTGGTATCGCATCAAGCGAGCACCACTCGTCCTTGGCCACGAGATTGCCGGAGAGGTTGTTGAAGTGGGGGAGGGGGTTGATCGGTACAAGAAGGGAGACCGGGTCGTTGCATCCCACCACGTTCCCTGCAACACGTGCCGGTACTGCCTCAGCGGTCATTTTACGGTCTGTGATACCCTTCGGCGCACCAACTTTGACCCTGGCGGTTTTGCCGAGTATGTTAGGCTGCCGTCCATCAATGTGGATCGTGGTGTGTACCTGATTCCAGACGAGGTCTCCTTTGAAGATGCTACTTTTACAGAGCCTTTGGCCTGTGTGATCCGTGCGCAAAAGATCGCAAAGCCTCGGCCTGGTGAGACAGTCCTTGTGATCGGCAGCGGTATTGCGGGGCTGTTACACATACAGCTTGCCTGCGCTATGGGAGCTGGTCGGGTGATAGCCACAGATATCAGTGAGACTCGCCTGCACGCAGCCAGGGCCTTTGGGGCCGATGCCGTAATACACGCAGGCCAAGATATCCAAACTGAGGTATGCAAGGTAAATGATGGTTGGCTGGCAGATAAGGTGTTCGTCTGTACGGGGGCAAGGTCTGCCAACCTCCAGGGCCTGGAATCGATAGAAAGGGGAGGCACGGTGTTGTTTTTTGCGCCCACGGATCTGGGTGTTACCCTTCCTCTGTCTGTGAATGAACTCTTTTTCCGAAACGACATAACGCTGACGACCTCTTATGCCGGAAGCCCGGCAGACCACGTGACGGCAATGAAGCTTATTCGTGCGGGTCGATTAAAGACAAAGGAAATGATTACGCATCGGCTGAGCCTGTCAGAAACAAGCAAAGGCTTTCAGCTTGTGGCGGAGGCACAGGAGTCGATTAAGGTCATCGTGGAACCACAAAGATAGCCACTGAAAGAAAAACCCGGTCTGGGCCAGGGCGGTTAGGGGGATTTCATTGGCTCTCCTAACTCCTGGATGCGCCCGATTTGGAGATATACCGTAACAAAAGGGGAGGAGATCGCTATGGCAGATGCAGAAGCGGTTCTGGAGGCAAGGAATGTATCAGAGATGTCATTGGAACATAGAAGCATGAAAGAGAAATCGATCAAAGGTGCTGACAATCTTGAGTGGGGAATGAGACATCGGCTCTCACGGCTGATCAAGCCGGATGGACACTGCCAGTTTCTTCCCATAGATCATGGTTATTTCCAGGGGCCCACAAGGTGTCTTGAGAGACCCGGTGAAACGATCAGGGACATCCTGCCTTATGCGGACGGTCTCTTTGTGACAAGAGGCGTTCTTCGCACCTGTGTGAGTCCGGATGTTGATACGCCCGTCATTTTGAGGGTTTCAGGGGGAACGAGTGTTATCTGCAAAGACCTGGCCAATGAGATCGTCACCACCTCCATACAAGAAATAGTCCGGCTCAACGTGGCGGCTGTTGGTCTTTCCATCTTTGTGGGAACGGATTACGAGAAGCAAACTCTGGAATCCCTATCCATGCTCATCAATGAATGTGAGAATTATGGTATCCCTGTTATGGCGGTCACAGCCGTTGGCAAAGAGCTTGAGAAGAGAGCTGCGCGCTACCTGGCCCTATCCTGTCGTATTGCCGCTGAATTGGGTGCAAAGATCGTCAAGACCTATTACTGCGTTGAGGATTTTGAAAAAGTGACCAATGGATGTCCAGTCCCGGTGGTCATGGCAGGGGGGCCCAAATGTGAAACCGAGCTGGAGGTCTTTGATTTTGTTTACGATGGCATGCAGAAAGGTGCCATCGGGGTCAACTTGGGGAGAAATGTCTGGCAAAACCCGTACCCAGTGGCCATGATGAGGGCGCTGAACGCAGTTGTCCACGATGGGGCCACGCCGAAGCAGGCATTTGATCTGTTCAAAGGCCTGCAAGATATGTAAGGGCTGCAGTGGCTGACTATCCAGTCGAGGCGCTTTCAAGGTTTTTCTGACTTCATGGCAAATTTGTTGAAGTAACATCAGAGGGATGTTTATCGGCTTGTGTTGAGGATGTGGTTGAGCGCCATAGACGCTCAACCACAGTGAAGTGTTGATAACATCTGCGATATCTAATCAGTGCCTAATACTGCGGGGTTAGTTCGACCCTCCGGTTCAGTGCCCGACCCTCCGGCGTGTCGTTGGAAGCTATCGGCCTCGAGCATCCATAGCCTTTGACAGAAAGCCGTTCTGGCTGTACCCCCTCTTTCACGAGATACTCCTTTACTGCTTTGGCCCGCTTCACAGAGAGTGTCTGATTGTAAGCTTTCGCCCCGATGTTATCTGTATTGCCTTCGACTAGCAGGTTTAAAGATGGAGTCATCATTTTCAACACTCCTGCGATTTCATTGAGACCAGGATATGCTTCGGGTTTGATATTCCACTTGTCAAAGTCGAAAAGAACACGGTCGAGAACCCAGCACCCCCTGGCATCGACCTCGGCTCCCCTGGGTGTTCCAGGGCATTCATCCAAATTATCGTTTACTCCATCCCCGTCACAGTCTGCGACCGCGACCACCTCCACGACCTCCACGACCTCCACGACTTCGGGTCGTGGTTTGGGCTTTTCCAAGAATACCTTTTCCACGAAATTGCCCATGTCCTCAGGAGACGGGATGCACTCGGCAAGGACCGCAAATCCGCATTCGCCTGCAAGGGCAACCTGTTCCATGATCCTTTTGCCACTCGGATCATCCCCAACCAACACGGTATAGATGCAAAGCCTTTCACCTAACAGCTTCTTCATGTTCTCTGCGGCCAGGACAACAGGGGCATCATCCATGTCTTCCCCGTCACTTACGATGATAAGCGCTATATCTCCCTGGGTCGATCGCAGGTCTTCACTCGCAGCATCGATAGTAAGGGCCAGGGGGCTCATCCCTCGGGGCCGTTTGATAGTCTTGAGTGTGTCTTCAAGCCCTGCCTTGGAATATTCTGTGACCCCGTAAACAAGGTCGGTTCTCTCGGCTGGCGACCACGCGCTGTCGCCAAACGTCCTGAGCCCGCAGGTGAGTGTCAGATCAGGAATCGTCTGATTCATGCGGCACACAAGATCTTTGGCAATGTTCAACTTCGTGTACCCGTATCCGTGATAGGATTCGCTCATGGATCCGGATGCATCCAGGATGACCATAAAATTGTTTACTTTCTGCACATACTGACAGGTTTGTAATTCCGGGCCCAGATCCTGGGCCTTAAACGTTGTGCATGGTTCCTGAGTGGCACAACCGATCAGCAAGGCACCAATCATTAGAAGAATCAATCCCCTCAAACAAAGCTTTGTCATGGTGGCTCCTCCTTTGTAATTATTTTGTATTATAGGGTTTCATGTCCAACTCACCGGCCTGTGTGGAAAACCAGGGTCTGCTTGATCTTTTCTGCATCATCTCCTTTCATGTGGACAGCCACGCGGTCATGCACCTTGGCGTCCAGGAAATCCTTTTCCAAAACGTTTTGGATCAGGGGGCTAACATATTGATATTTCAGGCTATGGCACCATCTTCTTTAATGCCCACCTGCCATTGTCAGGCACGAGCAGACATGTCAAGTAGGTGTTATTACTATGTTTACCCTTCTATTCATCGCGTCACTTGAAGATATGGGTTGTGACTCGCCATATCCAATAGCCTGTATCCTTCTTGGGTCAACTCCTCTTTGTATTAATGCATTCTTAACGGCCAGAGCTCGACCTTGAGACAGATTCTGATTGTAAGCTTCGGAACCCTTTGAGTCTGTATAACCCTCGACTCTGATTGTCGTCTGTGGATATCTATTCAGGACATCTGACACTCTGCCAATCTCTGCATAGGCACCCGGTTTGAGGGTTGAGGAGTCAAAGTCAAAGAAGATGTCAGACTTGAAAGTAGCCGTCAAAACATCCTGTGTTCTCTGAATACTGGCTGCGTCATTGGCAGCCATCGCAACTCTCAACTCTTGCTCTTGACTATCCATATACGCACCGATTGAATAACCGGCGATTCCACCAATAGCTGTGCCAATGGCCGCTCCGAGAAGAGTTGCTTCCGTATTTCTGCCTATTGCTTGACCGGCAATTGCGCCGCCTGCTGCGCCAATCAAGGCTCCTGTTGTTGCTCCTTTTGTTTGTTTTGATGATCCTGCGCAGGAAAACAAACACATGGCCAGGGTCAAGCTTACAATTATTGATACTATTGTCTTTATCATGTACGCCCCCTCTTAAGATTTACGGAACAAGCAAATCATAAGAAATCCACTTTAGACAAGTATATGTTACATAGTGAAATTTGCTTTATGTGTCAAGCCCCAAACCCGCGAAACCAGGATGTTACAATGATACTCAGGGTAAAAAGAAGGAAACATATCTGATATTGCCGACCAGCCGGTCGGTTAACAAAGAAACAGTAAATCACACCTATAATAATTCCTGATAGAAAGCCAAACGCATGAGCTGTGAGATCAGAGTGCTTTGCCCCGCCAAGAAAGGCAAGGAGGGCCAGTCCACCGCCCAGCGGCAGCCATGCCCTTGCACGCCCCCCAGGGTGCCTGTATTCTCTTAAGAACCGGTATCCTGCCAGTACACCAATGGCCCCAAAAATGGCAGTGGATGAGCCAACCGAAAGATGATTGCGCTGGTATAGTAAGGCATTCATGAGATTACCGCATATGCCGGACAGCAGTATAATGAGCCATCCAACTCCTGGTCCCATGATGCGACATACGGCTGTGCCGAACAAGGCGATACAGAACATATTGCCAAGAAGATGCAATACATTGGCATGAATCATCAGTGAAGTCACGGTCCTGTACAATTCACCGTGCAATATCTGTTGGGCGGCTGAACCGTATGTCCGGATAACCGCTTGGTTGTCATGGTGAATTGCGATAACTGCATGAAATGCCAGCAGGATAAAAGAAACCCATATCCCGGAAAATGTCTTCTCGTATTGGCTGGAACAGGCTTCCTGTTCTGGATGGGGGGCTTGATTCTCTTTAACGTACTCTTCGATAGCGTTCAGGGCTTTNNATGATATGGAATACCAGATGAGTCCAGTACAAGGCCGTATTCATTCGCCTTGCCTGCTGTTAGGCCTTTAAATATACAACACATTCACAAAACCCATCGTAACGTCTCAAAAAGTTCGGGAAAATTTCCTGAAACGGAGCCCGCCGACAGGCAACTGAATTTGAAAACGTCTAAAACTCGCTTATAACTTGAGAGTCCATACTTCTTACTAACCACATGAATTTTAAAGAAATATCGTATTGGTTGAACCGTCATTCCCGCTAACGCCGGAATCCAGAATAATTCCAAGAGCATAATGAAGCTGGATGCCGGATCGAGTCCGGCATGACGGCAGAACTTTGGACTCTCAAGTTAGCACAATTGCGAATTTCACACAAATCCACGATGAGCTAAAATGTGCAAACTAACTCCGCAATCCACAATCCGCAATCCGAAATACCATAAGAGACTGTCGGGAGGATTACCGGGCTTTTTGAGAGCTTGATAGCGATGTTGCTATCTGTTTAAAGTCATTGATTTTTTATCGCTTTGGTTTGACAATCGATATCGTTCGACGGATACTATGTGAATTTTGGGGTTGATTTTATCTTGTGCAATATATTAAATACTATGATCTGTAAAGAAAGCTGTGTGGCCTATATACTGCCTGGAAAAAAAATGGGTAAAAATGTTATTTGGAGCAGCGTAGCGACGAGACATCTTATGGCTATTCAGCAGGCTTTTCATGCGATAACTGATCAAAACGAACGATTGGAGAGGAGCTTTTATGAGTGAATCTGTCAACAAACTGAAAGACATCGCACTAGTTGGTCACGGAGGAGCGGGCAAGACTTCCCTGGCTGAGAGCATACTGTTTGATGCAGGGGTTACTAATCGTTTAGGGAGTGTGGATGATGGAAATAGCGTGATGGATTTTGAGCCTGAAGAAGTGCAGCGGCACATAAGCATCAGTGCGGCCTTCCATCATTATGCCTGGAAAAAACATACGGTAAATATCATAGATACTCCTGGAGATGCAAACTTCTTTTCAGACACCCGTTCCTGTCTGCAGGTGGCCGATGGCTCTATTGTAGTCATAGCGGCAACCGATGGGGTAAAGGTGCAGACCGAACAGGCCTGGGAATTCGCAGACCAACTCGAGATGCCTAGAGGGGTGTTTGTCAACAAGATGGACCGTGATCGGGCCGATTTCTTGGGAACTATAAAGGACGTGGCCGGGGCCTTCACCCCAAAACCGATTCTCTTGCAGTTGCCTATTGGTGCGGAAGAGGATTTTAGGGGCGTAGTCGATCTCATCAGCCAAAAGGCCTATTTGTACGAAGAAGATGGAAAATCTAAGGTTATGGATGTTCCTGTAGAGATGCAAGACCAGGTGGCAAGTGAAAGGGATGCCCTTATCGAGAACATTGCCGAAGCCGATGATGCACTCTTAGAAAAATATTTGGACGGTAACCCCCTTACGGATGAAGATCTCAAGCAAGGCCTGCGGGCCGGCACTCTTAACCGTACCTTTGTGCCCGTGCTGTGCGGTTCAGCCACGAGGAATATTGGGATCGACAGGTTGATGGATTTTATCAATGATTGCCTCCCGTCTCCCGTTGACCGCGGCCCCAAGATTGGCATTGATCCTGATACAGGAGAGAGGCTGGAACTACGTCCTGCTATAGATGAGCCCTTTTCTGCGCTGGTTTTTAAGACGATTGCTGACCCTTACGCTGGAAGACTCAGTATTTTCAGGGTCTATTCCGGAACCGTGGCGCCGGACGGATCCTTCTACAATACAACCAAAGGAACCAAGGAGCGATATGGACAGATTTTCCGGATGGCTGGCCGGGAGCAGGTGGGTGTTGCCCAGGCCGGTCCTGGCGATATTTTGGCTGTCGCCAAGCTAAAGGAAACCACCACAGGGGATACCCTGTGCGAGGAGTCGAAAAAGATACGTTTTGAAAGCATTGAACCCCTGCCCAGCCTGATGTCCTATGCCATTGAGCCTAAGTCCAAGAAGGATGAGGACAAGGTCTTCATCTCCCTTTCCCGGTTGCTGGAAGAGGATCCCACTCTCAGGCTGAATCGGGACCCGGAAACCAGGCAGATTCTCATTTCGGGTATGGGTCAGATTCACCTGGAGACCATGGTCGAGAAGCTGAGGCGCAAATTTGGTATAGAGGTGAATCTTAAATCCCCCAAAATTCCTTATAGGGAGACGATCAAGCAGTCGGTTAAGGGGGTAGTATACCGGCACAAGAAGCAGTCAGGTGGAAGAGGTCAGTTTGCAGAGGTTCATTTCGATATTTCTCCTCTTGAAGAGGGTAAGGGTTTTGAGTTCGAAGAGGCCTTAACTGGAATGAACGTACCCCGTAACTTTGTGCCGGCAGTGGAAAAGGGGCTCGTGGAGGCCATGCACTCCGGCGTCCTGGCTGGTTATCCTGTTGTGGATGTAACTGTCCGCTTCTACGATGGCAAGTCCCACGATGTGGACTCCTCTGAAATGGCATTCAAGATTGCCGCATCCATGTGTTTTAAGAAAGGTTTCCAGGATGCCAAACCTACCCTGCTTGAGCCGATCATGAACCTGGCCGTCACCGTACCTGAGGATTACATGGGCGATGTCATAGGGGACCTGAACGGCAGGCGGGGAAAGGTCATGGGCGTAGATGCCGCGGGCAAGAAACAGCTCATCCGAGCCCAAGTGCCTATGGCTGAGATCTTGAACTATGCCCCTGCTCTCACGTCCATGACCGGTGGCAGAGGGACTTTCGTTGCCGAGCCTGACCACTATGAAGATGTGCCGGCTCAGATCATCCAGAAGATCATAGAACAAGCCGAGAGCGTAAAGTGACTTTGTTTTTCGATTCGGCTTTTTGATGTCGAAGTGAAGGGGTTCTATAGTATTTCGGATTGCGGAGTTAAGCTGCACATCGTTTTGGCGTAATTTCACACTGTTATCAGAACCATTCCTAACTTCTCAATAAGTTTGGGTAACAGTCACTGGATTCCGGCTCCCCGATCGGGTCGAGGACAAGCTTCGCCGGAATGACGATTCGGTGTAAGTGCCCGTCATTCCCGCGAAAGCGGGAATCCAGTGGATGGTCACAAATTTCAGGCGAACCCGAACTGTTTGAGAAGAGTACCAGTTACACAAAAATTGCCGGTTACTGTCCATGCCTGAAGCACCGCTTACACGGACTGTACCCCGCCCAAAAGGCGTCGTACTTGGTTTTGAAGGTAGTTAAGTGTTTACGGGATGTCGCTTTCCCAAAGGAACACGTCATCTGGTGGAAGCGCCTTGAATGGCGGTTGCCAAGATAAGGGCCTTTTTGGTCCGCAAAGCCCCCCCACATCCCCACCCCTTTTGCCATGGCTTCCCGCTGGAGACGAAGTAGTAGCGGATTGTATTTGGTGTTGGGCCTGCGAAACACGTAGTAGGCATACCCGCCTTTTGCCAGTTCAGCATTGACAAAGGTGCCGTCCTGCAAGAAGACATACGCAAGTACGCGGCCATATTGATCGTATTTTTCCCGGTCGAACTCCAGTCGGACCTTCTTTTCATGCACCAATTTCCGGTTAGAAGCTTTGGCCTCAGGGCCAAACCTTTCTGCAGGTCTACCTTCGTGTGCCACCTCCGGGGTGTTGATTGCCGTATATCTCACGCGCCTGCCATCAGCAAGCACAATGGTATCTCCATCATCAACCCACCGGACCGTGTGAAACGAATCTGCGCTGGGTGTAAAAGGATCTCCAAAAAGCCCCAACAGCGTGACGGAAAAGACCAGCAAGACCTCAAGATTGATTCTCGGTTTCAGGCTGTTCATCTATTATCAATATACTCCACAATGCCGTGCGGCACTTTGATCAAGCATTTTCGATAATCCGCCACGATCTTCCGGTACGAAACCCAAGGCCCTTTCCCATACCTGTTGGTCCTCCATGCAGAAATAGAGCATTACATCGGGGGCCAGCTCCCTGATCCAGGCTGCCATTTTTTCGTAGAGATTGATGCGCAGCGGCTTGAAATATCGCATTTTGCCATCAAGACCCGGGATAAACTCTCCGTAAATGATCCTCGATTTCTTGAATCGTTTCTGGATGATCGGTTTTAGGGATGGCATAAACCGAAAGGAGCCAAGGCTAATCCAAACGATGTTTTGAGCCGACACAGTTGCAAAAAGCTCTCTCACTAACCTTTTGTAATCCTCTTCCCATCCGTCGTACAAGATCAAAGGGTCAAAATGAAATGCCAAGGGATACCCCCATGCCTCACACTGAGCGGCAGCCCTTAAACGTGCTCGCATACTGGCGGTGCCGTGCTCCTCGCTGCGGATTATGGCTGGGGAATTGAGGGACCATGCTACAATGGTTTTTTTTTGGTGCTCCAGCCCTCTGAGATTATCAATTGCCGTTGTCTTGGTTTTTAATTCCAACACGACCCGGTGTTGTTGAGCAAAGTAGGGGACCAGGGCTCTTGAGAGTTGAGTCCATGGGTCCCATATCAGGCTGTCGGTAAACTCCCCTGTGCCAACCCGACGAAATGGTGGTTTCCCTGATCGAACAAGATCGTCCAGTTCCTTGAAGAGTCTCTCTTGATTGACAAAGAACTGCAGGACTGGAGGGTGAAAGTAGGCCTGCAGTATGCAGTAGGCACAGTCCATGGTGCAGTAGGTTCCGATATGAAGGATTTGGTAGCCGCAACAGATATAGGATTTTGTACCAGGACATTTCTTCAGGAAAGGCCCCTTGTTGCGGGTAAGAAAGAGCACACGTTTTCCTGCGGCTATGGGGTCCTGTTTGGCAGCCAAGGCTTCGTGGACCGCCACAGCATCAGGCACAACGGAGACCGGAACGGCTGGGAGGGATGCTTGCACAGCGCCAACAGCAGGATGGTGCTTGACCGTTTCATCAATGTACAGCTTGGAAATCATGTTCGAAGGGTTCCAAGAGTCTTGTTAGTACAGGGTTTTGGGCCATTGCAGTGATAGCCTTGCGGCGTTCGTCAAGCTCTTCTTTAGTCTTAAAGGTCGTGTGGAGCGTACATGAGCCACCTTCAAAATAACGAGGTGCTGTGACCTTGATATGCTCGTTCAGTTTCAAGGCCTTAAGTTCTTTTGAAAACTTCTGTTCTGCTTTGAATAGGGTCGGAAACCGGCGCCTTTTCAGATAGGCTCTGACTTTTGAAGCCTTTTCATTGCGATTCAACTCATGCCGATCAAGAACTAATTTGATTTCCTTGGATTGAAGGACATCTCGGGGCTGAACGTCTTCGCGAATCGCGATCTCTTGAACCAACGTAATGACCTGTCTTTGTTTGTTCCGGCTCAGCTTAAGAAGCTTGAAAAGTTCGAAAAAAGACAAGGCATCCTCCTGGGAGAATTCGCTCAAATCGACTGCCGCTTCAAAGGAGACGATTTCATCCATAACGCCTGCCTTGATGGTTCCTGGAAGACGGGACAAGGCAGCTATTCTATTGAAGACCTCCTGGTTTGGTGGAAATCCGAGCAATGAGGCAAGCGTTTGAAGGCGATTTTGGCAAGGTAAGAGGAGCGAAAGCTTTTGAATCGCTTGTGCCTGTTCGATAACGTTCAACTGACGATGAGATCGGTTGTCAAGTATTGCCAGCTTAAGGATGTCTATGTCTGGGGGAGTCCCCTTCAGGACCCGTGCCTTGATTTCATGCCACCCCAGCGCCCTGCAAACCATGACCCGGCGGAAGCCGCATACGGTTTGATACCTGAGATCCTGTCGCTGTTTCAGGATTGGTGGATTAATAAGGCCAACGGCCTGGATAGAGGCAACAAGTGCGTCAGAGTCGGTACTCAGACTCAAACGGCAGTAGTCATCCTCTGTATCGATTTCAGAAAAGGAGACGACGTCGNNCTCCGAGTTTCTTGAGAAGTTACCTGTCAACCTCCTCAAGGCTTCTTCATATTTTCTGCGCGTATTTTCAATAACTTCCGGCGGGAGTTCAGGTGCAGGCGGCCTTTGGTCCCAGCCAAGTGAAAGCAGGTAATCTCGAACATATTGCTTATCAAAGCTTCTTTGAGGTCCGCCTGGGCTATGGGCATCTTTGGGCCAAAAACGGGATGAATCAGGGGTAAGGATCTCATCGATCAAGGCCAGTTCGCCGTCGATCATTCCAAATTCAAACTTGGTGTCCGCAATGATGATGCCGCGGGTCACGGCAAATTCCACTGCCCTTTTGTATATGGTTAAGCTAACATCTCTGAGCCGGGCAGCCAGATCCTTGCCCAGCATGTTTTCGAATTGTTCAAAGGAGATGTTTTCGTCATGGGCTCCCACTTCCGCCTTTGTCGAGGGCGTAAACAGGGGGTCTGGAAGCCGATCGGATTCTTGCAAGCCGGTGGGGAGTGTCATCCCGCAGAGCCTCCCGGATTCCAGATACGACTTCCAGCCGGAGCCAGAGAGATATCCCCGGACGATGCATTCTGCTGAAAGGGGCTCTGCCTTGCGAACCAGCATACTACGATCCCTTAACATATCTACGTATGGATGACATTCCGGTGGAAAGAGCCCCACATCAGTGGTGATGAGATGATTTGGAATTAGACCATCCATCTTTTTGAACCAGAACCTTGACATCTGAGTCAGGATGCGACCTTTTCCTGGGATGGGGCTTGGCATCACCACATCAAAGGCGGAGATGCGGTCTGTGGCAACCATTAACAGGACATCCCCCAGATCATATATGTCCCTTACCTTGCCCTGTTTCAACAACTTCAAGTCAGGAAAAATTGTGTCATACAAACAAGCTTCCAAATTCGTGTCCTCATTTTTTTTGTTCGGCCACGCCTGAATGCCAACATCCGCCTGCAACCGAGTCAGGCGAGGCCTGCGAGCATAACTGTTTCTGTGAGCAAGGACTTGATGGTGAACTCTTGTCCATGAGGTGCCCAACAAGATCAGCCGATCTTGTTGATGTGCATCTTAGGGTCAGCCTTTGGAAAAAGTCAAGACGCAAGTCGGGATTCACTGGTTATCTAATTGACAATGTAAAGGAATATGTGGCATCCTTCACGACAAGTCAAAAGTAGTTTACACTTTGTTGATCTTGTATTT
>LGVF01053714.1_pt1 | contig 21758 bp, 19 predicted proteins | sample 469901 | NCBI WGS metagenome assembly LGVF01 (sample SAMN03893561, study PRJNA290197) | marine sediment metagenome | material: sediment; isolation source: combined push core samples #3730, #5133, and #5579 collected at Hydrate Ridge | place: Pacific Ocean: Hydrate Ridge
ATTTATAGTTGAAAAGGGAGGCAAGACTTCTCATGCAGCTATATTGGCGAGATCATTGGAGATGCCTGCGATTGTTGGGGCAAATTCAATAATGAATGATATAAGTGATGGCGATATTATCGCTATGGATGGAGCAGAAGGTGTATATGTAATTAATCCTAGCAGTAATGAATTGGATGAATTTTTGAAAAACAAGGAAAAGTTAATTGAAGAAAAAAACAGATTGAAGCACATGATTGGAAAGAAAACTCAATCTCTTGATGGATATAATGTAAAAGTAGAAGGAAATATTGGTTCTTTGGATGATTTAGAAAAAGTAATAGAAAATGACGGTGAGGGAATAGGTCTTTTTAGGACTGAATTCTTGTTCATGGGTAGAAATGAAATGCCTTCAGAAGAAGAACAATTTATAGTATATAGAGAAGTTGCTGAAAAGATGATGGAAAAACCTGTAGTAATAAGAACCTTGGATGTTGGCGGAGATAAAGATATATCGTATTTTGAGATGCCGGAGGAAATGAATCCCTTCCTAGGTTATAGGGCAATAAGGTTTTGTTTAAAAGAAGTGGAGATATTCAAGGTTCAATTACGTGCTCTTTTAAGAGCCAGTAATTATGGAAATGTTAAAATCATGTTTCCAATGATTTCTTCAATGGAAGAATTACTTGAAGCTAAAGATATTTTAGAGGAAGCCAAAGAAGAATTACGAAGAGTTGATATAGCTTTCAATGAGAATATTGAAGTAGGGATAATGATTGAAATACCATCAGCAGCAATCATTTCGGATTTATTGGCTAAAGAAGTAGATTTCTTTAGTATAGGGACCAACGACCTTATGCAGTACACTTATGCAGTAGATAGAATGAATGATAATATCAGTTCTCTTTATACTTCGTATCACCCAGCATTACTAAGATTAATAAAAACAGTTATCGATAATGGACATAAAAATGGAATTACAGTGGCCATGTGTGGTCAGGTTGCTGGAGAACCGAGATTGATACCTGTTCTTTTGGGAATGGGGTTAGATGAATTCAGTACTAGTTCGTCTTCGATTTTACGTACAAGAGATGTGATTAACAATAATTCGAAAAAAGATATGCTAGAGTTTGTCGAAAAACTTCTTGAATTACCAAGTGCTGTAGAAGTAGAGAAAGCAATAATCGAAATGTTAAACTAGGCTCTTCAAGACTTTTCAGTTTTGAAGAGTTTTTTTATAAAGATTCGGTAGTGGATTATGGTGATAATTACTTTTATATTTATCGGAATATGTATAATTTATGAGAAGCGCAAGAACACCCGTGACTTCAGTCGTGGGATGAATGGTGCTATTTGTTAAAATATGAGTTTTGTGGTTGTTTTTGAATGAACACTATAGTACAATGTTAATAGGAACAATCGTTCTAGTGTGAGGTGAAATAGATGGTCTACAAATCGTATAAGTTTAGGCTAAAACCCAATAAAGAGCAAGAAACGCTAATTCTTAAAACGATTGGTAGCGGTCGTTTTGTGTTCAATCATTTTCTAGACCTTTGGAATAGTGAATATCAAAAAACAGGAAAAGGTCTTAGCTATTCAAAATGCTCTGCGCTGTTGCCTCAACTTAAGATTGAATTATCATGGCTAAAGGAAGTCGATAGCATCGCTTTACAATCATCTGTAAGGTTTCTTGATGATTCATTTAAAAACTTCTTTAAAAAGCTAAGCGGCTATCCAAACTTTAAAAGTAAAAAATATAGTAAACAGTCTTACACTACGAAGTTTACGAATGATAATATTGCTGTTTTTGAAAGTTACATCAAACTACCAAAACTTGGACTTGTGAAGTTCGCAAAAAGTCGTGAAGTAGAAGGCAAAATTGTCAAAGCAATCGTCAAGAGAAAGTCGACTGGCAAATACTATGTGTCTGTTGTTTGTGAGGTTGAGATCGAGCCTTTTGAAAAAACCAATCAATCGGTAGGAATCGACTTAGGGATTGCTGATTTTGCGATCCTTTCAACAGGTGAGAAAATTGACAATCTTCACTTTTCAAAAGAGATGGCTCAAAAACTTGCTAGAGAACAGCGCAAGCTTTCAAAAAGAACTCTTTTGGCCAAAGAAAAAGGTGTTCGTCTAGCTGATGCTAAGAACTACCAGAAGCAAAAGCTTAAAGTCGCTAGACTCCACGCGAAAATTGCTAACCAGAGAGAAGACTTTCTCCACAAACTCAGTACTGAAATTGTCAAAAACCACGACATCATTAGTGTTGAAAATCTACATACCAAAGGTATGATAAAGAACAGAAAGCTCTCAAAAGCCATTGCTGATGTTTCTTGGGGCAAATTTGTCTCGATGCTTGAATATAAATCTGAGTGGTACGGAAAAGAAATCATTAAAATTAGCAGATGGTATCCGTCTAGTCAAATTTGCTCTGAATGCGGCTATCGAGACAGTAAAAAGTCTTTAGATATCAGAGAGTGGATTTGCCCAAATTGTGGGTGCATTCTTGATCGAGATATCAATGCTAGTGTTAACATACAAAACGAAGGACTTAGACTGTTGTCAGCCTAAGTCACAAATAGAACCGTCGGGATGACGGGGATAGCTTAGTTAATAAGAGAAACCGCTGTTGTCAGAGAAATCTTTTGACATCAAGTAAGCTTTGTTCCTAAGAATCTCGTGACTTCAGTCATGAGAGGTTCAAGCATATAATTATACTATGAAATCAAATACAGGTTTACTATTTGAAGATATGCTTTTTGATGTTACTGATGAAGCAAAGCTTCAAGAATTAGTGGACATTTTCAATTCTAGAATCACTGTAGATTATTTTAAATTCACTGTTGAAAATTTTTGGGGATTTGGAATCTATCTTGATCAATTGGATTCAGGCTCTGTAGATGTTGTGATTTATTTCTATGCTTCGTATGAGGATGATGAGATGCAGGTTCTTCATATACCACTGGAAGAAATTAGAGAATACTTTACAGAAGAATATAAAGAGTTGGAATTCAAGTAGATATTTTTGTTTGCTTTGATAAAGATACTTTAAGAGATAGTTGATGCTATCTTTTTCAGTTTTTTGATAAAAATCAAAACGAGTGTATGAGGAAGCGATTAAAGAAACATTCGCTAGACGAATTGTACCCATACAGCAGTCGATATATTTATTGATTAAATTTGTGATTTTATTATCATAGAGATGTATTGATAATACAAAATTTATGATAATGGAGGGTTACAATAATGAAATTACAATATGAATTGAATAAGAATTTAGCTCAAATGTTAAAAGGTGGAGTCATCATGGATGTCACAACTGCTGAAGAAGCGATAATCGCTGAGGAAAGTGGAGCTTGTGCAGTCATGGCGCTTGAAAGAGTACCGGCTGACATTAGAAAAGATGGAGGAGTCGCTAGAGCTTCTGATCCGGATATGATAAAGAGCATACAAGCGGCTGTATCGATTCCTGTTATGGCGAAAGTAAGAATAGGGCATTTTGTAGAAGCTCAAATTCTCGAAGCATTGGAAGTGGATTACATCGATGAGAGTGAAGTTTTAACACCTGCTGATCCTACCCTCCATATAAATAAAACGGACTTTAGAATACCATTTGTATGTGGTGCAAAAAATCTTGGAGAGGCGTTAAGGAGAATATCTGAAGGTGCCTCTATGATAAGAACGAAGGGCGAACCTGGAACTGGTGATGTTATTGAAGCAGTAAGACATATGCGTATGATGAATTCTGAAATTAGAAGGATAAAAGGGCTTTCAAAAGAAGAACTTTATAATGCAGCTAAAGAACTTGGGGCTCCTCTTAACCTAGTGGAATATGTACATGAAAATGGAAAACTTCCAGTTGTCAATTTTGCTGCCGGTGGTGTGGCGACTCCTGCAGATGCAGCTATGATGATGCAGCTTGGATGTGATGGAGTATTTGTAGGTTCAGGTATATTCAAATCAGGAGATCCACGTAAAAGAGCGGCTGCAATAGTTAAAGCTGTGACAAATTTCAATGATCCAAAAATTTTAGCTGAGGTTTCAAGCAATCTAGGTGAAGCAATGGTTGGAATCAATGTTTACTCAATAGAAGAAGATCAGTTGATGGCGAACAGAGGCTATTAAATATGAAACGTATTGGTGTATTGGCTTTGCAAGGCGCTTTTGCCGAGCATATAGATATAATTCAAAAACTTGGTCATGAAGCAGTGGAAATCAGAAAAAGTTCTGAACTAGATAATATAGATGGTCTTATATTGCCAGGTGGAGAGAGCACTGCAATTGGAAAATTATTAGATGATTTTGATATAAAAGATGTTCTAGTACAAAAGATAAACAAAGGTCTTTTTGTTTGGGGAACTTGTGCTGGAATGATACTTTTAGCAAAAGAAATAGAACCGTTTGAAGAAGGACACTTAAAAGTAATGGATATAAAGGTAAAGAGAAATGCATACGGAAGGCAATTGGATAGCTTCATAACTGAACAAGTCATTCCATGTGTTTCAGAAGAAAAAATACCTTTGGTATTCATCCGTGCTCCTATTATTGTAGACATGAAGGATAATGTAGAACTTATCTATGAACTTGACGGTAATATCGTAGCAGTTAAACAGGACAATATTCTTGCTACTTCATTTCATCCTGAGCTGACTGATAATACTAAATTTCATAAATATTTTATAAGTTTGATAGAGTAAATTATAGTGTAAAGAAGATAAAAATAAAAAAATCCTTTGAAAAGGATTTTTTTATTTTTATTAAATGTTTGATTATTAGACAATTGTGTGATATATTAATTGTGAAATATATAACAGGTACATTGGCAAATTGTTATAGATTAATTGCAAAAGTACGTTTGCTAGTAAAAAATGGTATAATAAGCTTAGGTTGTTGAAATAAATAATTTTGAAAGAGTGATAGCATGATAAAGCCACTAAATAAAACAAATATATATGAAGAAGTATTACATGAAATAATTAAATTGATCAAAGAAGAATCATGGAAGTCTGGCGAGAAGATTCCTGGAGAAATTGCCCTTGCTGAAGCATTTGATGTCAGCAGAAACAGTGTTAGAGAAGCATTAAAAGCTTTGGAATTGGCAGGCATAATAACAGCTAAGGCTGGTAAGGGAACTTTTTTAGCTGAAAATGTATTTAATAATATACGGAGAATGGAATTGACGTGGGTTTTAAGAGATACAGATTCATTGGATGAGTTGGTTCAAACAAGATTAATAATTGAACCTGAATTAGCTGCTCTGGCTGCTCAAAATGCAAATAGTCAGGATATCCGTGAAATGAATGAAGTAATCGAGCATACAATAGAAATTACTAATAATGATAAATATACTATTGAAGAAGGGATGAAATTTCATCTGAGAATGATAGAATCATCCAAAAATGAAATATTGACAAAATTTATGAATTCAATAGTAGATGAATTATGTGTTCATCGATTGCTAAGGGTAAAAAAATACACTGATAAAAAATTAATAATTGAAGAAATGAAAGAACACCAATTGATTGTGGAATTGATCGAACAAGGTGAAGTTGAGAAAGTAAGGGAAATTGTAAAAAATCACATAATGCGAGTTAAAGATTTTTATTATAATAAAGAATAAAATATTTATGGAAAATGAAGATAAAAATATACACGTTGTGCAAAACGCACATATTAACGTGTATATTTTCGTTTTTTGTGCAAGATGACTTTTAAATAAAAACTGTTTATACTGTATTCATAACCAATGTTCAAATGTCCTACAATTAATTTGAATGGAGGAAATTATATGGAAAAGTTTGCAGTTTTAGGGTGTGGTAACGGTGGAAAAGCTGTTGCTGCAGAGTTGGCACATAACGGAGCTTCTGTTAGTATCTTTGAAGCAATTCCCAATGAAGGATTTAGAAAGTTGCAAGAAGAAAAAACAATTACTTTAACAGGTACAATGAATTACAAGACAGATATTGATTTAGTTACAGATGATTTAAAAGAAGCAATCGAAGGTAGAAATGTGGTTATGGTAGTAGTACCGTCATTTGCTCATGAAAGTATGTTTAAGTCTTTAATACCTTTATTAGTAGATGGGCAACATGTTGTAGTTGTACCGGGAAATTATTCAACATTCTTATTTAAAAAGCTTATGAGAGATATGAATGTATCTGTTGATATAACAATTTCTGAGACAGCATCACTTCCATATGCATGTAGAGCAACCGATTATCATACTGTAGATATTTACAAGAAAAAACAAGTATTAAAAGTTGGAACTTATCCATCGACTAAAAACGATGAAATGGTAACAGTATTAAACGAAGTAATTGATATATTCAAAGGAGCGGACAATGTTTTAGAAGTAGCACTAGATAACTTGAATTTTATTGTTCATCCAATTCCAACATTATTTAATATAGCTGGAATTGAAAGCAATCCCAAAGGTTGGAGACACTATATTGATGGAATCAGTCCAACAGTTTCAAAAGCTCTTGCTGAACTAGATCAAGAAAGATTAAGTATTGGTAAAGCTTTTGGATTAAATTTAACACCGATAGTTGATGCTTTAAAAGAATATTATGGCGATAATGAATGCGATAATGTATATGATTATGTTAATAGCGACCAAAGTCCATATAAAGAAATTTATGGGCAAGATGTATTTGGCAGATATGTAACTGAAGATTTACCTTATCTTGTAGTACCAGCAAAAACTTTGGCAACAATAGCTGGAATTAATACACCGTGGGTGGATACGATTATTAATGTTGGATCATTAATACATCATAAAGATTATTTTGAGTTAGGGTATAATCAAACGAAAATTGGTTTAAGTGGATTATCTATTGAAGAAATAAAAGAAATGATTATGTAGTTTAATACTATAAATTGCCTGAATAATCAGAAAAATAAAATATTGTATTGACAGCGATTTATGTTCAGTGTATATTAATATTAAATGTAGGACATTAGAACAATGTGGAGGGATTATCATGATGAATTATAATTTAAACCAATGTGAAAAATATACTTATTCGTACTTTGGAAAAATAAATAATAGTTGTGTTGATGATAATCCCGATATAATCAATTCGGTATATCGAGGAATATTAGGAGCTAAAGATGAAGAAGTTTTTTATAAGGCATGTGTTATTGGATACACAATGGGAGTTAAATATTATGCCGTAATCATTCAGCTTCACAACGAGAGAGAAAAAAATATTCAATTTGAAAAAGATTTAAGTGCTAAGATTGTAGTTGGAAAATATCTAAAATTATCTAATAATGTTTTTACAGATATTGATATTGATACATATATTCTACTCTTTAACACTGAGTATTTAAACAAGTCGAACTATGATAAGTCTATTGTCAAATATATGGATAGATTTAAAAATGAAATAGAAGCATTAGGTTATCATATGAAAATTGGAATTGGATCAATGACTACATCTTCTAGTGAACATTACCTGGCAATATACGATGCTCAAATGACGCTTAAACTTATGAAAAGAAATGAAGTTACACAATCGATTGGAATTATTAATGATTTTTTACTTGATGAAATATTCTTAAGTGCTGACAAAAGATCTTGTAGTCTTTATGTTGGAGAGAAATTGTCAGAGCTGAAGAAAAATGATCATGATGGCATCTTGACTGATACTATTCGAGTATATTGTGAACAAGGTTTTAAGAAAAATGAAACTAGTAAAAAATTGAATATTCATAGAAACACTTTGGAATACAGGTTAAGAAAAATTGAAAAATATTTAAATTTTTCATCAGAGAACTACTCTGACCTTATACAATTATATATTGGTATTTTAATAGAGAACACTTATAATAGATAGTATTGCTATCATTTATTTTGAAAGGGGATTTATTATGAGTTCATCAACATGGAAATACAAAATGCTGAGCAGGTTACAAAGCGCTACTGAATTCGTTGCAATTGTTCTTACTGTTGCTGTGGCATTGCTGGTATTCATACAAGTTATACTTAGATATGTATTTAAAGCTCCACTTATGGGAATTGAAGAACTACTATTATTTCCTACAATATGGTTATATATGATTGGTGGTGTTGCGGCATCGATGAAAAAAGATCATATTTCATGTGGGATACTTACTTTATATATACATAAACCGAGAAGCAAGAGAATTTTTGAATTAGCAAGAGATGCTATTTCTGTGGCAATATCTTCTTGGCTTGCATATTGGGCATTTTGGTATTTCATGTATTCGTTAAAAGTTTGGAAAGTAAGTGATTTAGTTCGTGTGCCAATGTTTTTTGGTGAAAGTGCAATATTTATAGGATTATTATTTATGGTGATATACGCAATTGTAGATTTATGGGCAACTGCATCATTGTTTATACAAGCTGAGAAAATATTAAGCGCTGAAAGGAGAGAAAACTAGTTATGGAAATTATGACGGTAGTAACTATTGATGTAATATTATTAGTTGTATTACTAATGATGAGTATTCCTCTTCCTTATTGTTTTGGAGGCGCATTAGCATTTATGGCTATCTTTGGTGGAGTATCAATGAAAAGTATGATGCTCTGGGGTTTTAATCAAATGATTAGTCCGGTATTATTGGCCAGTCCTTTATTTATTCTAGCTGGAACTTTAATGGGTGGCAGTGGAATAGCAAAGCATCTTCTAAATTTTGCAGATGTCTTTGTTGGAAGAATCAAAGGTGGTATTGGTGTTGTAGCTGTTGTTACATGTGCGATGATCGGTGCAATTTCAGGTAGTGGATTTACCGGCGTTGCGGCAACTGGACCAATTTTAATACCAAGAATGGTTGATCAAGGGTATCCAAGAGGATATGCAACTGCACTAGTAACAGTATCATCAGTTTTAGGATTATTGATTCCACCGAGTATTATAATGATATTTTACGGGTGGGTAACAGATACATCGATATTGGCAGCATTTTTATCGACAGTTGGTCCAGGATTGTTAATCGTAGTGATGTTTTCAATCATAAACTTAATTTGGGTTAGAAAGTTTCCTGATATAAAATTAGAAGAAACTGTGGATAAATATACTAGAAGAAATATAAATAAAACACGTATAATCAATGCTATACCTGCTCTTATGATGCCAATCATAATTTTAGGAGGAATATACGGGGGTGTATTTACACCAACAGAAGCTGCCGCTGTTGCAGCTGTGGTAACAATTCCTATAGGATATTACTTATATAAAGAATTGAAGTTTAATAATTTCAAGAGTTTAGTTAACGAATCTGCAGTATCGATAGGCGCAATTATGACGATGATTCTTTTTACATTAATGTTGAGTCAAACTTTTGTACTACTGAGAGTTCCTCAAGCGTTAATAGAAGTATTATTTGGAATTACATCAAACACAGTTATACTCCTAATAGTAATAAACTTATTCTTATTCTTAGTTGGTATGATAGTAAACGATATAACTGGAATGATTCTAGTAGCACCATTATTGTTGCCTTTGATTGTTGAACTGGGAATAAGTCCGATTCATTTTGCAGCTATTATGGGAGTCAACCTTGCAATGGGTGGAGTAACACCTCCATATGCGAGTATATTATATCTCGGAATGCGTATTGGTAAAGCAGAATTTACGGAGATATTGAAGCCGACCATGGTATTCTTGTTATTTGGTTATTTACCGGTTGTTTTTATAACAACATTTTGGGAACCACTTTCAATGTTTTTACCAAGATTGTTTGGTTTAGCATAAATTTAATCTAGGAGGAATAAAAATGAGTAGAAATTTAAGAAAAACAATACTTTTTGTAGTAGTTATCAGTATGTTGGTTTTAACAGCTTGTTCTAGCAATAGTGATGATAGTGGTGATGCTGTAGGATTTAGCGAACGCACATGGAAAATTGGTCATGTAAGACCTGAGGGAACTTCTACTCATGATGATGCGCTTGCTTTTGCCGGTGCATTAAATGAAGGATCAGAAGGAAAAATTACATTAGATGTATTCCCTGCGAGTCAATTGGGTAATTATACAGTTGTTCAGGAAAGAGTTGGAATGGGTGACATCGAGATGCAACTTGCGCCTGTAGGAACAAGTGTTGATAAAGGTCTTGGGATTTCTTCAGCACCATATCTTGTAACAACTTGGGATGAAGCAAAAGAAGTTTTCAAGCGTGATGGAGATTTATTAAAAGCTATTGAAGGAATGCTTGAAAAACAAAATATAAAACTATTGGCATCATATCCAAAATATTTTGGTGGTATTGCATTAGCGGTTGAACCGGATGCACCTACAGATGCAAATGTAAATAAAGGCATTAAAATTCGTGTTCCAGCTATGAAGGCATATGAATTAACTGCAAATGCTTTAGGATATACAGCAACTCCAATTGCTTACTCAGAGGCGTTTACATCAATGCAAACAGGTATTGTCGATGGTGTTATCGGTTCTGGAGCTGAAGGATACTACGCTAGTTTTAGAGATTTAACAAATTACTATTTACCAATAAATGATCATTTTGAAATGTGGTTTTTATATATGAGCACTGATACTTGGAATACATTATCTCAAGAAGAGAAAGATTTAGTAATGAAATCCAGTATTGAATTTGAAGAAAAAAGATTTGAAGTTGCTGAAGCAGAGCAAGAAGATTTTGTTCAAAAATTAAAAGATTTAGGTGTTGTGGTTTATGATTTCTCTGATGAAGAACTTGCAGCAATTAAAGATAAAATAGTTACTGAAGTTTGGCCAAAAATCAAAGACGAATTTGGCGCAGAATTATTTGATAGTATAGTTGGCAACTAGTATTTCCCCTTTATATAAATTAAATGAGATTGTTACAAAAGTGCAAAACGTTAAAGCTCACAGTTCAATTGACTGTGAGCTTTAATATGTTTTGTAAGGTTGAAGTTCTGACTATGGATATAGATTAATAAACTATGTATTTTGAAGGTTTTTCTTATGGTTGGGTATAATTAAGCTATTAAAATGGTTTATTTCCAAATAGAAGAAACGAGGTGAAATGATTTGAAACGATTTGTTCTAGTCACAATGATTCTTTTCTTGATTTTTACAATTGGATGTAGCAAGTCTGTTATAAATGAAGAAGCGAATCCATCTATTCAAGAAAATGAATCTATATCTACAATTCAGCAATTAGATTTATCATACGAAGAAGGAAAATTATCAGAAAAAGATTATCACAGCAATAAGGTTAGCTTATTAGTTGATTCCAACTTGCTAGACGACTCTTTTTCCTATCAAACAAGTGCATCGGAAAATATAGATCTTGCTTATGATATTCAGTGGATGATTTATCATTATGATGAATTAACTCCTCAGCAGAAGCAATTATTAGCTGAATTAATTGATAAAGGAAAGATTGAAAATGAATCTGGTTTTAGAATTCCTTTCGTGAAAGTCGCTTATGCAATGGGAGAAGATAATTCTTATCCCAAAAAAATTGCAGATAATGTTTACATAACTGGTCCATTAGGTGTTGTCGATGAGGAAGTAGCTAGTTACGTTGAAAATCTTTATCTAGATAACTTTAATATTTATTTAGGGTATTTAGGTATCGAGTCGCTTGATATGCCGATAGTCATTTCTTTGTATCCAATGGTTCCGGGAATAGACAGCACTTCATTTTATGCTGCTGAAGAAACGCTTTTATCTGAAGGTGAGCCGACATTTTACATTCATTTAAATTCGGTGGCTTCTGATGATACGATAAAAGGTAGTTTTCTTCATGAATATTTCCATGCTCATCAATTTCAAATGGGATATACAAGGGCGACTAAAGAGGAAGAGTTCCTTATGGAATCGACCGCTATTTTTGCAGTCGCATATGCAGATGAAAATTTAGATTATTTTCATAGATTTGATGAACCTATTTTCAATAATCCTATATTGAATGTAGATATGATGGATCAAATGGAAATTAAATCATGGTATCAACTATATTACATGACTTATTATGATTTGAATAATCACGATTTTATGAAAGATCTACTTGAATTTAGTTGGTTTCCAAAGACATTGTATGAAAAATTAAAAATTGCAGCAGGATCCGAGGATAAACTACAAAATATATTTGCTGAATTTGGAAAGAAATTATTTATGGAAACTCCTCTTGCAAGTAATATTCCTTATGATGGTCATACATTCGATGAATCTGTTGTTGAAGATATGAGTTCTTTAGAATTGGAAAATGACAATCATGAAATTATGAATAAATTAGATCTTGTCGAAATGGGATATTATCCTATGAGAGTAACATTGGAAGATGCTGAAAAAGCTTATATTGAAATCATAAGCAATATCGGTGAAGTTGATAAAAAATCCAAAACGGGTCTTATTATTTACTATGAAAAAGATGGTGTTTGGGAAGAACTTTTGGATGGGAAATTTGAAAGTTTAATAGCCATGCTTAATTTAAAGAAAAATCCAACTGATTATTTAATGTTCATTCCTTTTAATTATGATTCGGAGGAACCTCAAGAACATGAATTTTCTTTCAATATGCAAAGAAGAATTGAAGGAGAAGGGTTCATTGATATTCATTACAGTGAGGAGAGTAATCCTTATCTATTAACAAGAGAATATGAAAAAGAATACAATATCACTATTGTTGAAAACATTGAATTATTAGAGCAATCTACTGAAGGAGAAATCGGAGATTATATGAAGTTGATCACTGGAGATTCATATTATGTAAAAGATTTTCAAGCTCTCTTTGTTGGAGATGTGACAGATGGTAATCCAGAAGATGATTTTACATCCACTATCTATTTAGGTGATTTTACCTATAAAGATGGTGATGCGTCATTTGAGAACACTCTTTTAAATTTCCCTATGCCCGATATAAGCAATGCTCTTTCAGGTTTAGAGGGAATATTTGAAGGATTTGAGGATTTACCAGGTGTCGATATGGGTGATTTACCTGGAATTCCAAACATGGATGAAATCATAGCAGATGAATTAGGTGATGGTTTAAATATGCAATCTTTATTGCCGCCTATAGACAGTCTTTATAGGTTTAAAGATGATATGATAACTAATCGATTTAATTTTTACCCAGCTCTTCCACCTAAAATTTCTACAGAAGAATGGATTGAGGCAACTAAAACTCATTCTTATATAGATAATGACGGCAAAAGAAAAACTGATGTAACGATTGAAAGCACGTTGATTATTGGAGAGGTTTTTCCTCTTTGGTTTGTAAATCCATTTTTCGATCCGGCAGCTGCTGAAAGTGCCATGGTAGGTATTCCGACTGATCCAAATGAATTTATGGAAAACTATAGCGATACAGGTGAAATAATTGAACAGATTGCTGCAATAAATGGTCAATTTGACAAAAGTAACTTAGCGTTGGCTATTAATTCTGGACCTTTTGATTTTGACATGAGTGAAATCAAATCTGGAACTACAGGGAATTTGGTGCAAGAATTAAAATATATAGATAAAAAATTTACTGCATATATTCATGCTGAGTATACGACAGAAGACGGATCTAGAATAAAAATAAGTATCGATTTTGAATATAATTTTGATTAGAAGCTTAGGCTTCTTTTTTTATAATTTTGAATAAGCTTTCTATTATTTGTGAATTGGAAGTTCTGAATGATATAATACTAAATAGAAGATTGTATTTAGTATATGCATCAATATCAATATCTAGTCTGGATAAAGAATAATCGATAACAATCTAGACTGATTATTTTATAAGGGAGGAACAAAAATGGGAATGGGTATATTTATAGTATTAGGAATTATAGTAGTCATCGTTTTGTTTGTTATTTCAATTTACAATAAGTTGGTTAAATTAAGAGTCAATATCGATGAGGCGTTTTCTTCAATGGATGTTTTTTTGAAGAAAAGATACGACTTAATACCTAACTTGGTTGAGACGGTAAAAGGTTATGCTTCGCATGAAAAGGAAACCTTGGAAAGAGTTGTTCAAGCGAGAAATAGCGCATTGTCAGCATCGAATCCAGAAGACACTATAAAGGCAAATAATCAACTGGCTATGGGACTGAAATCGATTTTTGCTTTAGCTGAGAATTATCCTGATTTAAAAGCCAATGTGGGATTTGTAAACCTGCAAAATCAATTGTCAAAAATTGAAGAGGATATTTCAAATTCTAGATTATATTACAATGGTTCTGTAAAAGTCTTCAATAAGCAAATTATAATATTCCCAAATGTATTGCTTGCTAACGCGATGGGATTTACCAGTAAACCTTTCTTTGAGATTGAAGAATCAGAAAGAGAGAATGTTAAAGTAGAATTTTAGGTGAGATGATATGAAAAAAATATTAAGATTATCGATATTATTGATTGTAGTGTTAGTGTTGTTTCAAGGTTTTTCTTTTGCAGATGAATATTATACTATAAAAAAATATGATGTAAAAATTGATGTAACGGAAAGTAATATCTATCATATAAAAGAAACAATCGATGTAAGCTTTAGTCAGCCACGTCATGGAATATTTAGAGAAATTCCAACGACTTTATATGGATATACTCATGAGATATCAGATATCTATGTATATGATTCGCTAACTGGAATGAGTTACAATTATGAAATCAATTATCATGGATCTGAAATACAGATAAAAATTGGAGATGCCGATATTTATGTAGATGGAAATCAATCATATTTGATTGAATATGTATATAATGCAGGCGATGATTTGATTGAAGAGTATGATGAATTCTATTTCAATATCATAGGAACTCAGTGGAACACTCCTATTGATGAAGTAACGTTTCAAATAAATATGCCGAAGGGTTTTGACAGTAATAAGTTGAATATTACAGCTGGAGAATATGGTTCAACTGGTAGTGATAAAGTAGATTGGATAGTACAAGGAGAATCGATTATAGGTAGTGCTTCAGGGTTGAATCCATATGAGGGTGTCACAATAGCTTTAAACTTGGAGGAAGGTTATTATGATGATGTAGCTAAACCTTTTTCGATGATTTGGATTTATTTATTGATAGCAATGCTTATTGGTTTATTTGGATTGGCGATATATATCAGGATGAGTAATTATAGAAGGAACACAATTATTCCGATATTAAACTTTTATTCTCCCAAAGACCTCAATCCTGCAGAAATTGCCTATGTTTTCAATGAAGAACAAATAATAAACAAGGATATGTCTTCAATAATCATATATTGGGCATCAAAAGGTTATTTAAAGATTTACGAGGTTGAGAAAAGTGGACTATTTGGTAAGGAGTCAATGTATTTTGAAAGATTGGTTGAGCCTTCTCAGTTAGGCACTGGTTATGAATATCATCTCTTTAAAGATTTGTTTTCTCATGGAGATGGAAACAAAGTAACTGTAGATGAACTGAAACATGAATTTTATCAGGATCTTGAATCTGCTAGAAGCCTGGTAAAAGATCAGTATAAGAATGACAAGGAAATCCTAGAAAACAAATTTCAATATGGTATTATTATTGCGAGTTTTCTTGTGGCTGTATTGACTAGTGTTATTTTATCTATTTATACAAGGGTGTTATTAGGTTTGACTTACCTTTGGGCTGCAGTTCCTACCTTGGCATTTCTAATGATATTTTGGTTTGTTGCATTTGTTATTGCGACTAGACGGAAAAGAAAAATAAACAAGAATAAATTTATAAAGATTTTAAGGTATGTTATATTTATTGTTATATTTGGTAATGTCTTAATAGGGCTTAAAACCTTTATAGCACGCATTGATTTTTCAAGTGTTGAATTTGGTTCATTGACGACCTTGATGATAATTTCATTAGTTCTGTATATTATTACTGTATTTACTATTTCAACGGTTAAAAGATATTCACCATTCGGCAAGGACTTACTCAATAATATCTATGGTTTCAAAAACTTTTTAGAAACAGCAAAATTAGATAAATTGGAAATGTTATTTAAGGACAATCCAGAATATTTCTATGATATGTTACCTTATGTAATGGTATTCGATCTAACTAAAATTTGGGATAAAACCATGCAATCACTTACACTTGAAGGACCTTCTTGGTATGTGTCGAGTCATCCATTCAGTACGTATTATATGATGGGGATGTTTAATCGCTCTTTTACTGAAATGTCTGCTCCACCAAAGAGTTCATCGACTTCATCGTTTGGAGGCGGCTCTGTCGGCGGCGGCGGTGGTGGCGGCGGTGGCGGTTCTTGGTAATGGAATTAAATTAGAAGCTTAGGCTTCTTTTTTTTGTTTTAATATTATTAGGGAACTTTTTTTTATTTTCATGGTCTAACTTAACGAGAGCGTAAAAAAGCGCTAAAATTAGGAGGAATAATAATGAAAAAAATATTTAGTTTAGTAATAATAGGGTTGATACTAGTATCCGGAATGTCTGCGTTTGCCGATACGACAGAAGAAGTAACAATTATGCCGGTTTTATTTACAACTACTGAGAATATGCCAGTACCGGTTTTAATATCAGAACCAATGCCGGTGTTGTATACAAATATCGATGATATGCCAGAGCCAGTTTTAATATCAGAACCAGTACCAGTGTTGTATGATGGTACACCAGTTTTAATATCAGAGACAGCAGCAAAAGTAGGATTTGAAGTAATTAAAGGTTTAGTTATTTCATATGAAAATCAAACTCTTTCACTTGAAGTAGAGGGAAAAGAATATCCTGTAACTATTTATGATAAAGATAATGCTTTTGAGAATGAATTAAACAACTTCAAAGTAAATGATTCTATTGAAGTGATTGCCGAATATGGTGAAGCTACATTTTATTTATATGATATTAAAGGAGTTACACCAGTTCTTTATGATGTTGTACCTACTTTAATTGCTTCTAGAATCAATGTTTACTATAATGATGAAATCATTGATTTTGATGTCAATGCACAGAAAGTCAATGGAGTTACAATGATTCCTTTAAGAGCAACACTTGAAAAAATGGGATATACAGTTGAATGGAATCAAGAAACTAAATCAGTAGAAATCTTTAAAGGAGCACAGTGGACTTCAATAAAGATTAATGAAAATAAATATTTTAAAAATAAAATGGCACCAAGACCTTTAAGCGCAGCGCCAACTATTGTAGATGGAAGAACTTTGGTTCCAGCTGAATTCTTTACAGTGATATTAAGTAAAGGTGTAGAGGTAGAGAATGGAAACTTGAAATTAAGTGATGAAGACATGGCTATTCATTCAGGTTATGTAAAGGAAGTAAAATTTGTTGGAGAGGGAAAGATTACTATAACTATCACTTCAGATTTAGCTTCAGATGAGATTTATAAGCAAACTATTATTCATACATCAAGTGATACTACTTTCTTTAATACAGAAGTATTTAATGGTAAAGTCATCAATGTAATAACACCTCCAGTAATGACTATGAGTATACCTGGTCAAACTTCAGGAATCATAATCTACTAAGAAACATTGAATGAGGACAGGGCATCTGTCTGGAAAAACATTACTGTAGCGTCTCTAATAAGAGGCGCTATTTTTATGTAAAAATTAAAGAAACAATTAGGTATATGCTTTTAAATGAGATTATAAAAAGTTAAAATGGAAATAGGAAGTTATTCTTTCATGCATAATACAAGGTGAAATTTTTACAAATATAGGATATATGACTTAGGGTTTGAAAATACAGATAAAATGATTTTTTCGTCCTTAAGTGTTATTTTTAAACATAACGTGGTATCACATATAATACCGAAAGATGAATTATAGATGTGTAGATAGAAGATTGAACTTGTAAAGAATTCTTACAAGTTCAATAAGAGGGAAAAAGAAATGTTAAATAGATAGTAATTTTTATTAATCAGCTCAAAAAAGAATTAAATCGAGTTAATATACTAGCGACACTTGAATATATGGTGTTGCTTTTTATGTTTAAAAACATATGTATCACATAACATCAATTATTCAATTTAATTAGATTATTAATATATTGATCTAACGATTAAATTGATAAAAGCTGATGCAAATAACAAACAAAAAATAGTTGCAACTAAAAGCCATAGAAGATATGCTTTAAAGAAATTTGCTTTAGAGATTTTTGTGTTGCTAGAAAAACCCCAAACAAGAGCCATGACAATATTGACAATAGGAATTGTCATAACGAACATTGTCCAAAACCATTCACCGACAGAAATGGTATCTGAATTTCTTCTAACGATGGTGTTAGTGTTAACTTTATTTTCTACAACAGTGTTATTTTCCATGATAACTAGGACCTCCATAAGATATATTTATAAATTGAACAATTGATATAATAATTATATATTTAATACTGTTTACTCTGTTGTGCTATAAGCATACATTATGCGATATTTATTTTTTTTTATCAGTTTTATAGAAGCAACTGGAAAAAAATATTTGTTTATTCATTAGCTGATTTTGAAATAAAGTTAAAATAAAGAATTTAATTATTATAATGTGGTATTAATTCAATAGAGGGATGGTTGAAGTTGTGAATATTTAATTCTGCAACAGCTTGTAGCAGAATTAAAACAAGTGTAAATATTACTATGAGAATGTAAGAATTTATGAATCGTTTTGTCTAAAAAGCTAGGAGAGTTTTTATAATGATATTATATTTAAGGAGATGGATAATGTGACTGGTATTATATTGATTGTTATTGGTGTTTTTACTTTGGCTATGACTATATTGAAACCACCTTTTTATTGGGGGAGTAGAAAAGCTTTGAGGATGAGAAGATTATTTGGAGATTCACTAGCCAGCACAATATATTTGATAATTGCAATCGCTCTTATATATTTTGGTTATACCATGTTGTAATGAAAATGATTTTTGAAGTGAAAAATAACGCCTCTTATCGAGGCGTTATTTAAATACAATAAAGTATTATAGAAATATAATATTGAGTATAGTGATGTATTTAAAATTGAAAATAAATGAAAGATGAAGCTTGTCCTTGAATGCTCAAAATAAATATTGTTATTAAAAGAACATAAACTACAGCTCTATAAAAAGGTTTGAATTTAGTTTCCCAATTGCTGAGTGAAAGTTCAAGATTTCTTCTAAACAAGAATTCTACATAATGCAATAAAAACAACATTATAATGGTTCCTATTCCTATCAATTCAGCCGTGGAAGGTAGTTGATTGATTTTTATCATTTTTGAAAATACAGTCATTACACTAGGAATACTTTCAACTCTAAAAAATACCCAACCGATATTTATAAGGATGAACATCAACAAAATTTGAACAAAACCGTTCAAATTTTTGATGTATTTACCCAATGTTTTATAAATGACAATCAAAATACCATGATAAATTCCCCAAATGACAAATGTAAAATTTGCACCATGCCATAAACCAGAAAGGGCTAAAGCGACGATTAAGTTGAATTGTATTCTAAAATATGAACCCTTATTTCCTCCTAAAGGGATATATACATAATCTCGAATCCACTCTGATAATGTTATATGCCATCTTTTCCAAAATTCAGATGGTGATTTTGAAAGATATGGGGTTATGAAATTAAGTCTTAAATTAAGACCTAAAAGTTTCCCGGTTCCGACTGCTATTTCACTATATGATGAAAAATCCAAATATATTTGAAAAGCAAAAAGCATTATTCCTATCCATGCTGTATAAAAATTTAAATTAGAGTAATTTGAAAATATTTGACCGACATAGTTTGAAACAGGATCTGCAATCACGACTTTTTTAAAGAGACCTAAGGCGATCAGAAAAAGTCCTGTTTCAATATCAAATTTATTTGGTCTTCTGTTTTCAATATCTTTAATCTGAAATAAAAATTCTCTTCCTCTCATAATTGGTCCTGCAATTAGTTGGCCAAAGAATGAAATAAAAACCCAAAATTCTATAAAATGATTAGGAGGAAGAATTTCTTTTTTATAAACATCTATAAGGTATGCGATTATTTGAAAAGTGTAGAAAGAGATACCAATCGGAAGTATAATTTTTAAAGTAAAGTCGCTTAATAAAATAAAATTCAGATTACTGATTCTTGTTATAGTATCTATAATAAATCCAAAATATTTGAAGAACATCAGATTTACCAGATTGATACCAAGCGCCAATATCAAATAAAATCTATTATTCGATTTGCTGATTTCAATTGATAGCACATAAGATATAAATGCTACAAAGAGAAACAATATTAAATATTGAAACCCAGATACCCCATAGAAAATCAAATTCGCTACAGCGAGTATATAAAGGCGTTTTTTCTTGAAATGGCTATATAATGTAATTGTAAATATGAGTAGAAAAACAAAATCTAAAGTATGAAATAACATAATCAATTTCCAATAATTTCTTTATAAATAATTTCTGAAACAAATTCATAACCAGCAGGTAACAAATGAATATGATCAGAGTAAAATGATGTATCAATTTTATCTTTAAGATTAATAAAATTTACATCAAGGTCTTCAAAATATGTTTGAATCTTCAATTCGTTGTCGATAAAACCTTCTTTATCACTGTAATCTTTAATAAGAGTATTATTTAATGGCATGTAAACAATTGAAATATCTTCGTATTTTAATTCATTCACTATTTTATTGATAAAATATACTTGTGGGTTTGTATCGTCCATAATAATTGAATGATCCGAGAAGAACTTTGAATATTCTTCTTGATGAATCAAATCTTCTAAAAACGGTTTTTCTGTCCAAGGCATCAATTGTATCTCATTAAAATCCATTAGATTTTTCACTTGATATTTTAGATAATTATTATATCTATAAAGAGGAAGTTTTCCTAAAATATCATCTTTGAACTGCGTATATGAAGACACTTTTTCAGGCACATACCAAGATTCGAAGCCTTCTTCAACAAGTTCGGTTTTTAGCCAAAAAACAGCCTCTAAAGGATCGTTTGTCTCTTTATCGATAAAGTTCATATAATTTACTACATAGATAATATGAGCAGGTTCAGTTTGGAGATTACCTAATAAATAATAAATATCTCCTGAATATAAAGATGGAATACTAAGGTTATAAGTATTGTCAGGAACTTTCGATGAAAAATTATATGAAATTGTATCATTTGAGCCACAAGGAATACCATATCCAACTGAATCTCCAACAAATAGATAATAATTATCTAGGCTATCAGTTTCATACTTTATAACTTCAAACATAGTTAGATAATCATCGATATCATTAACTACAACATCATAAATCGGACGTTCGTCATATGTTATCGGTTTTGAGAAAACAGCAACTGAAAAATTTATTAAAACAAATAATATTAATACATATATGTAAACTCTCTTCATTGAAATCTCCTTAATTTAAAGTCATATATAGTGTACCTTAGTAAACAAGAACTTCCAATAGTTAAATAATATATTAATCAAAAGAAGTGAATGATATCAGACTCTCGTAATTGAAAATTTCAACATGATGTGAAATGTAAGTATTTATCAAATAGTTCTTCTATGTAATTAATATATCTTACGATGGCAAACAAAAAACACACCTTGTTTTAAGGTGCGTTCGATTTAGAATATTTTAATCTCATAAGTAATTTCCAATGCTTTTTCAAGTAATGCATTTACTCCGTAATATTTTTTTGAGATAGATTTACTGCCTTCTCAATTTTCTTTTTTGATTCATTCAAATTTTCACCAGTAAACTCATAAACAAGGTGAATCTTTGAATAAGTTTTTGGATGCTCATCTGTCATTTCTGTTTCTGACTTAATTTCAAATTTATCAATGGTAACTTGCATTTTATTTAAAATTGAAACTACATCCATTCCAGTACAACCGGTTAAAGCGGTTAGTAACAATTATTTCGGTCTTGGGCCACGATC
>LGVF01310553.1_pt2 | contig 21752 bp, 23 predicted proteins | sample 469901 | NCBI WGS metagenome assembly LGVF01 (sample SAMN03893561, study PRJNA290197) | marine sediment metagenome | material: sediment; isolation source: combined push core samples #3730, #5133, and #5579 collected at Hydrate Ridge | place: Pacific Ocean: Hydrate Ridge
CGCTTCATCGGTATCCCCTACCGCTGGGGCGGAACCGACCAAGCCAAAGGCTTCGACTGTAGTGGGTTGACCATGGTCTGTTACCGTCTCAACGGCCTCAACCTGCCGCGGGTATCCCGCAATCAGTTCAAAGCCGGTCGTTGGGTGGCCAAAAACAAACTGGTCAAAGGTGATTTGGTCTTTTTCGCCACCAATGGTGGTAAGCGCGTTTCCCATGTTGGCATGTACATCGGCAACGGTCGTTTCATCCATGCCCCCCGCACCGGCAAGACAGTACGCATCGAAAAACTATCCAACTCGTTTTTTACCCGCACCTACATGGGCGGTCGTAGCTACCTGTAAAAACGACAAAAGCCCGCTTGTCGCGGGCTTTAACACTCAATTTCCATTTCGTCGGATCTGTCAGCCAACGACACCAGGCGGATATATCAAAGTTCCAGCGACCTTGTTGCCCGGCGTCCGGCTCCAGACCCTGAGCTGATTACGCCCGAACTCCTTCGCTTCGTAGAGAGCCTGATCGGCTCGATCGAGCAGGGTTGTGGTGTCGATCTTTTCATCGTGGTTCAGGGTTGCTACTCCGAGACTGGCGGTAACCCCGAGCAATTTTTCGCCGTGCGCCACAATGGTCCCTTCAATAGACGCCAGCAAACGCTGGGCCAGTTGCAGGGCTGCAACGGCCTCGGTTTCAGGCAGCAACACGGCAAACTCTTCGCCGCCGTAACGGCAAGCGGTATCGGACCTGCGAATCGCCTGGCGGATGGTTTTGGCCACCCCTTTCAAAACCAGGTCTCCGGCCTGGTGGCCATAGCGATCATTAAACTGCTTGAAATGATCGACATCGATCATGAGCAGGCTTAATGGATGGGGGTGGCGATCACGGCGGGCCAGTTCGCGATCCGCCAGGGTAAAGAAGTGGCGTCGGTTGGCCAGATCGGTCAGGGGATCGAGGCGGGCCAAGGATTCGGCCTTGAATTTTTCATCTTCGGCATGGGCCAGAGCTTGCTGCAATTCCTCGTTCTGCCGCTCGATGATGCAGCGTTGTAGAAATTCGATTCGCTCGGAGCGCTCTATTACATAGCATCCAAACATACACGTCAGGTTAAAAAAGAAGAAAATATATGTATTGCCGAACAGAAATGGCCGCGGTATGTCGGTATAAAACACCACAACGCATATAAAAGTGCCAAAAGTGAGCCAAGAACTGATGTTGGAGATTATCCAGTCGGGTACCAAAATATAATAAAAAAGGACACACAACAGCAGGCCACCGTAATAAATGTGGTTGCCGGGCGAGCTGGCATGAGCAATCAGGAAGATGGTACCAAAGCTACAGATGCTCTCTGTCACCAGATTGACCGCATCTCTGGACCTGAAATCATATTTTGTATGGGTAATAAGCAGTGCAAACAGAATTGCCGGACAAACGAGCCCAAATCGAAGCCACAGACAAGAGGCCTGCATTTCAGGAATGATTGCTAAATCCAAAAGGATAAACACGGCATACATGAAAATAGCAACCACAAGGGTATACCGCCGCAGCTTAAGACTCCTGACCAAATAGTCTTGTTTAAACTCCGCCTCAAGGTTCTTGTCAAAAAACTTCAGAGAAACCAAGCTGAAGTTAGTATTATCGTCCATAATCGTCCAACGCCTTTGCCAAACCAACCTGCTTAGAAAAACTCGCCAACCCCATCGGGCCTGACCGTTATCCTTAAGCCTAAACTCAGTCGACTTTTTTTAAAGAAACAAACGGTAGCACTTTGCTTTTTGGCTCTACTTCCATCACTTTGAGAAATATTGGAACCAACTTGGGATCGAACTGACTGCCGGCATAACGATACAGTTCCTCTACGGCATGTTCGTGGGGCAGCCCTTTGCGATAAGGCCGATCACTGACCATCGCATCAAAGGCATCGGCAATGGACAGGATACGGCATTCAAGGGGAATGCTTTCGCCTGTCAAGCCAAGGGGATAGCCGGTACCATCCCACCATTCGTGATGCTTATAGATCCAATCGGCAACAGGCATCAGGTCGGGCGAGGCTTGAGCGATACGATAGCCGATGGCACAGTGTTGGCGCATCGCTGCCGTTTCTTCTTCCGACAATTTTGCTGGTTTAAATAGAATCTGATCTTTGATACCAACTTTACCGATATCGTGAAACTTAGCCAACAGGCGCAAATCACAGAGGCGATGTTCGGAAAGACCGAGTTCCTGAGCCACGGAAACCACCATTGATTCAAGTCGATCTGCGTGGCCTTCAGTGATAAAGTCGCGAGCCTCCAGAGCTTTTGCCAGAGTCTGCACCACCGAGCTGCGATTGCTTTGACTGAGATGTAATTTTTTCCGGGACATATTGTTGTCTGCCTCGATAAACAGATCTCGAATTCTCTGACCCAATTTTTCTCGTGCAGCAAAACCGACCGATAAACTTAGAGGAAGGTCTGGGCTGGTGCGATTGTGGTGGGCAACGTGTTCTTCGATACGCGCAGCAGCAGTGGCAATATCGGCCCGCCCCCCCGTCGATAGCAGAATAGCGAATTCATCACCGCCAACACGGGCGACAATATCACTAGACCGAAAGAGCCTTTGTAAAATGTTGGCTGCCGCAATCAGCAGAGCATCACCAGCCTGATGCCCCATGGTATCGTTCACCTGTTTAAGGCCGTCGAGATCGCAGACGATAACCCCCTCGCACCCTGCTCCAGACTTCTCGAGGCGAATCATCTCCTGTTCGAAACAATTTCTGTTGCATAGCCCGGTAAGTTGATCGTGAGAATTGGTGAAATCCTATCTCTGCTCCATCCGCTTGTTCTGCGAAACATCAACATCCATGCGCATAAATTCGTTGGTCTGTTGTAAGTCGCCAACTGGCAGAACAAAAGACAGCACACTCTTCTTCTGTCCCAGGCGGTGCGGCACCTCCCCTTCCCACACCCGTTCTTCCCCGGCAATAGGTGGGTTGCTCAACACTTGCTGAAACTGCCGATGCAAAGCATAGCCCATAAGCTCAACGCTTACCTTCTGACCAAGCACCTCTTCTTTGGCAAAGCCATATAGTTTTTCAGCGGTTCGGTTCCAATAAAGAATCCGGCCATCGCCATCAAAACCGTGTATTGCTAGCATTGGAGCATGTTCGACCATTTCTCGGAAACGGGTATTGGCCGAAACCAATTCCTGGTTTGCTTTAATGGCATACAGAACCCGTTCCAGTTGGCGACAATAGATATCGAGCAAACGCAACTCAAAGTCCTTGAACGGTTCGGCTTTCTCCAGCCAGAAACGTCCCAACTCCTGTTCTTGGCCAAGCACCTTTTCATAAACAGCATGAGAACTAAGCAGGTAATGCCCTAATGAAAGACGTTGCTGCCCAAAGCCCCAATAAAAAATCTCACGGTTAGCCACCTCAAGAACCACGCGCCGGGCAGAGAATATACGGCTTACTTTCGCTTTTAGGTCCTCAAACAGGGCCTCAGTAGAATCAAAAAGTTCTTGGGAAGACAGTTCGTACAGTACTGCCAATTCGAAATTTGGCATATCTTACTTCCCTCCCATCAGCAAAGAAATGCTTTTATTGTGAAACTGAGGCACACCGGAATAAGGGCCAATTTCACCCGAGGCTAACAGTCCGAGAAATGGAACCTGCCTCACAAAGGGACCGATCAATGAGTTGATTTCATCTTTATAACGACTCCCCAAAAGGGTAGAGCGTGATACACAATAGCTAATCAGTGCAAAGCGTGGCTCTGCAATCTCGCCTAAGGCTTGTTGGGCTAGACCGCTGGCAACTGTAAAGGCCGGATCATCCTTAGGTTTCATAATATAGGCCACAGCCTGATTGGGCACACTACTGATGAACTGCAAGGCATTACCATGCACGATCTGTAAAGGGTCGCGAACGATAAACCGATCCGGCCCATAACAGATCCCCAAAGGATGGCGCATGGCGGTTTCGGCAAAGGAATCGCCAGAAACACCGCCCAATCGTTCGGCATAGACATCAAATGCGGCACGCCCGTCCAGTTCAAAAACGACCCTATCTTCAGCGCGGGTAACAACCAATGGAGAACCGGTAGGAATCCAGCCATGCCCTACCGTATTGAAGGTCTTGCAACCTCTGATCAGGGCCGTGGAAACTCCCTGAGTAAACAGCCCCTGTTCGGTTAGCTGAAAGGAATTTGAAAATTTCCGACTGTCTCCGGTCCCCCCACCAAAATAGCTGAATTCCGGCCCAGCTGAGTCATATAAGGCATCGAGAAGTTGCGTACCACGCCCATCAAAACTGTCAGCAAAAGCGATAATTGTCCCGCTTGTCGCACCGTTGGCAAGCAAGCCTTGCCCGGTCTGCTGACCCGCGGTCTTTGCACCGACTTGCCGACCGTCAGTGAGTACTGTATTAGCTGAAATATCTTCACCAGAAAGCGTCAGTATGCCAACCGCCCGCTCAAAGAGACCGTGAGGAGTGAACAATCCCGCACAACTGGCACCAACGAACTTAATATCGCCTAAAATAGATTGGGCACCAGCAAGAACCGCAGCGCAATCATAATTAGACGTAACCGCGACAATGGCCAGCTTGGTCGGGCCCGCCGCGGCAACAGCTTCGGCGGCAGCCTGCATTCCAGCCTGCAACGATATTCTTTCGCTACTAACCCCAACTCCTACCTTCATCGTCCCTCCCGGCTAACAGCAGTGCGACACGATCGAAAAACCATACAGGTACTCAAAAGGACTCTTTCAATAAAAGCAACAGTCACGCCAAGATTTTCCTTAAAGCTGACAATGGGCTGTTTTAGTTGGAAAAATCCAAGACCAACCACCATAGCCAAAAAGAAGGAACCTAACCAATTGTAATCATATTGGATTTTCGATTCAACAGAATTTCTTAGGAAATGTAGACGGGGAGCTAGAATGGTGCAAAGGAATGATTGTTCTGCTAAAACAACACAAAATATTACTTTTTGCAAATAAAACGCGGCAATCCAAAGCAACTCGTTGCCACACTTCTGTGGCATGCCACACACTGTCGCCCTCAACTACATGTTAATAGCATAAAAAAAGGGACCTGCATTTCTGCAAGTCCCTGATTTGTTTTGGTAGCGGGGGCAGGATTTGAACCTGCGACCTTCGGGTTATGAGCCCGACGAGCTACCGAACTGCTCCACCCCGCGTCATTGACGAAGACGTACACTACATCCTGTCGAATCGATTGTCAAGACTCTTTGCTGATCAGCGCCGTTTTACCAGCGGTGCAGACGAAATCCGGTCCGCCTTGAGTGAACGAACAGCTTGATCGGCATCGACCTTGCTGCTAAAAGGACCGGCATAGACACGATACCAAACCCCCTTGGCACCGAGATCAGCAGCCTCGACAAAAGCAGTATAACCCTTCTTTTTCATGCGATCACGCAGCCCATCAGCACCTTCGCGTTGCTTGACTGCAGCAACCTGAACCAGGTAACTACCGCTGGCAACCCCAGCGGGCTTACTGACTACCGGCTTTGGGGCAACAGGTAATGCTGGCTTAGCTATTGGCTTTGGAGTTACCACGACCTTAACGGGTTCCACGGTCTTGATCGGCGGCTTGCTGATCGGCTCTGGAGCGGGTTCAGATGTTATCGGCTCCGGCGGCAAATTAATGCCACTGCCGAGGGCGTTCTGCTGACCTTCAGCAAGGGTGTCATAAAAGGTCAACTGGGGATTTTGCATTTCATCTGAAGTTGCAGGCGTAGCAGGGTTAGCCTCTATTTTCGGTTCAGAAACCTCACCCTGTGTAGCTGCCAGTGGTTTCTGTATCGGTAGACGTTCTTCAGCCACCAAACTCTGCTCGCCGCTTCTGCCCACCATCACACCGAGGAAAAAACAAACCAAACCGACAACCAATAACATGGACACCATAAACAGCGTCTGCTTTTTTTCCATGCGTCGCTGTGAGCGGGACACCACTTGTTGATTCATTGCAAAACCTCCTGTCTACATTCTTTCCGGTGCGGAAACCCCAAGGAGCAAGAGGGCATTTTCGAGGACAGTCCGTACTCCGTTGATAAGATAAAGCCGAGCACGGCTAGTTTCAATATCTTCAGTAAGGACCCGCCCCTTATTATAATAAGAATGGAAGCGGGCGGCTAGATCCTGCAGATAAAAAACAATTCGATGTGGTTCGAAATGTTGCGCGGCCGCTTCGATAACCTCCCCATAACGAGAAAGTTGCTTGACCAGTGCAAGCTCTTCTTCCAGGGTCAGTTGGCTAAAATCGACCTCGCCAGCAGAGGGCAAGGTTATCCCGGCTTCGGCGGCATTACGATTGATGCTACAGACTCGTGCATGAGCATACTGGACATAGTATACCGGATTTTCGTTGCTCTGTTTCTTGGCCAGCTCAAGATCGAAGTCAAGCTGGCTGTCGGAACGACGGGACAAAAAGAAAAACCGGCAGGCATCCTTGCCAACTTCATCAATAACCTGACGCAAGGTAACGAATTCCCCGGACCGGGTACTCATGGCCACCGGCTTACCATCCCGCAAAAGATTAACCAATTGAACCAGAATGCACTGCAGGTCGTCGGTATCCCTTCCCAGACCAGCAAGAACTGCTTTCATACGCGGTACATAGCCATGATGATCGGCACCCCAGACATCAATCACCAAATCGAAACCACGCTCATATTTTTCCTTGTGATAAGCGACATCCGAAGCGAAGTAGGTGGTAACACCATTGGAGCGTACCAGGACCCTGTCCTTGTCATCACCGAAATCGGTGGTTTTGAACCAAAGGGCGCCGTCCAGTTCGTAAGTCAGGCCGCGCTCCTTGAGCAAAGCGATACCGCGCTCGACCTCACCCCGATCATAGAGGCTCTGTTCGCTATACCAGTTATCGAAGCGAACGCCAAAATCCTCTAAGTCCGTATCGATACCTTCACGAATTTGTCCACCGCCATAAGCACCGATCTGTTCTATGGCTTCTTTCTCGGAGAGTTTCAACAAGGCCCGACCTTTACTCTCCAAAACTTCTTTAGCAAGATCTCGAATGTAATCGCCCTGATAGCAATCTTCAGGAAACTCGATGGCTTCGCCGAGCAATTCGCGATACCGCAACAACAGGGAGCGACCGAGAGTCTGCATCTGATTGCCGGCATCGTTGAGATAATATTCGCGCTGCACCTCGTAGCCGGCGGCATTCAGAACAGCCGCCACGGCGTCTCCGGTGGCGGCGCCCCGACCGTGACCGATATGCAGCGGACCGGTGGGATTGGCGCTAACAAATTCTACCTGGATTTTTTTGCCCTTACCAACATTGCTTCGGCCATAATCAACGCCACAGCGCAGCACCTCCTTGAGAGTTCCAAACCAGTGGTCGGAGGGAAGAAAAAAGTTAATAAACCCGGGACCGGCAATCTCTACCCTCCCCCACTCGGTGGCGCTTTCTTCGAGAACGCTGACAAGAGCTTCTGCAATTTTGCGCGGGGCCATTTTTTCCGCTCGCGCCAACACCATAGCAAGGTTGGTGGAAAAATCACCATGCTCGGCACGAGCCGGCACCTCAAGAACAATCTCAGGCAGTTGGGCCGATTTCAAGGTGCCTCGCTCGTAACAAACCTGCAGAGCGTTGCATATATGTTGCTTCAAACGTTGATTCATGGACACATCTTTCTATTCTGACCTTCTATTCTAGGAATACCCTCGCCGGGTCAAAAAAAACAGGCCGAAACCTGCAGGAAGATAAAAAGGTGTATGTTAGCCTCAGGCTGTTGCAACTGTCAAGAACCGCAGCAGAAAGAAACAAAAAGGCCCCGGCAATTGCCGGGGCCTCAAATTCTGAAGAACTGCTTAGCGAGAAACCGGCGGCTCGGGCTCAGCGCTCCCCTTGTCGCTGCCTTGGGCAAACTGGTAAACCAGTTCATCCTCTTTGACCATGCCCAATTCCCGGCGGGCAATAACTTCAATATACTCACGATCCGAGCGCAACGCTTCGATTTCTTCTTTTAATTGCTGAATAACCGCTTCCTGCTGCTGCACTTCGGCTTCGAGGGCGGCATGATGGCGACTGGCCTGCAAAGTCCGCAAAATACCCTTTTGACCAAACAAGGCAAAACCGAGGATGATCAATATCAGCAGAACGGGCACTAGTGGCAGCCGCCCCCCTGTCCCCGGTTGTCCGTTTTTTTGTTCATCACTCATCTGCAAAGCCCTCATAAACCACTTATCAAATCTGGTGGCATGTTAGCATCGCAGGAGTATGGCAGAAAAGCATAAACTGTTATTGAATAACGATTCGATTACTAATTTTCTGCAACGTGCTTTGACCAAGGCCTTTTACCTTTAACAACTCTTCCGAGGTGGCAAAAGGACCGTTGCCCGTACGATAATCAATAATCCGTTGGGCTGTAACCCGACCGATGCCGGGCAGAGTCTGTAATTCTTTGGCCGAAGCAGAATTAACATTGACCATAGCTGTGACCGCCTGAGCGGTTACAACTTGTGCCTTTGCAGCATTAGCAACAGACATCCAAGTAAAGGAAAACAACAAGCTGAGAACAATCGCCAAACAACTGAACAACTTCTTCATGTAACCTCCTGGTTTTCGTTAGTCAAAGATTGCCAATCACGCGTCCCCTAGTAGAACAACTCTAGCAAGGTTAGCGCGAAAACTATTTAGCAACATTAATTAACAAAAACACAGCCAAAGGTCAATTTGTTTTTTGCCTTCTCTAATCTGGCTACACGTTCTTTACCCGCAAAACACCTTTATAGATGCCGGTTGCCAGGGAAGGAGCTCCCCTTTTCGAAGAACAAACCCTTAACACTAGTGAGGCTCAGGTCGACTACCGGGATGGGCAGTACGCCCAAGACCGGCCAGAGAGAAATTAAGCATAATCTCTTGATCACCGTCACGATTACGATAGTTTACGTAGAAACTCCAGCATTGAGCACGATACTCAAAGCCGACCAGATTTTCGAGATTGACGTCCCCCTGAAGCGAATGGCGATTTTCAAAATTGAGGTAGAAGGGCTTAAAAAGTGACAGATTAAGTTTGGCCGCAAGATATTCTTGGGCATCCTTGTTATAACGGTAACGCAACGAGAGAGCATTACCATGCCGATCTTCAAGTCCGGTTTCAGCATGAAAAGTCAGAAAATTATCTGGGCCGCTGATATCGTAGCGCGTATCGATGTCGATATAATTCCAACGAGTCGGCCGCAGAATGAGCTCGGTCCGCAGATCGGAAAAGGGCCGTCCCTGCCCCGGGGGAGCCAATGGATGTCGTACCGATTCCTCAATATCAAATTCCTGCGCCAAGCGCAGATAAAGCAGTTCTCGATAATCGATCTGCCCGGACGCCGTTTCACTGCGAGCTACCAAACGGTTAATCAGGCCGTAACTGACGGTGTTACGACCGAAAAGATAATCTTCGGCCTCAAACTGGGGCAGATCAGACTGGTCCTCAAAAGGTCGATACTGGTAGAGGATTTCAGGCTGTACAATATGCTGAACTTTATCCTCGGTCTTTCCGTCGATAGCATAAACTCGTGCCACGCGGGAACTGAGGCGGGTCGAAAAATCGAACAAGCCATGACTTTCCTCACCTTGGGTACTAGTATAGAGCCGCTCACTGTAGCCAAGTTCGGAAGTCACATCCACGACCCCACCGAGGCGGAAAACACCGGTCAGAGCCGGCCGCATGCTCAACCGAGCTCCCTTGAGCCCCTCCTCGCGCCACAAGTGAACGGCACTTGTATCGAGGTTAAAATAGAACGGGCTGCCCCAAAGACGACGTTTGAGCATGGCGAACCGGAGCTCCGGCAGGCGCTGCAAAGTTTCATCATTACTCTGCTCTAGGTCTTTTGTGTATCTGATCTGACCGGTGAGGTTATTCTTACCCCAATGGCGATTGGCGGCGATAACAGTTTTAGCTTTGTCTTTATTATATACCTCGACCGCTTCGCCAAATTCTGAAAAGAAGTCACGGCTGTCAACATATTCAACGTCAGCGGTCAGCCGGACCCGGCCCGGCAAAGTGCCGCGATGGCGCCAATCATAAGCAAAACTGTCGTCATAACCGGTGAACCCATTGACATGATAGCCCCTCATCGCCCCCCTGTTATCATGGCCGAAAAAATAGCGGTATTCCATGCCCTTTCCTAAACCGAGGCGAGAAAGGTAGTCGAGGTGGAAAGTAGCGTCCTGATTGCGGGAGATCACCTTGTAATAACTCATAAAGAGCTGCGTGCCGCGCTTGTCTGAATAGCCGACACTCGGTATCAATAGACCCGACTGCCGTTCAGTCTGGACTGGATAACCAAACACTGGAAGGTAAAGAATCGGTACATCATAGATATGAAATTTGACGTGCTTTGCCCAGGCAAAACCGCCAAGAGTGACATCGAGTTCGCGAGCAGTAAACTTCCAAGAAGGCTTTGGACCGTCGCAACTAGTAAAGGTTCCGTTCTCTACTCGATAACTGCGCTCCGCAGTCTTGGCAATGGAGCTGCCAAGAATATGAAATTTCGGTTCACGAACCAGAATACGGCCATTGACAACTTTGCCGAGACCGCTGGCGAGATTGAGGTACATTTCATCACCGAACAATTCACTATCGGGGTCGCTGAAATGCACGTCACCAAAAGCTTCAGCCTCGCTAGTATCGTCCTTCCAGCGTACCCGGTCCGCCCTTAATACCTGCTCTCCTTGGCGCAGTACAACCTCGCGCTCGGCAAGATAAGTAGCGGAAGCCTGGTCAAAAACAAGCTCTTCCGCTTCAAGTTGCACCGGTTCCTGAGAAACAACTTTCCCGGGTTCAGCCCCGAAAACCAGTTGCACCGAGCAGACCAATAAACAGCCAGCCAGCGCGAGACGCCGCCATATTGTTACATGCTTCACCTTAAAGCCCCCTCTTGATCCATCAAATACTCACGAGCAGCCGCTACCATAAACAAGGAGCCAGCCACCAGAACAATCTCCCCCTGCTGGCGGTCAGCCAGGGCCGCAGCCAAAGCGGACGCCGGATCGACAAAACAACAAGCCGACACCCCGGCCTCAGCCGCCAAATGGGCGATGCTCTCCGCGGGTACTGCATCCTCAACAGGAGGCTCTGTACAATAAAGTCTATCGACCAGCGGCAACACGGGTCGCAATATATTTGCGATATCCTTGGTTGCCTTGGCACCCACCACCCAGCGGATACCGTCCACTGACAAGGATTGAAGATAGGCGGCCAACACCTTGGCACCCCCTTCATTATGGGCACCGTCGAGAAGTATTATCCGGCCATCGCGCCACCATTCGAGTCGCCCAGGCCAGCGCGCGGCCGCCACGCCATCTTGCAGAGAACCCTTAGGCAAGTCCAGTCCCTGTCGCCGTAAGATTTCAGCAACCGCTAGAGCCACGCCCAAGTTATGATGTTGATGCACCCCGTGCAGGCCACTTTGCAACCCAGGCATGGAGAGCTCAAGACCTTGGTAAGCAAAACCATCCTTTACCGTTTCGACTGTAAACTCGCGGCCATAGTGGTAAACAGGCGCCTGTAAATCTTTAGCCCTGTCGCGGATCACCTGCAATGCGGCGGGTTGTTGCTGACCAACCACCAAAGGTATTTGCGGTTTAATAATGCCGGCTTTTTCAGCGGCGATGGTAGCGAGGTCGGCACCGAGATGTTCACTATGATCCAGGCATATCGGGGTGATAACCGTTACCTTAGGCTGTACCGCATTGGTTGCATCGAGTCGACCGCCCATGCCAACCTCGAGAATTGCCACTTCGACCTCTTGCCGCTGAAAATGGAGCAGCGCCATGGCAGTGGTAAATTCAAAAAAGGTGACTGGAATACCATCGCAAACGGCCCGAATCGATTCAATCAAAGCCACCGCTTCTGCTTCGCTGATAGCTTTCCCGTCGATTCGAATACGTTCGGTGAAGGAATGTAGATGGGGGGAACTGTACAAGCCGGTTCGTCGGCCAGCTTGAATCAGAATGGAAGAGAGCCCGGCACAAACCGAGCCCTTACCGTTGCTACCCGCGACGTGGACAATCGGGTAAGCTCTTTCGGGATGATGCAGACGGCCCAGAATTTTTTGAATATTGTCCAGACCTAGCTTGATACCAAACCGTTGGAGCCCGTAGAGATAGTCGAGGCTCTCCCGGTAGTCCATAGCTTAGCTCTTGGTGAAGACGCGCAAGATTTGGGCAAGACGCTGCTTCATCTCCGGTCGGCGTACAATCATGTCGACCATGCCGTGCTCAAGCAGATATTCGGAACGTTGAAAGCCGTCCGGCAACTTCTGGCGAATAGTCTGTTCAATAACTCGCGGACCAGCAAAGCCGATCAGAGCCCGAGGCTCGGCCATGTTAATGTCGCCTAGCATAGCAAAACTGGCGGTAACCCCACCGGTAGTCGGATCGGTCAATACCGAAACAAAGGGTAATCCAGCCTCCTTAAGCCGGGACAGAGCAGCGCTGGCCTTAGCCATCTGCATCAGAGACAGGATACTCTCTTGCATACGGGCACCACCGGAGGAGGAAAAAATGATACAGGGACAACGTTCTGCCAAAGCCCGTTCAATAGCCCTAGTTATTTTTTCTCCAACAACCGAGCCCATGCTGCCGCCCATAAAGCCAAAATCGAAAACCGCCACCACTACCGGCAGTTCCTCGATGGTACCGGTTCCAGAAACAAGCGCCGAAGTACTGCCGCACTTTTTGGTTGCAGCCTTGAGGCGGTCCTTATAGCGCTTGCTGTCTTTGAAATCGAGAAAATCGACAGATTTCATGGCCGCATCCATCTCGGTAAAGGAGCTTTCATCGAGAATCAGAGCGATGCGCTCGCGCGCAGAGATACGGAAATGATAATCGCACTTGGGACAAACATTGAGGTTACGCTCAATTTCCTTGGCGTAGATAATTTCCTGACAATTTGGGCATTTTTTCCACACACCTTCAGGCATTGTGTGTTTTTTGGTTTCGATCGGCACGATCGGTGCCTTGGACTTTCTAAACCAAGCCATCTCTATTCCTTATCTAAAGCAGACTTCCAGCAACGCTACCGCAAGCCTTCCTTCAGCGAGCGAACAAAAGCCCCAACCCGGGCTACCAATTCAGGTGATGCACCGTAGGCGGCCACCACCTTAACCAAGGCGCTACCGACCACCACCGCATCAGCAAAGCAACCAACCGCTGCCGCATCAGCGGGCGAAGCGATGCCAAAACCAACCGCTACCGGTACCGGGCTGAGCTGCTGCAGGTCTCTGACCTGCTGCTCAATGGCGACGGCATCGATCTGGCTGGCACCGGTCACGCCGGTCATGGAAACGAAATAGACAAATCCCTCGGCATCAGCCACCAGGCGCTGCATGCGCTGCGGCGGAGTGGTGGGAGCCAGCAACTGGATGAGGCTGATGCCGGCCTGCTGCAAATAGCTGCGCACCTCCCCGGCCTCCTCCGCTGGCAGATCGACCAGCAGCAGACCGTCGACTCCGGCCGCTGCAGCATCGACGGCAAAGCGCTCTGGGCCGTAACTGAACAAGGGATTGTAGTATCCCATCAGCACCAGCGGAACGTTGGTGTGTTCCCTGACCCGCGCCACTAATTCCAACACCTTAGGCAAGGTGGTTCCGCCCTCCAGAGCCCGCTCGGAAGCCGTTTGGATAGTTGGACCGTCGGCCATAGGGTCGGAAAAAGGGAAACCGAGTTCGATTAGATCGGCGCCATTTTCCACCAGAGTATGAATAAGCTTTTCGGTAGTAGCCAAATCGGGGTCGCCGGCGGTGATAAATGGAATCAAGGCCGTTTCGCCGCGTTGTTTAAGCCGTTCGAAGGTCGCTTGAATGCGTCCCATGTTCCTCCCTCAATTGCACAATTCTAGCAAGTTTATTAAAGCTTGTTGCTCATTTCAACCGTTTTCTTGGTCAAGCAACCGCTGGACCAATGCCAACAGATCGAGAAACATGCTCGAAGTCATGCGCCCGGTCTGCACATTGTAGCGGCTGGTATGGTAGCAGGCAACAGCAAGCAAACCGTTTGGCAACCGATGCACCACACCGTGGCCAAAAGGGTAGTCCTTTAACCGCTTGATCTCACCAAGATCACGGTAGAGTCGCAGATAGCTATCATAAGCACCGCGCCCGAGCAATACCACCACCTTGAGCTGAGCTAAACACTGCTGCTCAGCAAGCAGATAAGGACGGCAGTTAGCGAATTCGGCGGCAATCGGTTTATTATCCGGCGGCAGGCATTTGACCGCATTACTGATATAGAGATCATGCAACTGCAAACCGTCATCAACATGACTGGCCACGGCTTGGTTGGCAAATCCGGCCTGATGCAGCAACGGATACATGAAATCACCGGCTCCGTCTCCGGTGAAGGGACGGCCGGTGCGATTGGCCCCATGAGCGCCGGGGGCCAACCCAACCAGAAAGACCCTTGCTGCAGGATCACCAAAACCGGCTACCGGCCCGTTCCAATAGTCCTTTGCGGTCAGACCACGACGCGGCTTAACACTGGCCATATGATCCACCAGTCGTGAGCAATGGCGGCAGTCATTAAGCTTATCAAGGGATACCTCAGGCATAATTGGCAGCAAAATCCTAATTATTTGGCCGACGAACCACCGCCAGGCTTGCTTCCACCCTTGCTGGGAGCAGAGCGTCTGCGCGGCGGTTTGCGCCCCTTATCAGTGGGCCGACGACGGTCATCGACAGGAGCCTTTTTGCGTGGCACGTAGCGTTTGTAATCATGGCAGAAGTCCTCGTTCTCGGGGAAGACTGCGGGAATGCTGAAGCCGATATAGGCTTGGATATCGCTGAGATAAAAGACCAGGTCTTCATCGGCGAAACTGATGGCCAGGCCGCTGGCCCCAGCCCGGGCAGTACGACCGATGCGATGGACGTAATCCTCACCATCTTGGGGCAAGTCATAATTAATCACGTGCGTCACGCCATCGACATGAATACCCCGGGAGGCAACATCGGTGCCAACCAGATAGTGGAGGCGGTTTGCCTTGAAATCGTCCAGGATCCGCATCCGTTTTTTCTGCGGAATGTCGCCGGAGATGACCTCAGCCTTGTAGCCGTTGATCTTGAGGCGCTCGGCGAGGTGCTCGCCCTCACGCTTGGTATTAACGAACAACAGCATGCGGCAGGGATCTTCCATCTTTTTCATCAAGCCAAGCAGCAGAGCGAACTTCTCCCGCCGGCCCACATGGTAGAGGACCTGCTCAACTCTTTTGGCCGTCACCTGTTCAGGCGCAACGCTGACCTTTTCTGCCAGATTCATGAATTCGTAGGCCAACTCCATGACCCTGTGGGAGAGCGTCGCGGAAAAGAGCATGGTCTGACGCTGTTCAAAGGGTGGCAACTTGCGCATGATATAGCGCAGATCTTTAATGAAGCCCATGTCGAACATGCGGTCGGCCTCATCGATAACCAAGGCTTCGATGCGATGAAAGTTAAACACGCCCTGCTTGGCATAGTCGATGAGCCGTCCCGGCGTGGCAATGATAATATCGACCCCATCCTGAAGGGCCTGGCGCTGTTTGTCATAATCGACGCCACCGAAGATCGGTTGCAGCTTAAAGGGGCAAAAGGCACCAAGGCCTTTGGCATCCTCCCAGATCTGCACTACCAATTCGCGGGTTGGAGCGATAATCAGGGCCCGAGGATTGTTGCTGGTCTCGCTCTCGCTCCGCAACAGCCGGGTAAAGAGAGCAATTAAAAAAGCGGCTGTCTTACCGGTACCCGTCTGGGCCTGGCCGGCGACATCCTTACCCGCCAGGGCCAGCGGAATGGACTCTTCCTGAACCGGGGTCAGCTCGGTAAATCCCACCGCCTCGACGCCCTTAAGCACCGATTGCGGTAAATCCAGTTCGGTAAATTTCATAATGAGGTCCTGTCAGTTTAATTCCACACCCATGGCCTCAGCCACGGTATGAATATCCTTGTCGCCACGCCCGGATAGGCAAACTACCACCAACTGGTCCCGGCGCAAAGTCGGAGCCAGTTTCATCACCTGGGCAATGGCGTGGGCGCTCTCCAGAGCGGGGATGATCCCTTCGAGCTTGGTCAGCACCTGAAAAGCATCCAGGGCTTCAGCATCGGTAATCGCCTGATATTCAGCGCGACCAATCTCGTGGAGATGCGCATGTTCCGGACCGACCCCGGGATAATCGAGGCCGGCGGAAATAGAATGAGCATGTTTAATCTGGCCATGCTCGTCCTGCAGTAGGTAGGTCTTGTTCCCATGCAGAACACCGACGCGACCAGCGCCGATACTGGCAGCATGCTTGCCGCTGTCGACTCCGAGCCCGGCGGCTTCGACACCGAGCAGTCGGACGCTTTCATCCCCTAAAAAGGGATGAAACAGACCAATGGCATTGGAACCGCCGCCGATACAAGCCACAGCGTAATCGGGCAGTCGTCCTTCGGCCTGTAGAATCTGGCTGCGCGTTTCGCGACCGATCACCGACTGAAAATCCCGCACCATGGCCGGATAGGGGTGCGGCCCGGCCACAGTGCCGATAATGTAAAAGGTGTCCCTTACTCGAGTAACCCAGTGGCGGATGGCCTCATTCATGGCATCTTTGAGGGTCGCCGTGCCGCTGGTTACTCCCGTCACCTTGGCGCCGAGCAACTTCATGCGGAACACATTGAGGCTCTGGCGACGCATATCTTCGGTGCCCATGAAGACCTCGCACTCCATGCCAAACAGGGCTGCCACAGTGGCCGTCGCCACCCCGTGCTGTCCTGCGCCGGTTTCGGCAATCACCTTTTTTTTGCCCATGCGCCGCGCCAGCAAGGCCTGGCCGACCGTATTATTGACCTTGTGGGCCCCCGTATGGTTAAGGTCTTCCCGTTTCAGGTAGATCCTGGCACCGCCAAGATGGTCGCTTAAACGTCGCGCAAAGTAGAGTGGGCTGGGGCGACCGACATACTGCTGCAAATAATATTCGAATTCCTGCTGAAACGTCGGATCGTTCTGGGCTTCCCGATAGGCCTGCTCCAGTTCTTCGAGAGACGGCATCAGAGTTTCAGCCACATAGCGACCGCCGAAGGGGCCGAAATGCCCGTTTGAATCCGGATATGAATACATGAACTACTCCGTAAAATGTTTGGCGTTGCGAATAAATGCCGCCACCAGATCGGGGTCCTTGCAACCAGGGGCACTTTCCACGCCGCTGGAGACGTCGACAGCATAGGGTCGTACCGTTTTTACCGCTTCCGCCACATTGGCCGGAGTAAGTCCACCGGCCAAAATAATTTGCCGTTGCTGGGCCGCTTGCACGGCCAACTTCCAATTAAAGCTATGACCGGTACCACCGTAGCTATCGGCTTGCCAGGCATCGAGCAACATGCCATTGACCCGGTAAGCTGCAAAGTCGGCCAAACTCTGCTCATCACGAACACGCAAGGCCTTGATCACTCGCCAGGGCGGCAATTGACACTGTTCGGGGGTTTCATCGCCATGCAACTGCAACACATCGAGACCACAGAAACGTGCGATATCTGTAATTTCCTGGGCCGGTTGATTGACAAACAGGCCAACAGTGGTCACCAGGGGCGGCAAAGCAGCAACAATTCGGCGAGCCTGCTCAGCAGTAACACAGCGGGGGCTTTTGGCATAAAAGACCAACCCTAGGGCATCAGCCCCACAACGGGCAGCATGTAAACCATCCTCGACCGAGGTGATTCCGCAAATCTTCACCCGGGGGATTACTCTTTGCGCCATGCCTTCCGCGCCGACCATCACTTCACCTGAGGCAATTTAGCCAAGGAAGCGGCAATATTCTTTTCCGGATAGGCGTAATCCTCTAACTGCCCCCCCAGATAGGCTTCATATGAGGACATATCAAAATGGCCATGACCGGACAGATTGAATAGGATGGTGCGCTGCTGCCCCTCTTCCCGCGCCTTGACCGCCTCGTCAATGGCTGCTCGAATGGCGTGGGATGACTCGGGTGCAGGCACGATCCCTTCAGTACGGGCAAACAGCACCGCTCCTTCAAAACAAGCGGTCTGTGGCAACGCCGCCGCCTCGATGATGCCTTCGTGGTGCAATTGGCTGACCAGAGCACTGGCGCCATGGTAACGCAGACCGCCAGCATGAATACCAGGCGGTACAAAGTCATGACCCAAGGTATACATCTTGGTAATAGGGGTCAATTTGGCCGTATCACCAAAATCATAGGCATAACTTCCTTTGGTCAAGGTCGGACAGGAGTTCGGCTCCACCGCCAGCAGGCGAATCTGCTTGCCATTGATTTTGTCCCGCACAAAGGGAAAGGCCAGCCCCGCAAGGTTACTGCCGCCGCCGCAGCAGCCAATGACTACATCGGGATAATCATCGACCAGTTTCAACTGTTCAATGGCTTCCAAACCGATGACTGTCTGATGCAGGCAAACGTGATTCAAAACGCTGCCAAGAGCATAGTTAGTATCGCTATGGCTGGCAGCATCCTCTACCGCTTCACTGATGGCCATCCCGAGAGAGCCGGTGGTATCAGGATCTTCGGTCAGCATCTGCCGACCAGCCTCGGTACGGTTGCTCGGTGAGGGGATAACCTCAGCACCCCACAGTTCCATCAGGTTCTTGCGATAAGGCTTCTGGCCGTAACTGACCCGCACCATATAGACAGTTGTTTCCAGGCCAAAATAGGAATTAGCTAAGGCCAGCGAACAGCCCCACTGCCCGGCCCCGGTTTCAGTGGCCAAACGCTTGATTCCCGCCATCTTATTGTAATAAGCCTGAGGGATAGCGCTATTGGGCTTATGCGAGCCGGCGGGTGAAACCCCCTCATATTTATAGTAGATGTGTGCCGGTGTTTTCAACGCCGCTTCGAGACGATGGGCACGAAACATAGGAGAAGGACGCCAAAGCTGATAAATTTTCTGCACTTCTTCGGGTATCTCAATCCAGCGTTCGCGGCTGACCTCCTGCTCAATCAAGGACATGGGAAAGATTGAGGCAAGATCTTCAGGGCCGACGGGGGCCAAAGTACCAGGGTGCAGAATCGGCGCCGGAGAGCTATTCAGGTCAGCGGCCACATTGTACCAATGCTTAGGAATCTGATGGTCCTGCAACAAAATCTTGGTCTGCATTCAATTCTCCTGTAGAGCCTTAGAAAATGGGACAGAGAATAACAAAGCGAAAAAATCAAAATTAGTCGTGCAGCAGCTCCTGCAGCTTTTGCTCGAAATTCGGTTCTCGCATCAGGCTTTCGCCGACCAGAAAAGCTCCAGCTCCCGCCTGTTGCAAGCGACGGATATCAGCCCGACAGCGCAAACCACTTTCGGCCACTACCAAACGATCCGCAGGAATCAGCGGCAACAAGCGCTCGGTGACTGCCAGATCGGTGTGAAAGGTCTTAAGGTCCCGATTATTAATGCCAATCAGCTCCACGGGCAATTCCAATGCCCGCTGCAATTCATCCTCATTGTGCACCTCAAGCAAAACATTCAGATCCAGGTCCGCCGCCAACGAGACCAGATCGCTCAGAACATCTTGCGCCAGGGCAGCAGCGATCAACAGCACCGCATCGGCACCGGCGGCACGGGCTTCATAAATCTGATAAGCATCGATAACGAAGTCCTTGCGCAACAGTGGCAAGGAGACAATTTCTGCGATCGCTTCCAGGTAGGCCAGTGAACCCATGAAAAACCGTTGGTCGGTCAGTATGGACAGGCAGGTAGCACCGCCGGCCTGATAACGCCGGGCAATATCGCAGGGATCGAAATCGGCACGAATGACACCTTTGGAAGGTGAGCCTTTTTTGACCTCGGCAATAATCGCCGTACCGACAGCCGCCTGTCGCCGCAAAGCGGCGCCAAAACCGCGGGGCGTTGGCCGCAGGTCAATGCGCTCCTGCAGCAAGACCAATGGCACGGTCCGGCGCTGGGCCTGAACCTCTACGAGCTTGTGCTGAAGAATTTCATCGAGTATCACTGGTTGGTCATCCTGATAAGATCGTTGAGCTTGAGCAATGCCTGTCCGCTATCAATAGCCTCAGCAGCCAGCTCGATACCGCCCCGAACATCCTCCACCTTGTCTGCCGCCAGCAGAGCAAAAGCGCTGTTTAACAGCACCACATCCCTGCGGGGCCCCTGCTCACCTTGCAGTACCGCCAAAACCAGCTCGGCGTTGTGCACCGCGTCGCCGCCCTGCAGAGCGCTCAGTTTGCAACGTGTCAGGGCATAATCCTCCGGTTCGACGGTATAAAGACGTACAGAATCCCTGTTGATTTCAGCCACCCGGGTCGGGCCGGTCAAGGTCACTTCGTCCATACCGTCCAGACCGTGAACCACAAACCCCCGGCGGCAACCAAGCCGACTCAAGACCTTGGCCAACGGCTCGGTCAGCCCCNNGGCTCAGTCAGCCCCTCACGATAGACTCCAAGCACTTGGCGGTCGGCAGCGGCCGGGTTGGTCAGCGGCCCGAGAATATTAAAAATGGTCCTGGCCCCGATTTCCCTGCGGGGCCCGATGGCATGGCGCATGGCACCGTGCAAGGCCGGCGCAAATAAAAATCCGAGCCCTAAGGTATTGATACAGGCCTCAACCTGAGCCACGCTAACATCAAGTTTGACCCCGAGACTCTCCAAGACATCGGCGCTGCCGCAAGCGGAAGAGATGCTGCGATTGCCATGTTTGGCAACCTTAACGCCACAGGCCGCCACCACGAAAGCCACGGTGGTAGAGATATTAAAACTCTTGGTGCCACTACCACCGGTGCCACAAGTATCGAGGATGGTTTCCCGATCAGCATTGATCTCCTCGCGGTCCATGTCAAGCACTTTGCCGACCCTAACCGGGGTAGCATGGGCCCGCATAACGCGCGCCGCGCCGGCGATCTCCTCGATCGTTTCACCCTTCATACGCAGAGCAATAATAAAGGCGCCGATCTGAGCAGGAGTCGCTTCACCTCCCATGATCTGTTCCATGACTTCGATCATCATAGGCTCGGGTAGGTCACGCTCTTCCACTAGCCTGGCGATTGCTTCTTTAATCATGACAGCCTCAACAAGGACAATACCTGTACCTGCAAAAAGCTCAGGTCATTTGCAGGAAGTTGTGCAGGAGGCGTTTGCCTTCTACGGTCAGAATCGACTCAGGGTGAAATTGCACCCCCCACAAGGGCAATTCCCGATGCCGCATACCCATGATCTCATCGGCGTCGGTCCAGGCACTGATTTCAAATTCTGACGGCAAAGTTGCCCGCTCGACGATCAGCGAATGATAACGGGTGGCATCAAAAGGGCAAGACAAGCCTTTAAACAGCCCCTGATGGTCATGATAAACCGGACTGGTTTTGCCGTGCATCAGATTTTCCGCGCGCACCACATGACCCCCAAAAGCATGAGCCATGGACTGATGGCCAAGACAGACGCCAAGAATAGGCATTTTGCCGGCCAACTGTTGAATAGCGCTTACCGAAATACCGGCTTCAGCAGGGGAACAGGGCCCCGGAGAAACCACCAAACGCTGCGGATGCAGAGCAGCGATCTCCGCTACCGAGATCTTATCGTTACGAAAAACCCTCACTTCTTCGCCAAGTTCTTGAAAATACTGCACAAGGTTATAAGTAAAGGAGTCGTAGTTATCGAGCATCAGCAGCATGTCAATCAAGCCCCTTTCGCGCCATTTCGATAGCTTTCATCACGCCACGAGCCTTATTCAAGGTTTCCTGATATTCAGCGGACGGATCGGAATCGGCCACGATGCCAGCCCCCGCCTGTAGATATATTCGGTCGTCGTGGACGACCAAAGT
>LGVF01030477.1_pt2 | contig 21731 bp, 19 predicted proteins | sample 469901 | NCBI WGS metagenome assembly LGVF01 (sample SAMN03893561, study PRJNA290197) | marine sediment metagenome | material: sediment; isolation source: combined push core samples #3730, #5133, and #5579 collected at Hydrate Ridge | place: Pacific Ocean: Hydrate Ridge
CGAAGATTCTAGAACTAATACGCGACAGCCAACAGCATAAAAAACCTAAGGGAGCAGTATATTTTTCCCCATTGACCTTTGGCCGGCCATCGCGATCCAAACTCTTTGCATTCAATCGGCTAAAAATTTTAAGCAGACTGCCAACATATCTCTATACCATTCAGCGCTTATGACACAGGATCGAGCTCAAACATCAATGCTCTGACCATGATAGGGTACCGTAACATCAAACCCTTCTCCCTTGAGATACTTTGAGAAGGCAAGCGACTGCTCCTCTTCCCCATGAACCAAGACTAATTGCTTGATCCTGAGATTTGACTCTTTCAACACCCTGGTCAACTCATTCTTATCTCCATGGGCACTGAAACCGCCAAGGGTGACAACTCTTGCATTCAGAGGATATTCCTTGTTATAGAACCGAACCTTGGGAGGGGGCCCACTGCGTCCATCTGCCTCATATTTCTCTCCCTTATTCTGGAGAAGCCGGCCAAAGGTGTTTTGCCCCATATATCCGACAATAAGAACAGTATTGCGATCATCATGGATCTTATGCCTGAGATGATGCAGAACCCGCCCACCTTCGCACATTCCCGACCCTGCAAGAACAATATGCGGACTGGTATCCCGGTTCAGTGCCATTGATTCCTCTACAGACTGCACAAACTTGAGTTCCTCAAATTGAAAAGGATTCATCCCTCTTTCGAGGAAAGCCTCATGGGTATCCTCATCAAAGGTCTCGGGATGCTCTCCAAAGACATTGGTAATCTTTGTGGCCAGGGGGCTGTCCACATATACAGGCACACGCTTTACTTCATTGGCAATATAGAGCTCATGGAGAAAATAGAGTAGTTCCTGGGTACGCCCATAGGCGAAACTTGGAATAATTACCGATCCGCCCCGGTCAAACGTTTCATCGAGAACCTTTTTCAACAGAGGCTTCATATCCACAACAGGATCGTGCACCCTGTTGCCGTAAGTCGATTCCATGATCATAAGATCAATATCCCGATGTTCTTCGGCAAAAATGAGTGTCGGATCCTCAATTATCGGCTTATTGAAACGACCGACATCACCACTGTACAAAACAGTTTTCGTTTTGCTGCCGCCGCTGTACTGAATCACTGACATTGCCGAACCTAGGATATGACCCGCATCATAAAAAGTGCAGGTAAGATCATGACCGATTGTTACCGGATGTTCATACGGTACGCCACGAAAATACTCAAGAGACTCGTCAGCCATCTCCATGGTATAAAGAGGATTGACAATTTCCAGTTGATGTTTTCGCAGCAACTTCTCAATCGCTTCTGTCTTGAGCCTGTGCGCACCGGACTTCAACAGGGATTTGATATCCCGCAGTTCATCTTTTGACACCTTCTTCTTCCCATTGCCGGTTTTGAGTTTGGCAAGAAAGTGTTTTGCCGTCTTGTAATTCAGATAGGAGGCATCACCTTCCTGTATTTTTGCCGAGTCCTCCAGCAGATATTCACAAGCATGGGCCGTAGCCCGGGTACAGAAAATGCGGCCGTTGAAATCCTTCCAGGTGACAAGAGGCAGACGACCGGAATGGTCGATATGGGCATGTGACAACACTATGTTCGTTAAAATTTTGGGACTTACCGGCAGCACATGATTCTTTTCCTCCGCTTCCTTTCTTCTGCCCTGAAAGAGACCGCAATCGAGCAATATGGTATCATGATCTGTTGTTATTGTATGAAATGACCCGGTGACTTCTCTCGTAGCTCCATAGAATGAAACATGCATAGTTGCTCCTTTATTATAATTTTACCTGACAGACTTTTGTCATACCAGACGAAAACATAATATTCAACTGCAATTCCGGCTAATAAGGGCGGGATAATTCAGCCAACTAGACAATCCACACAAATTCTACAGGTTCGGGGAGCACAGTGTCCACAGACGGCAACATCAGCTGCAGGCAAGGACCGTTTTGCCGCCTCACATACCGATCGCACCTTTGTAATCGATTCTGCAAATGAATCACTCTTCTGCATATCATAGAAATGCAGATAGCCGCCAGGTCTCAGCAGCGGTAAAGCTGCTTCAAGAAAATCTTCACCCGATTTTGGTAGAACCATTACAACCCGGTCAAATTCAGTGCTGAATAGGGGCAGAAGAGCTCGAACATCTCCCTGAAGCAGCTCTATATTGTTAAGTTTTTTATTCAGCTTCAGGTTAAGTAGTGCATAATCATGGGCAACAGGATTTTTCTCAATACCGACAATCCTTCTCGCCAGACTGTATCTGGAGATCATCAGAGGATATGGCGCGATACCGGAAAAGAGAACCAGCACGTTTTCCCCCGGCTGCACAAGAGAAGCAATTCGTCTTCGTTCATTACCACTCCTGATGGAGAAATAAACCTTCTCCACATTAAGGCGCAAACGTATTCCGAACTCCCTGACCTCGGTTTCCCTGCGATCTTTCCCGCCAATGATTGTTACCGGCAGGGTTCTGAACTCCCCACCATATTGAGCTGCTCTCTTTGCTACTACCTTAATATTTGGATTATTCGCCAGGATAACCTCAGCGATAACCTGTTCTTTTGATTCGAGTTCTTGCGGAATAATAATAATGGCGATATCCCCCACCACATCATAACCACGGACGAGGAGCTGCAACTCATCTTGCGAAAACAGTGAACCAAGTGTTTCTTTAAGGTTCATCTCAATCTCTTGTATCGCTGCTGCCAGAATAGATCTGCAGCATATTTTGTACTTGTACGCGGATAGAAGAACAAAGAACACCTATTGTTTGTCATATATTTTCTGCCATCGATATATAGAGGTTGCTTTAAATACAACTTTATGATTATTTACCCTTGGCAAATTATATAACCACAAAATATTTTTTATAGTTGTAAATTTTATTAGTTTTCACCCTGGAGGAACAAATGTTTAAAATTGTGCGACGTGAAGAGATGTCTGACGGCACGGTGATCCTTAACGAAATTGAGGCACCCCTAATCGCGAAAAAAGCCCTTCCCGGTCAATTCGTAATCCTTAAAGCAAATGAAGAAGGAGAGAGAATCCCTCTTACCATGGCGGAAACGGATCCCGAGAAAGGAACCATTACCATTATTTACATGGTTGTCGGTAAATCAACCGCTGTCTTCAGAGACCTGGAGATTGGCGACGGCTTTCAGGATGTCATTGGCCCTCTCGGCAAAGCAACTCACCTGGAAAAGGTCGGCAAAGTTATCTGTGTCGGCGGTGGAACCGGCGTTGCCGTACTCCATCCGATTACCCGCGGTTTAAAAGAGGTCGGCAACGACGTGACATGTATCATCGGGGCCCGCACCAAAGATCTACTGATCATTGAAGAGAAAATGAAAGCGGCATCTCACGATCTGCGTGTCTGTACCGATGACGGTTCCTACGGCCATCATGGCTTCGTGACCGATGTAATGAAAGAGATCCTGGATGAGGGAGAGACCAAGCTTGTTGTAGCTATCGGTCCTGTACCCATGATGAAGGCTGTAAGCAACATCACCAAAGAGTATGATGTCGAGACCATGGTCAGTCTCAACCCAATCATGGTTGATGGTACCGGAATGTGTGGTGGTTGTCGTGTAACTATCGGTGGCAAAACTAAATTTGCCTGCGTAGACGGCCCTGAATTTGACGGTCATCAAGTGGACTATGACGAACTCATGCTCCGACTCAATGCATACAGGGAAGAAGAGGAGAAATGTCACAGCGACTACTGCACAATCCGGGATGCTAAATAAATAAAACTCGAAACGAACCCGTTTTTAATTAATCGATTTTTGTTTAGGAACATGATGTTTCATTCGCGCCCGGCTTTCAGATGTTAAACTACGGCTGCGCAGAATCAAAAGAAACACCATTTTAGACACAGGGTTTTTTAATTATTGACGTGGACATGATTTCTACGGAGGATACCATGGCAGAAAAAGCAGCAAAGAAAACCAAAACACCCAGAGTGGCAATGCCGGAACAGGAGCCACAGATAAGGGCGCGTAATTTCCTCGAAGTTCCCACCGGCTATACAATGAAAATGGCACAGGAAGAGGCCTCCAGATGTCTGCAATGCAGAAAACCCGGTTGTGTGGCAGGGTGCCCTGTCGAAGTTGATATTCCCGGCTTTATTGATCTTATTGCCCAGGGTGATATGACCGCGGCGATACGAAACCTCTGGGGAAAGAATGCTCTCCCTGCAGTCTGTGGACGTGTCTGTCCCCAGGAATCTCAGTGTGAAGGTTTATGTATTGTCGGCCGCAAAGGTGAACCAGTTGCTGTTGGCAACCTTGAGCGTTTCTGTGCTGACTATGAGAGAGAACACGGAACAGGAGAACTACCCCCAAAAGCTGATTCCACAGGCAAAAAAATTGCGGTGGTTGGTGCCGGTCCTTCTGGACTTACAGTGGCTGGCGACCTTATTGTAAAAGGCCACGATGTTACAGTTTACGAAGCCTTTCATAAGCCCGGGGGGGTACTGGTCTATGGCATCCCTGAATTCCGTCTGCCTAAAGATATCGTTGCCCAGGAGGTTAACTTCCTGGAACGACAGGGTGTCAAGGTAGAGTGCAACGCCGTCGTTGGTAGAACCGTCACCATAGATGAATTATTTGAACAGGGCTATGACGCAGTTTACGTAGGAGTAGGTGCCGGTCTTCCCCGCTTTATGAATCTCCCGGGGGAAAATTATATTGGTATTCTTTCCGCCAACGAATACTTGACCCGGGCAAATCTCATGAAAGCATACAAGTACCCGGAGGTTGATACTCCTATTCCAATTGGAAAAAATGTAGTGGTTCTGGGTGCCGGTAATGTTGCCATGGATTCAGCACGTACCGCGATGCGCCTCGGTGCAGATAGTGTGAAAATTGTATATCGCCGATCCCGCGAAGAGATGCCGGCTCGTCAAGCTGAGATCCATCATGCGGAAGAGGAAGGAATTGAATTATTTCTTCTCACTAATCCAACCCAATATCGTGGTGATGAAAAAGGTCGCCTTACCGGTATGGAATGTCTGCGCATGGAGCTTGGCGAACCCGACGATTCCGGCAGACGTCGACCGGTTGCAATCGAAGGTTCAGAATTTGAGATGGAGTGTGATCTCTGTATCGTTGCAGTAGGCTCCGCGTCAAATCCGCTGCTGACCAGTGATACTCCTGACATGGCACTGAATAAGTGGGGCAATGTCATCACCCTTGGAGATACCGGAAAAACCACCAAGAAGGGCGTTTGGGCAGGAGGTGATATCGTTACCGGTGCCGCCACGGTTATCCTGGCAATGGGTGCCGGAAGAGAAGCTGCTGATTCTATCCATGATTTTCTGACACTGGGCTGGTAGTTTTTTAAAGTACAGAATTTGTATTTTCTTATTGATTCAAACAAAAAATCCTGTCGGGTAGCCGACAGGATTTTTTGCTTTTACCCAACCGCCTTCCTCCCGCCACCCAGCTATAACTATATCTGATTATTTTGTTCAGGCTTATGAATACCTGCCAATTGTTCCTGAATCTGGCCAAACTATCACTATTTAATCAAACACTTAAAGAGCGTGCATGCCTTGAAATCTAATTAATTCCTTGACACAGAATATTGCGGCCTGTTAATGAATGAGTGTTCATTTTTATGGTCAGCGCCGGTTGTATTCCGGCTACATACCACATAGTAGAAAAAAACGGCAGGAGAAGGTGATGTCAACAGAACTGGCTCTTTCGGCAATAACTCTGATCGGTATTGCTGCCCTTGTTCCCATCATGATGGCTATGACAGCGTTTTTAGGCCCACGGTCCAAGGGAAAAGTAAAAAACGAAGCATATGAAAGCGGGATCGGCTCCATCATCGGCGCGGTTGACCAGAAATTCAGCGTCAAGTTTTACCTGCTTGCTATTCTGTTCCTGATATTTGATATTGAAACAGTTTTTATGTTCCCGTGGGCAGTCTCTTTACGTGAACTTGGTTGGTTCGGATTTATTGAAATGGTCGTGTTCATGCTGCTTCTTCTCACCGGACTTATCTATATTTTAAAGAAAGGGGTGCTCAATTGGCGTTAGGACTGGAAGCAAAGCTAGGCGACAATGTAATGACCAGCACACTTGACTATATTGTCAACTGGGGCAGGGAAAATTCACTGTGGCCATTCGTTTATGGAACAGCCTGCTGCGCAATAGAATTCATGAGCACAGCAGCGAGTCTCCACGATATCTCCCGATATGGCGCGGAAGTAGTCAGGTTTTCGCCACGTCAGGCTGATCTTTTACTTGTCTGCGGCACTGTCAGTTATAAACAAGCTCCGATTCTTAAGCGAATTTATGAACAGATGCCTGAACCTAAATGGGTTATTGCAATAGGTGCCTGCGCAAGTTCCGGTGGAATTTACGATAATTACTGCACCGTACAGGGAATTGACACCATCATCCCCGTCGATGTTTACATCTCCGGCTGCCCACCACGACCCGAGGCAATCCTGGATGCTCTGATGAAGATACAGGACCAGATAAAAGGCGAAACTGTACTTGAAGATCGCCATAAAGACTTTAAAGGAATTCTCGACTGATATGAATGCGACGGCGCTAGAAAAATTTCAAGCCGCATTTCCGGACGCGACCTGCAAAGTTGTTCTGGAATCTGTGGTAATCAACGTGCAACCTGACAAACTGGAAAGCACTCTTGCCGGTTTAAAGAATGATCCCGCATTTAACTGCGGCTTACTTCTTGATGTGACCGGTATTGATTATAAAGACTATCCGGAAACAACAGATACCAGGTTTTATGTGGTCTATACTGTTCGAAACTGGCAGGACAACCTGCTTGTTCAGGTGCGCACACCGGTGGTTGACCCTGAAAAGGGGATACCGACGGCAACTCATCTCTTTGACTCTGCACTCTGGGGAGAAAGAGAAGTCTGGGATCAGTATGGCATAAACTTCCATAATCACCCAGACCTGCGAAGGATCCTCAACCACTACCAGTTTGAAGGACACCCTCTTCGCAAAGATTATGATATCCGTAAAGGACAGGTTTGCATAGGAAACGACAGCCTTGAAAAAGAGATAAGGGCACGCCTTGCCATCAATGGTGTTGCAGAAAGTACCATGAAGGATATCAACACCGAAATAATGTTTCTCAACCTCGGGCCTTCCCATCCTGCAACCCATGGCGCAATCCGTATTCTGACAGCACTTGATGGTGAAACCATCATGGCTAATGTCAATGAGATTGGTTATCTGCACAGAGGGTTTGAAAAGACCTCTGAGAACCTGACTTATAACCAGATTATCCCACTGACCGACAGGTTAAACTACTGCTCATCCATGATGAACAATATCGCTTATGTCAAGGCGGTGGAATCCTGGCTGGGAGTAGAGATTACAGAGCGTGCCCAGTTCATGCGGGTTGTACTCAGCGAATTTTACCGTGTCCTGGATCATCTGGTCTGTATTGCTGCGAATATGGTTGATATGGGCGGTTTGACCAACTACTGGTACCTGTACAATGAGAAGGAAGCTGCATACGATTTTATCAGTCGGTTAACAGGTGCACGCCTCACCAGTTCATTCACCCGAATCGGCGGTATGTACCGCGATTTTTATGAAGGCTGGGAATCGGATCTTGAACTCCACCTGAGAGACATAGAAAAAGGTATTGGCGATTCCATAAAACTGGTTCTCAAAAACCGCATAGTTCATGACCGCACCAAAGATGTCTGTGTACTGTCAGCTGAAGATGCACTTTCTTTCGGGTTTACCGGCCCGACCCTGAGAGCCAGCGGAGTCCCCTTTGATCTTCGAAAAGATGCTCCATATTACAACTACGAATCGTTTGACTTTGATGTCCCGGTGGGGAGCAAAGGCGATATTTACGATAGGATCATGATCCGATTCGAAGAGATGTTTCAATCCATCCGCATAATCCGCCAGGCAATGAAGTCCATTCCTGATGGTTCTGTCTTTATAGAAGATTCACAGATTGTACTGCCGCCGAAAGCCGATGTCTATAACAACATCGAGGGATTGGCCAACCACTTCAAACTGATATTTGAGGGTGTTAAAACGCCTGCCGGAGAATGGTACGATTCTTTTGAAGCGGCGAATGGTGAGTTGGGCTTTCATTTTGTTTCAGACGGATCAGGAAGACCATACAAACTCAAAGTACGGCCACCCTGTTTTTACATAATGGGTGGTTTCCATAAGATGGTTGAAGGAAACATGATTGCAGACGCAGTTATCAACCTGGGAAGCATCAATATAATCGGCGGGGAGTTGGACAGATGAGCGACCGTTCACAACTGATATCTACTGGAGAACCATTCAAGTTCGACCAGGAAAGAGACACTGAATTTGAGCGTCTTATAAAACGCTATCCGGAACGGGAGTCGATGATTCTACCCGCCCTGTGGCTTACCCAGGAACAGGAAGGCTGGATCAGTGCTGAGGCGATCGCCTACATTGCTGACCGCATAGGAACCTTCGCCAGCAAAGTTTTTGAATGTGCTACGTTTTACACCATGTACCATCTTCACCCGATGGGTAAATATCACATCTGTGTATGCCGCACTCTCTCCTGCTGGCTGCGGGATAAGCAGGCAATTGTTGATTTCCTGAAAGATGAAATAGGTATTGAGCCTGGTCAAAAGAGCGAAGACGGCAGGTTTAGCCTCGAAGAAGTTGAATGTTTGGGACACTGCGGTACAGCTCCGGTTGTCCAGATTAACGGCGAATTTCACGAAGAAATGGACGTGGAAAAGCTGAAAGCACTGCTGGCCGAGCTGAATTAAGGAGAGCGTACAGACATGGAAGTAAAAATTCTCAGCGCAAAATTCGATTTAGAGGATGGACACAAGCTCGAAATCGCAAAACAGCACGGCGCTTATGGAACCCTAGACAAACTTTTTGCAATGAAACCCGAAGAGGTTATCGAGGAAGTTAAAGCCAGTGGTCTGCGAGGCCGTGGCGGTGCAGGATTCCCAGCCGGTGTGAAGTGGGGCTTTCTACCCAAGGGTACCGGCAAACCAGTCTACCTGGCTGTCAACTCCGATGAATCGGAACCGGCCACATTTAAAGATCGCTACATCCTGGTAAAGGATCCCCATATGATGATAGAAGGCATCATCATATGCAGCTATGCCATTGGCTCCCATGATACCTACATTTATATTCGAGGAGAATATACCAGCCAGGTAAAAGCTCTGCAGGCCGCGATAGATGAAGCTTACGAGGCCGGCTACCTTGGCGATAAGGTTGCAGGCCACGATTTTAAGCTTGAGGTCACTGTTCATCGTGGAGCCGGGGCATATGTGTGCGGCGAGGAAACGGGGCTGCTTGAATCAATCGAAGGGAAAAAGGGTCAACCAAGGGCTAAGCCGCCTTTCCCTGCTGTTTCAGGTCTTTACGGTTGTCCAACTATCATTAACAATGTCCAGTCTATTGCCTCTTTGCCTTTCATCCTGGAAAAAGGTGCCGAGGCATATAAGGCCTACGGCACAGAAAAAAGTTCAGGAACGCACCTTTTCGGTATTTCAGGCCATGTTGAAAAACCCGGCATGTATGAATTACCTCTGGGATTACCGCTGCTGGAGGTAGTCGAAAAAGTGGCCGGAGGTGTCTGGAAGGGCAGAACATTAAAGGGTGTTATTCCCGGTGGGAGTTCCACACCTGTATTGACCCCTGATGAAGCCAAAACTGTCACCCTCGACTATGAATCCATGGCCGAGCATAAAACGATGTTCGGCTCGGGCGGCATTGTGGTTCTCGATGAAACTGTCGATATGGTCAAACTTGTGGAGAACCTGATCTACTTTTATCATCACGAATCCTGCGGGCAATGCACTCCCTGCCGTGAGGGGTTGGGATGGATGTTAAAAATCATTAAAAAAGTCGTCCGCGGTGAGGGCGAGATGTCAGATATCAATCTTTTACTGGAACTCTGCGACAACATAGAAATGAAGACAGTCTGTGTTCTGTCAGCCGCATGTACCATGCCGGTACGCAGTTATCTCGTTAAATTCAGAGACGAATTTGATGCGTATGTTTCAGAAGATATATCTACAGCAGCAGCGAACCAGGAATAAGGTCACACCATGGCTGAAATGATAAAGCTTTTTGTAAATGGAAACGAGGTAGAGGTTGAAGCAGGCAAAAACCTGATTGATGCCATCGGTGCAGTGGGTATTGAAATCCCCCACCTCTGCTACCATCCTGCACTTGGTGCAGACGGTAACTGCAGAATGTGCCTTGTCGGCCTTGAAGAAGGTGGTCCTCCCCTTGTCGCAGCATGTAAAACCCCTGCTGCTGAAGGAATGAAGGTACTTCTTGACGCTGACCATATTAAAAAGATCCAGCATGATGTGCTCGAATTTCAACTTATAAACCATCCTGTAGACTGCCCTGTCTGCGATCAGGCTGGAGAGTGCTCTCTGCAGGATTACTACATGACTTATGACGGCCAGAAAAGCCGCATGACGGTACCCCAGGTAACCAAATCCAAAAAAATGGATTTTGGCTGCGGCGTCATTCATGACCAGGAACGATGTGTTCTGTGCGGCAGGTGTGTACGCTTCTGCCGACAGATCACCAAGACCGGAGAGCTCGGTATAGTCAACAGAACAGACACGGCCCGGGTTGCAATCTTCCCCGGCAGACCGCTTGACAATAGATATGCCGTAAATGTCGTTGATCTTTGCCCTGTCGGTGCCATGACCAGTGCTGATTTTCGCTTTAAACAGCGTGTCTGGTTCATGAAAAAAGAAAGTGGTGTTTGTCATGGCTGTTCCAAAGGCTGCAATATCACCATTGATCACAATCGTGAAAAAGACCAGGATGATTTAATCTATCGTTTTCGCCCCCTGTTTAATGAGCAGATAAACGGGTATTTCATCTGTGATGAGGGACGATTAAGCTACAGGGATGAAAATGAAAATAGGCTGACCGAGGCCAGACTGAGTAAGACAACAATGTCTCTGGACAAGGCTGTTACTGCCGGTCTGAAAGAGATCAAGAGAGCTGAAGGAATTGTTATCCTGATTTCACCCGACTGTTCTCTGGAGCAGATGGTTTCGGTTAAATCACTGGCCGAAGAGTTGGGAGCGACCCTCTCCGGTTTCAGCGATGGCTATATCAAAAAAGGCGACGGAGATGACTACCTGATACAGGATGATAAAGCAGCTAATCGGGCAGGTCTTGCAGCTCTCAATATTGACAGTTCACAGACTGGTTTTGAGGAAGCTCTGGCCAAAGCCGGCCTGCTGATCAACTTCAATAATGATCTCTCACTCTTTTACGACGAATCAAGCCTCAAAAAACTGTTTAAGGAAAAACGTGTTATTGGAGTTACAAGCAGAAATACCAAATTATTCCAAATGGCAAACCTTGTAATCCCGGTGGCTTCATTTACCGAGTACAGCGGCAGCATCATTAGCTGCGACAATATCCTGCAAACTTTTAACAGGGCCATTACCAAAAACGATACACTTGTGGATATCTGTGAGGTTGCATCTTTGTTTGGCGGACCTCTTAAAACTGACAGGGATCGATATGATGAGCTGAAAAAGATCGTCGTTTCGCTGAATGATTTTGATCCAGACACTATCCCGGCCACGGGATTGAAACTAACCTAACCGATAGCGAGGCTGACAATGTCCCTGCTTGATATTTTACTTGTTGCTATACGAGTTGCCTTTGCGGCTTTTGTGCCGCTCTGTTTTATTGCAGTTTGCGTCTGGATGGAGCGTAGGGGCGCCGGCTTCTTTCAAGACAGAGCCGGCCCAAACAGGGCAAATATTTTTGGCTTCCGAGCTGCCGGACTGGTACAGAATCTTGCTGATGGAGCCAAACTCTTCTTTAAAGAAGATGTTATTTCCGACCATATTCAGCATAAGTTCTACTTTGTGATTGCGCCGCTTATCGTCTTCTTTACCGCTGTTGTCTCTTTTGCGGTGGTTCCATTTGCCGATACCTTGGTTTTAAACGGTAAAAGCTACGTTATGCAGGGCATCCCCATTGATATTGGTATCCTCTGGTTTCTCGCTCTAGCCGGATTCAGTGTTTATGGCATTATTTTAGCCGGCTGGTCTTCAACAAATAAATATGGCTTACTGGGAAGTCTCAGGTCAACAGCACAGGTTATCAGTTACGAAATACCTATGGGTCTGGCAATTGTCAGTCTTCTGGTAGTGTACGGCACAGTTAACCTGAATGGCATGGCTCAGTACCAGGGGCAGCTTCTCTTCGGATTCATACCGATGTGGGGTATCATCCTGCAACCGGTAGGCTTCCTTATATTTGTTATTGCAGCCTTTGCAGAAACCAATCGTACCCCCTTTGATCTGGCAGAGGGTGAAAGTGAAATCGTCGCCGGTTTTCATATTGAATACAGCGCTATGAAGTTCGCCATTTTCTTTATGGGTGAATATATTGCGATGTTCGCTTCAAGTGCAATAATAGTAACTCTCTATTTCGGCGGATACCAGATCCCTTTCCTGGCCACTGATACTTTGATTAACTACGCCAAGCCGGTTGCCTTTCTTCTTATGCTTGGTCTTCCTGCAGGAATGTATTTCTTCGCCGGCTGGATCAGAAAGAACAACGTCAGTCACTACCCAAGGGAAAACGATCCACGGGTCTATGAAGGCAATATCTACATTAAGGGTTTCTGGGGCCTGGTAATTCTCCTTGAACTCATCTTATTTGCTATTTTGTTATGTAAATCCGGAGGAGCCGCTGCACACATATTTGTAGTCCTGCTGCAAATATGTACTTTTCTTATGAAAGTCACGATGATGATTTTTGTATATATCTGGGTTCGTTGGACTTTACCCCGTTTTCGTTATGATCAGCTGCAGAAAATAGGATGGCAGGTGCTTCTACCAGCGGCACTTCTGAACATCTTCATCACAAGCGCGTTTGTCGTTGCTTTGAGCTAAAGGAGGATGATATGAGTGCTGAAGTCAAAACATTGAAAAGAGAGGGATCCACTCTTGCCGAGAAGATCTACTTCGTTGAAATTTTTAAAGGTATGGCCACAACATTTGGCCATTTTTGGAGGAACCTTCTCGATAATTCCAACCTGTACGTTCGCCACTATCCTGAGGTTGAACCGGAAATCCCGGTCCGCTGGAGAGGACGCCATCGATTAACCAGCCACGATGACGGTACTGTTAAATGTGTGGCCTGTTTCATGTGTCAGACTAATTGCCCTGCCGAATGTATATCCATCGAGGCAGGTGAACGGCTGGATGACAAGGCTGAAAAAATGCCGGTGAAATTCAATATCGATCTGCTGGAGTGCATTTACTGCGGCTACTGCGTAGAGGCCTGCCCTCTCGATGCTATCCGTATGGATACAGGGATCTACTCTGTTACTGATAACAACAGAGAATCTTTCGTTCTCGGACTCGAGGATCTATTAAAGACCCCTGGTGCATTTTCCGAAGAAGAATATAAAAAAGGGGGCGCTTGATATTATGTTTGCCGAGTGGTTATTTACCGGATTTTCCATTTTATCTGTGCTTGGCGCCATTGGGCTTGTCATTTTTCGACACCCCATGAATGGCGCAATGAGCCTGGTGATTACTATGATCTCCCTGGCCGGGCTATACGCACTGCTCTCAGCCAAGCTGATTTTCGCCATCCAGCTTATTGTCTATGCAGGTGCTATCATGTCCCTCATGGTGTTCATCATCATGTTTCTTAACGTTCAGACAGAAGATCTGCCTGAAGAGAAAAACCGCTTCCTCTATCTCTTTGGCGGCGCTGTGGTTCTTGCTCCTGTCTTTTTCTTTCTTAAAAAAGTTGTAACGAGTCTTCCCGGAAGCGAGGCAACTATCGTTGGAGGCGGGTTTGGAGGCGTCAAAGAGGTCGGGTTAGTACTCTTTAGGGACTGGCTCCTTCCCTTTGAAATCGTATCAATTCTCCTGCTGGTGGCTCTTGTAGGAGCCGTTCTGCTGGCGGGTAAGAGGAGGATGAGTCAGTGATTCAGGACTATCTTATCTTAAGTGTCATTCTCTTTTGCATTGGAATACTCGGTGTGGTTTCCAGACGAAACGTGCTGATCGTATTCATGTCAATAGAACTTATGCTCAATGCAGCCAACCTCGCATTTATCGCTTTCTCCAGGTTTCATGTGAGTATGGACGGTCACGTATTGGCAATGATGGTAATGGCGGTTGCCGCAGCTGAAGCAGCACTGGCTCTTGCAGTTGTAATTCTGCTTCACAGGCATAAAGGCAAACTGGATACCAACGTGTTCAGCTTGTTAAAAGGGTGATTTCATGGAACATACAGTAAGCTATCTCGGATTAATACCATTGTTTCCCCTCATGGGAGCTCTGGTGCTGGGAGTGATGCACATTTACAGTTGCAGCAGGGGCAAAATCCCGGAGAAACTCTATGCTGGAATCGCCTGTGTCGGTCCGGTTATTTCCTTCATTTATGCCCTGATAGTATTCTTCCAGTTAAAAGGTATGCCACCGGAGTCCAGGTTCCTCGTTCACGATGCCTTTACCTGGTTCAGTGTAGGTGATCTTCACATCACCATGGGTTTTCTTGCCGACCCGCTCAGCTCCTTGATGCTGCTTTTTGTTACCTTTATCGGCTCCCTCATCCATATTTACTCTATCGGCTATATGGCCAAAGATGAAAACTTTGGCAAGTTTTTCTCTTATATGAACCTGTTTCTCGGCTCTATGTTGATACTCGTGCTCGGCAGTGGTCCTGTTGTCATGTTTGTCGGCTGGGAAGGCGTCGGCCTCTGCTCTTACCTCTTAATCAGCTACTACAGTGAAGACACTGATAATGTTCTTGCCGGTAATAAAGCTTTCATCGTAAACCGAATTGGCGATCTCGGATTCCTGCTCGGCATGGCCTTTCTTTTCTGGGCCATTGGTGCCGGTGGATTTGACTATCTCTCCCTGAGAGAAAATTCGCATCTCCTTACTCCCGGAATCGGCCTTGTGGTCTGCCTGTTACTCTTTGTTGGTGCCTGTGGAAAATCAGCGCAGATTCCACTTTTCGTCTGGCTGCCTGATGCCATGGCCGGCCCGACACCAGTTTCCGCTCTGATCCACGCAGCCACCATGGTAACTGCCGGTGTCTATATGGTTGCCCGCTTCAGCTTTATTTATGCCCACGTGCCGATTGCCGGTACGGTAGTCGCATGGACAGGTATACTCACTGCTCTCCTGGCTGCAATCTTTGGTATGTTCCAGCGGGATATTAAGAAAATACTGGCTTATTCCACCGTCAGCCAACTTGGCTATATGTTTGCGGGTGTTGGTGTTGCCGCTTATTCAGCCGGTATTTTTCATGTTTTCACCCACGCATTTTTCAAAGCATTGCTCTTTCTTGGTGCCGGTGCTGTTATCTATGCCCTACACCATGAGCAGGACATCTGGAAAATGGGTGGCTTGAAAGACAAAATGCCCAAGACATACTGGACTATGCTCATTGGTGCCCTTGCTCTTGCAGGCTGTCCACCCTTTGCCGGATTCTTTTCCAAAGATGAAATACTCTTTTCAGCACTTGCAACAGGGCACACCGGAATCTGGGTTATAGGTGTAACAGTTGCAGGAATTACCGCATACTACACCTTCCGTATGATATTCCTTGTCTTTCACGGTACACCAAGAGATAAAGAGGCCTTCGATCATGCTGAAGAGGCACCGGGTGTGATGACAATCCCACTTATCGTGCTGGCGGTTGGAGCTCTTTTTGCCGGCTTTCTCAATCTTCCCTCTATTTTTGGAGGCAATCTCAACGTCTCACACTGGCTCGCACCCAGCCTGGTTGACCATCATCCCCATGTCGGTATTTCGGTTGAGTTGCTAGCCATCGCTACCAGTGTAATCGCCTTTGCTATTGGTATTACTATAGCTTATCGGAAATTTGGCATGGGTGCAGAAGAGCCGGAATACACAGGCTTTGCCAAATTTGGTTATAACAAGTTCTATATTGATGAACTGTACAATACTGTTTTAATTAAACCCTATAAGGCTATCGGCTCCGTTATCTGGAAATCCCTTGAGCCTAATGTAACGGATCTTCCCGTTAAACTCTCTTCATGGCTATACCAGAAGGCGGGGGCCGCTTTTAAAGTCTTTCAAGTTGGCTACGTTCGAATCTATGCAATTTATATGGTCATAGGTTTGAGTATCATGAGCCTGCTTCTTTCTCAATCGCTTAATTAGGTAAGGTGCAAGAATGTTTGAAAATGTCCTTTCAGTCATGATTTTTCTGCCAATTCTTGCCGGGCTGGTTATGTTCCTCTCCCCTGTCAGCAAAGGGGTGGCCAGACTCGCAGGATTCATTGTCGCCACTATTATCCTGATCCTTGGCGTTGAGCTGTTTATTGGATTTTCAGGTACAGCGGCAATGGAGTATGTTGAAAACCGAACCTGGATCGAATCACTGGGGATCAATTACAGCCTGGGCATTGACGGCATAAGCCTTCTTGTGCTTTTTACCTGTGCTGTGCTCTTTCCGATAATATTTGTCGTTTTCTCTACCCGCACCAAAGGATTTTATGCCAACCTGCTGATAACCCAGGGAGCCATGATCGGTGCCATCTGTGCAACAGATATGGTTCTTTTTTACATCTTCTGGGAAATCATGCTGTTGCCTATCTTCTTCATGATTGGCCTTTATGGCGGGCCCAAGAGACTACCGGCAACCCTTAAAATCACCATTTACACCATAGCAGGTTCTCTGCTTATGCTGGCTGCACTCATTTATGTCGGTGTTTCCTACCATACCCAGTTTGGTGAATGGAGTTTTAATATCGTTCAATTAAGCAGGCTTGACCTGTCCGGAGGCTATGCGGTACTTGCCTTTGTCATGTTTATGCTGGCTTTTGCTATCAAAATACCGCTCTTTCCGTTCCATACCTGGCTGCCCGATGCGTATACCGAAGCTCCGACTTCAACAACCTTTGTCCTCTCTGCCATTATGGCAAAGATTGGTGTCTATGCTGTTGTTCGCTTTGTTGTTCCGGTATTTGAAATTGAATTTGCCCGGTTTGCCCTGCTCCTCGCCCTTTCCGGTGTAGTTGGCATGATGTACTGTGGATTGGCGGCAATTGCGCAAAAAGATATTAAGCGATTGCTCGCTTTTTCTTCGGCCTCACATATGGGTATCATTGCCCTTGGCGTCTTCTGCATGAATGTCCAGGCATTGACTGGAAGCCTGTTCCAGATTGTTGCCCATGCAACAAGCACCGGTGTTCTCTTCCTCTTTGTCGGACTTTTAGAAGAAAGAATGGAAACTCGGAATATTGGGGATCTAGGCGGGATCGCTTATCGCGCTCCTATCTTTGCAACGTTCTTTGGCATTGCCATGCTGGCCTCTGTCGGTCTCCCAGGTACAAGTGGATTTATTGGAGAATTCCTTATAATTCTTGGGGCTGTTAAATTTAATGTATTTATTGGTTTTCTGGCCGGAACCACCATCATCATTGGTGTCTGTTATATGCTTTGGATGTTCCAAAGAGTCTTTTTTGAAAAAACGAATGAGCGTACCGAGAAATTTAAGGATCTCAGTCTTGTTGAAACCCTTACCTTTCTTCCCGTCATTCTGCTCATAATTTTCATGGGTATCTACCCGCAGCCATTTATTGAAAAGATAGAACCCGCAGCTCAGCAACATGTAGCCAACTTCTCATCCATGCCCGAGACTCATGTTGTTGATACAATCGTCCCGACAGCTGGACTCAAACACCAAAAGAATTAAGACAGGGTTACCATTATGAATGATTTTTTGTCATTATTCCCTCTACTCATAATCTGCTCAGGTGGAATCCTGTTGATGCTTTTATCCGCCTTTGAAAGAGTAAAACTTGAAAATGCACCAGTGTTGAGCATGGGGATTTTTGGAGCCGCTTTTGTTATGCAGCTGATAGCATCCGGTATTCCTGAGTCCACCCTCTATGCTGATACGTTTAACGGCATGCTTGTAAGCAACGGTTTTACCCATGCGGCGAGCCTTGTAATCATTGGATGCGGCTTTTTCACCTCCATGAGCTGCCATACTTATTTCAGGCAAAACAACCCCTGTACCATGGAATTTTATTCCCTTTTATTTTTTGCCGCCTTCGGTATGCTACTGCTTACCCTCTCCCGGGAATTGATCACCACCTTTATCTCTCTTGAGATAATGTCTCTTGCAATCTATATTCTTGTTGGCTATGACCGTAAAAGAGTCACCAGCACAGAGGCCCTTCTCAAATATCTGCTGCTGGGTGCTTTTGCCGGAGCATTTTTTACCATGGGAAGTGCACTGATTTATGGCGGCGCAGGATCCACTAAATTTTACGATATTGGTATCTTTATATCCACTCATTCTGCAGCCACGCCTCTCCTGATCGGCGGCACTTTTTTTATCTTTATTGCCTTTCTTTTCAAAGTGGCCGCCTTCCCGTTCCACGCCTGGGTGATTGACGTTTATGAAGGTGCCGCTACTCCTGTTACAGGATTTATGGCCACCGCTTTAAAAGCAGCCATTTTCACTGTATTTGCCAATTTCCTCGCCCTTAATAGCGCGCTGCAAAAAGAATGGGTTGATTTTCTTTTCTACATTGCTCTTTTTACCATGTTTGGCGGCAACCTGATTGCCATCGGCCAGGCAAATATTAAACGAATGCTTGCCGCTTCCGGAATCGTTCATACCGGATATCTCCTTATTGGACTGGTTGCCATCTCCACTGAAAGTTTTACCGGATCTGTTATTGCCTACTACCTTGCTGCCTACGCCGTAGGAACTCTCGGTATTTTTGCGGCACTTTCCTACCTGGGCGGTAAAGGAGAAAAGAGAATGTCCTTCGATGATTTCAAAGGACTTGCCAAGGTTCGTCCCTACTCTGCTGCAGCCATTGCCGTATTTCTCCTTTCAATGGCCGGAATTCCTCCAACAGCCGGGTTTATGGGAAAATTTTATATCATCACCAGTGCAATCTCTGCTGGTCAGATGGCGCTTGCCGTCTTTGCTGTAGTCAGCAGTATCCTCTCCATGTGGTACTATTTACGCCTTATCATCATTATGTATTTTCATGAGGCAGAGGATGCCTTTGAGATAGAAAGCTCTGTTTTTGCGCCCGCCTGTACATTCATTCTAGTGTTTTTTGTATTCGCAATTGGTCTGTACCCAATAGTCGTATAAGATATCTGGTAGTATTTTTACAGATAAGAATTATTGTTTTTTATCACAACAAATCTAGTCAGCTGAATAATCGCTGTTTTAAAAATCAGGAGCCTTCACCATGAAAGTAAAAGATATTTTAGCAAAAAAAGGGAGTCAGGTTATCACAGTCCGCGAAGAGACTACTGTACTCGATGCAATGTCTGTCTTCTCTTCAAACCGGGTCGGCTCCCTGCTGGTTGTTGATAAAAATGATGCTATTCTTGGTATTATTGCAGCCCGTGATGTCCTTATGGCTGTCATGAATGACCTGCAGGGTATTACCGAATTACCCGTTAGTAAAATAATGACCAAGGAACTGATTGTTGCCACNNGAAGATGACAATATTGACTATATTCAGGCAATTATGACTGAAAATAGAATCCGTCATATACCTGTTCTTGATGGTAGAGAATTGAAGGGCTTGGTTTCTATCGGAGATGTTGTGAAGTTGCTGTTAAAAGCTAAAGACGTGGAAAACAGATACCTGAAGGATTATATCGCAGATAAATATCCAGGTTGATCTCCTCCTGCCCTGATCATTCCCTGCTTACTTTTTTCGGCCGTTGAGATCGGCCAGGGCAGACAAACGACTAGTGGCAACTCGCACTTTTAGATGAGCATCACCAATAACAAAGATTATTTTTTTCTCTTTTTAGAAGGAAGAATATCAGTAATTGAACCATCGACAATCTCGGCTGCAAATGCAAACGTCTCGGCAAGAGTGGGATGGGCATGGACGGTCTTACTTATATCCTCAGCATTGGCCCCCATCTCCAGGGCAAGAACCGCTTCATGAATAAGCTCGCCGGCGTTTAAGCCGCAGATCCCGGCACCGATAAGTCGTCCTGTCTCTTTATCAAAAAGTGCTTTCGTCACTCCTGCTGAAGCACCGGCACTCAGGGCCCGACCGCTTGCACCCCAGGGGAATTTTCCTTTTAAGAAATCAATTTTCTTTTCTTTAGCCTCTTTTTCTGTCAACCCCATCCATGCTACCTCCGGCTTCGTATAGGCCACAGAAGGGATAGTCATCGGATTAAAAGCAACATTATGTCCTGCTATATTTTCTGCTGCCACCTTTGCCTCATGAGTCGCCTTATGAGCCAGCATTGGTTCACCAACCACATCACCGATACCATAGAAGTGGGCTACCGATGTTTCCTGTCGCTCATTCACTTCGAGGAAACCTTGCTCATTTATCTTCAGGCCGAGCGTGTCAAACCCCATCTCTGAACTATTGGGTCGCCTGCCAACGGCAACCAGAACAGCATCAAATTCCTCCTGTTCAGAAACACCCCTTGCTCCCTCAAAGCTTGCTTTTATACCATCTTTTGTCGCCTGAATCCCGGTCACTTTAGTTTTGGTCAGAATCCGGTATCTCTTCTTCAATTTCCGGAACAGCGGTTGAACAAGATCCTTATCGGCGGGTGGAATAATATGATTCAGCATCTCCACGATGGTAATTTTCGACCCGAGAGCACTGTAGATCTGGGCCATTTCCAGTCCAATAATGCCACCGCCGATGATCAGAAATTTTCCTGGCACTGTTTTCAATTGAAGTGCATCACTTGAATCCCAAATACGGGAATCGTCCGGGATCCCCGGCAAAATAAAAGGAGAAGAGCCTGTGGCGATAACAGCATCACTAAATTGTACCGCTGTTTCTCCATCAGCTCCACTGACGGTAAGAGTTGATTTATCTGTAAACACGCCCTTTCCAACTAACCGGGTAATTCCCCTTGCCTTGCACAATCCGGCAAGCCCAGAGGTAAGCTGCTCAATAACACTCTCTTTTTTGCCCAGCAATGCAGCAATATCAATTTCCGGAGGATCAAAGCTGATGCCATATTCACTCGCCTCTGCAGCCTCTTCGATCACTGCAGCACCATGCAGTAATGTTTTTGACGGGATGCAGCCGACATTCAGGCATACACCGCCAAGCCGTTCCTGTTTTTCCACAAGACAGACGGAAAGTCCAAGATCGGCAGCCCTGAAAGCCGCAGTATATCCACCCGGACCACCACCCAGAACAACAACATCATATCTCTTGACCTGACTCACTTGCTACTCCTTTATACAATTATACAACACACCCGAAAATGTTTTTACGACACCATAGAAGGATAACAAACCGAGTATCCCGGTGTCATTAGAAAAAGTAACCACCTTGAGGGACAAGGTAAACACAAAGAACTGTTACTGAACAACCACTAACTTATCAAGCCGGTAAAGGTGAAGAAAATAAACACAATGAAAATAATAAAGTGAATAGCACCTTCAAGTACATTGGACTGGCCGTCAGCAAAGTGTACGATGGAGGCCAGAAAAGTGATAAGCAGTAAAACCAACTGCACCGGACTTAAAACAAAATTAATCTCATGATGAGTAACTAAAGCCAGAACAATCATTGCCGGGATAGTTAACAGCACTGTAGATAAAGAGGCCCCCAGAGCAATATTTATTACTGTCTGCATTCGGTTGGCTGCTGCACTTTTAACTGCGGTCAGCAGTTCCGGGCTGGCGGAAATAACAGCAACAGCAAGAGCACCTAATGTCAAAGGCAATCCGCTGCTG
>LGVF01677558.1_pt2 | contig 21728 bp, 28 predicted proteins | sample 469901 | NCBI WGS metagenome assembly LGVF01 (sample SAMN03893561, study PRJNA290197) | marine sediment metagenome | material: sediment; isolation source: combined push core samples #3730, #5133, and #5579 collected at Hydrate Ridge | place: Pacific Ocean: Hydrate Ridge
GAAAACGATTTCTTTTATGGCTTGGACTATTGGAAGTAGTGGGTTATTGCATTTTTCTCTGGCATTAATTAATGAAAAAAGAATGCGAGAACATAAACAATGGTTAGTATATATTTATGGACCTGGGATTATTTTATTAATGATACTGATTATTAATGAGTTTTTTATTTTACAACAGTTTAATTATCATTTAGTATTAATAGGGCCAAGTTTATATTATTCAATTTATGTGATTATTATTTCGGTATTGCTCTATCAATGGGGTAAAATATCATTGAAAAAGAGAGAAAAAATCCAGAGTAAACTGATTGTTTCTGCGTTAATGATCACCAGTTTTTTAATTTTAATTTATAGTTTAGTGATGCCAAAATGTTTGGATTTTGAATTGCCGTGTATGTTGCCATTATTTCCGATGATTTGGGCAGCAGCGATTTGGATTGCAATTACAGAATATCGTTTAATGACCTTTAGACCAGATATTGCAATTAATGAAATTATGGATAATGTTTTGGATATTATCATTTTAGCAAATCCAAAAGGAGAAATTATTGAGATTAATAAGCGTGGAGAAGAGATATTAAAATATAAACGTAGCGAATTAGTTGGGGAATTAATTTCTAAAATTATTAAAAAACAAAATGCATTAATAACGGTGTTCAATGAATTATTTTCGGGTCAGTTAAAAGAATATAAGGATGAAGTCTTGTTTTATTGTTCGAATCAGATGACAATTCCAGTATTATTTAGAATTTCAGGTGTAAAAGATAATTTAGGTGAAGTCATTGGAATTGTTATTGCAGCGCAAGATATACGGAGTGAAAAAGAATTTATGATTTTATCAGAAACAGATAAATTAACGCAGATCAATAATCGTTTAAAAATTGATGAGGTGTTAGATTACGAAATAAAACGGTCGCATCGGAATTGTTGTGTATTTTCGGTGATATTAATTGATGTTGATTATTTTAAACGAATTAATGATAACTATGGACATCCAGTCGGAGATAAAGTTTTGGTCAAGGTTGCAGATGAACTAAAGATGAACTTGCGAAAAAGCGATACATTAGGACGATGGGGAGGAGAAGAATTTCTAGTGATTCTTCCCAATACAACGATTGAACAAGGAAAATCAAGTGCGGAAAAGCTAAGAGAAAAAATAGCAACAGCAACGTACGATTTTAATATTAAGGTCACGTGTAGTTTTGGAGTGACGTNNGATGTTAATCGCGAAGAAATTATTGAACGTGCTGATCTCGCACTTTATCGAGCAAAAATAAAAGGAAGAAATAGAGTAGAAGTGGAAGTTTAGTAAAAAAAGGGATGAAAAGAAAGCGATGGTGTGATGCCATAACACAGAGCGTTGACAAACCCGTCCCAACTAATTGTTAATCTGTTGTATGCTGGCAATTCGGACAGGCTAATGCCCGTTCGCCTTGAGGCACACATCATGATTTAACAATTATTGGTACTGCTTTATATTTTTTTTCTACAGTTAGAAGCTATGGCGTGATGCCATAGCTTTTTTTAATTGAAATTAAATTAGTGTTTAATTTTTTTTAGGTAACAATCCGATAGTGTTGCAATTGGACAAATTGTACACCAAGTTCGGGGCTTGAAAAGAACTGCAAGTATTAATCCAAGGACGGTTGTTGTGAGCATCATTGAATATATGCGATAAGAAAGATGCGTGATCCAAGAAGGAATATTAGGAAAAGTGATTAATTGAGGAAATTCAATTGGAATGGGTATAAAGATTAAAAATCGCAAATAATCCATTGGAGGATTTCCTGAAAAAACCATAATTGTAGAGAGTGTAATAATAAAAAGACTGATACTAAAATAACCAAGCATAAACCATTTTAGTTTACCTTTAATAAATATTTGAGGTGTTTTAAAAGAAAAGTTTTTTATTGATTTTCCACAGATTGAATACAGAGAACTTCTAGGGCAATACTGTTGACACCAGGTTTTTTTTTGATAGCGCCATAAAAAAATAAAAGGAAGTGCCATACAAACTAGCCCTAAAAATGCAAAATAAATGGATATTAAACCCAATAAAAAAAAGAGAATTGTAATAATGAATAAGTTTTTTTTAGTGAACAACTATTTTCCTCCAAAGTATTATAGAAATGAACTGATTAACAGTCCTAAAAAAGCACCATATAAAATTGAACCAAAGGGCTTAGATGTGATGGGACAGGTGCCAGATTTACAGCCAATTAGTTTATAATAAAGAAATCCTAAAAGTCCTCCAATACTACAACAGATTAATAATACGATTGTCATATTTTTTTCCTTAAAATATTAGCTTAGAATTAAAGCTTGCATTGGACAGAATTTTACACATTTGCCACACTGAATACAATGGTCCATATTTACCTGTGGTGCTTCAAATCTTTGTTGAGATAATGCGTCGGTAGGACAAACTTTAACAGAAGGACAAGGGTGATTTTCGGGACAACGATTTTTATTGATGCTAAGAGTTAACGATGTTTTTGTTTTTTTAATATTTTTTTGAACAAGCATAGAATAAACCTCCAATTTATAATACTATTATTTTAAATGATTTTTATAGTATAAATTAAAAAAAGCGAATCGTCAGTGATTAGATCACAGGGATGATATTTTCTTTAAATAATGAAAAGTTGAATAGAAAAAATAAAATCGGGTAGATTAAAATAAAAGGAGAAAAAATCTGGTATGAATTAATGACTAAACGTATGAAGTTATTATTATAGGTGGATTTGTTATTTTTGTTTGGACGTTTGTGATTGGGATATTATTTGTGGTAAACTGCTATCAAAAGAAAAAAGGAAAATAAGTGTGACAGTATATCAAACAAATATTTCGGATTTTAGTATTAGAATGGCAGAGAAAAAAGATCTTAGGATTATTTTAGATTTTATTTTTGAATTAGCAAAATATGAAAAGTTATTAGAGGAGGTTGTTGCGAATGAAGAAATTTTATTAGAATCTTTATTTGTTAAACACCAAGCAGAGGTTATTATTGGAGAATATAAAGGAGAAGCGATTGGTTTTGCATTATTTTTTCATAATTTTTCGACCTTTCTTGGAAAAGCAAATCTTTATTTAGAGGATCTCTTTGTAAAAGAGATGTTTAGAGGTTTAGGTTTTGGAAAGGCGATGTTTGAATGTCTAGGTAAAATTTGTGAAGAAAGAGATTGCAGCCGATTAGATTGGTGGTGTTTAGATTGGAATCAGTCATCAATTAATTTTTATAAAAAACTGGGCGCAAAACCAATGGAGGATTGGACAGTATATCGTATTACAGGTGAAGAATTGAAAAAGTTAGGGGATAAAAAGTAAAGGCAATAAAGATAATCTTATGTGTGATGAAGTTACGGAAAAAGTTTTTAAAAGGCGTATAATGATACTATAAATAATAAATAACGAAGAAAAAAGGAGATAGAAATGAGCGTTGTTACAATTACAAAAGAAAATTTTCAAAAAGAGGTTTTGGAATCAAAGATACCAGTATTAGTTGATTTTTGGGCATCATGGTGTGGACCATGTAAAATGGTTTCACCGATTATTGATGAAATTGGTGAAGAAATAACCAGTGCAAAAATTGGAAAAATAAATGTTGATGAGCAACCAGAATTGGCAGCACAATATAAAGTGATGGGAATTCCAACCTTAGCAGTATTTAAAGATGGAAAAGTTGTTCAAAAAAAATCAGGAGCACAACAAAAAGCAGGAATTTTAGGGATGTTAGAATAATAGAGTAATAGAGTAATAGAGTAATAGAGTAACAAAATAATAGAGCATTAAAAAAAGAGTTGATTTTTGATTCTCAGGCTGTAGACAAAGATATAAAATAGTTCCAACAATTAAAGTTACATCATAGTGCGTGCATAAGGCGAACAGGCGGTAGCGTGTACGAATTGTAAGCATACAACAGATTAACGATTAAAGGTTGGAACGGGAGCTTGTCACCAAACTGAGAGTTGATTTTTCGACTCTTTTTTTAAATGAGTTTATTAAGTGCTTTTCTATTTATGAGTTTAACTGTTCCACGAGAAAGAGTAACATAACCTTCGGTTTCAAAGTATTTTAACATTCGAGAAACAACTTCACGTGCTGAGCCAATATATTTTGCAATTTGTTCATGGGTTAAGTGAAGTGTATCTGTGTGGTTTTTTAAGGATTCATCGAGTAAAAAAAGAGCTAAGCGTTTATCAAAACTCATAAATAGAATTTGTTGCATTGCCCACATAACATCTGAAAATCGATCAACGACTATTTTATATGAAAAATTCTCGGCGTAAATATTTTTATCGCAAATGTCTTGGAAAATTGTGGAATTAAGAAGAAGAATATTGCTGTTTGTTTCTGCATTAATATGAACGTCAAAAGTAATGTTTTTAAGAATACATGAAGCAGATAAGATACAAACATCCCCATTATTCAAACGATAAAGTGTAATTTCACGACCATCTTCAGATAGAATATAAGTTCTTAAATCTCCGGACTGAACAAGTAAGATCCCAACGCAATCATTATCTCCACTATGGATCGCTTCTCCTTTTTTATAGTTGACAGGAATGATGTTATTAAGTATTAATTCTTGTTCAGAAAGGCTAAGCTTATCCCAAAAGGTAAATGTTTTTTTAATGAAGTCTAAGGTTTGATTTGGTGACATTGAATTCCTCGAATCTTTCTAAATTTAGTGATAGTATATCATAATATTAGAATAAAAAAATAAAAAAGCTTGAAAAGGTTTTAAATGAATGATATTAGATAGGTAATGTTATAATAAGGACCGGTTAACAAAAAAGCATCTACTTTTGTAGATGTCTGAGCGTCGGCAAACCCCGTCCCGACTAATTGTTAATCTGTTGTATGCTGACAATTCGTACAAGCTACCGCCTGTTCGCCTTGAGACACATACCATGATTTAACAATTATCGGGGCTCCTTTATATCTTTGTCTACAGTCAGGCATCTACTTTTGTAGATGCTTTTTTTATTGATTGTTATGAATTAAAATAGTTTTTTACTCGGTGAAAAAGAGAAAAAAAGAATGACAATGTGAACTTAAGATAATTTGGGGTAATATCTTTAGTAATGAAAGTAAGAAGGGACAAACAAAGTAAATGAAGAAAAAATCATTAATTAGAACAGCAAAGAATGGCCCATATGTGGTGACACACTTAAAAAAGATTACAGAAGCGAATACAAATAAAGTAACGATTGAAAAAAAAGCAGTTGCTCTTTGTCGGTGTGGAAAATCAAAAACCATGCCATTTTGTGACGGAAGTCATGGAAAGGTTGATTTTACCGATGAAAAATCCGAAGAACGCGTTCCAAGAAAAATAGAGCATTATGTGGGAAAAGAAATAACAATTCATGATGATCGTGGGATTTGTTCACATGCTGGTTATTGCACTGATGGATTACCAAAAGTTTTTAGAATGGCGGAAGAACCTTGGATTGATCCTGATGCTGAAGAAAAAAAGAAAATAATTGAAACTATTGAAAAATGCCCATCTGGAGCATTAAGCTATTCAGTTGATGGGGTTAAATATGATAAGTTTTCGAAGAATGATGAAATACAAATTATAAAAGATGGTCCGTATTACATAAAGGGAGAAATTGAGTTAGACGTTGGAGAGGAACCTGAATCATTAGATCATTGTGTTTTATGTCGATGTGGTCATTCAAAAAATAAACCTTTTTGTAATGGACAACATTGGTATGAAAATTTTGAAGATGATGGAAAAGTCAAGGAAGAGAGAGAAGAGGAATTTAATCAAGAAAAATTTGATAATAAATATGAATTAATTAAAAAATTAGCTGAAACAGGAAAAAGCGAGAATTCAGCGATGCGTACTTTAGAAACTTTTCCAGATTTTAAAACATTATTATTTAAAGGAGGACAACTCTATAGGATGCCTTTAAATAAGGAAGAAGAAGTAAGGTTAAAAACAATAATTGGAAAAACTGCAAAAAAACCTCTTGTGTTGGATCTTCCATTTTATGTATCACATATGTCTTATGGTGCTTTATCAAAAGAAGCGAAAATTGCTTTAGCGAAGGGATCATCCTTAGTGAATACGGCAATGTGTTCAGGTGAAGGTGGGATGCTTCCTGAGTCTCGAAAAGCAGCTAAGAATTATATTTATGAACAAGGAACGGCTGCTTTTTCATATGATGAAGAAATTATGAAACAAGCCGATGCGATTGAAATAAAAATTGGACAAGGGGTGAAGCCCGGACTTGGAGGACATTTGCCAGTTGAAAAAGTAACACCCGAGATTGCTAAAATAAGAAAGTTGAAAGAGGGGGAACCCTCTGTTGCTCCTGGCCGATTGGCTGGAGTTGATCATATTGAAGATCTTTTGAAGCGTGTAAAACGTATTCGAGAAATTACTGGTGGGGTTCCTATTGGAATAAAAATATCGACAGGTCAAATTGAAGATGATATTGGAATGGCTTTGATGGTGGATCCAGATTTTATTACGATTGATTGTCGGGGTGGTGCAACCGGATCGTCTCCAAAATTTTTAAAAGATAATGTTGGAATTCCAGGAATTTTTGCAATTCGTCGCGCTCGATTGTTTTTAGATAAAATGAATAGTGATGTTACTTTATGTGCAACAGGGGGATTTCGAGATAGCTCAGATATAGCAAAAGGTTTAGCATTAGGTGCGGATGCAATTGCACTTGCAACAGCATCCATGATTGCGATTGGGTGTTTACAATCGCGTATTTGCCATACTGGAAAATGTCCGGCAGGGATAGCAACACAAGATGAAACTCTAAGAGCATTATTTGATGAAAAAAAAGCGTTGACTCAATTTCAAAACTTTTATAATGCGACAGCCAATGAGCTTAAAATTTTTGCACGTTCGAATGGGAAGAATGATATCCATAAATTGGATGTAAAGGATTTAATGACAACAAGTATTGAAGTTTCGGTGAATACGGATATTGAACATGTTTAAGAATTTGAATCGTTAAAAAAGCAAAAATGGAATTTGACAGGAGAAAGAATGAAATTTTTATTAAATGTAGGAGATTTAATTCAGTCACGAAGGGAATTCTTCATGGAACTGATTATTCAACATCTAATATTAAGTTTAATTGCAATTGTAATTATTACAGTTGTTGGAGTAACCACAGGAATTTTGATATCAAAATCAAAGAAAGCAGCCAGTGTGATAATTGGAATAACAAATGTTTTATATACAGTGCCTTCAATTGCAATGTTTGGTTTCTTGGTATCAATTACTGGAATTGGAAATACGACAGCCATTATTGCCTTAGTTGTTTATGGATTATTACCTGTGATTAGAAATACATATGTGGGTTTAATTGAGGTAGATGATCAAATAATGGAAGCGGCATTGGGAATGGGATCGACACCATCTCAATTATTGTGGAAAATTCAATTTCCCTTGGCATTACCTATTATTATAGCAGGGATTCGAAATATGGTTGTTATGACGATTGCATTAGCAGGAATGGCATCGTTTATTGGTGCAGGAGGACTCGGGATAGCGATTTGGCGTGGGATTACAACAAATTTTGATGAAATGACAGTGGCGGGAAGTTTGTTAGTTGCTTTAATGGCATTAATAGCCGATACAATATTGGGAATGATTGAGAAAAAATTAATTAGGAGGACAAAATGAAAAAAAAATCGGGAATTGTAGTTGCAGTATTAATGATGATGGTATTGATAGCAGGTTGTCAAACGCAAGAAAAGAAAGTAGTGATTGCATCAAAGCCAATGGCAGAAAGTTACATATTAGCAGAGATGCTAGGACAATTAATAGAAGCCAATACAGATATTGCAGTGGAATATAAATTGGGAATTGGAGGCGGAACATCAAATATTCAACCAGCGATGGAGGCTGGAGAAATTGATATGTATCCAGAATATTCAGGAACAGGTTGGTTGTTTGTATTAAAAAATGATTTAGTTCGAGATCCAGAAGAATTGTTTGAAGGGGTATCACAAGAATATATGGAAAAATATAATTTTAAATGGTTAGATCGATATGGATTCAATGATACCTATGCTTTATCAATTGATCAAAAAAAAGCAGAAGAAAACAATATTGAAACGTATTCGGATCTTGCAGCACAAAGCCCTAGTTTTATTTTCGGAGCAGAATATGATTTTTATGAACGAGAAGATGGCTATCCAGGTTTGGTTGAAACCTATGGTTTTGATTTTAAAGAAACAAAAGAACTCGATATTGGTTTAAAATATAAGGCAATTGGAGAAGGCGAAGTAGATGTTATCAATAATTTTTCGACGGATGGTTTGTTGAAAGAATACAATTTAAAAGTGCTAAAAGATGATAAAAATTTCTTTCCCGCTTATCAAGCAGCAACGGTTATTCGCCAAGAAACATTGGATAAATATCCAGAACTAGAAGATGTTCTTAATAAATTAGCGGGTCAAATTAGTGATGAAGAAATGCAACAAATGAATTATTATGTTGAAAAAGAAAATCGCGATGCAAAAGATGTTGCAAATGAATTTTTAAAAGAAAAAAGTATATTGGAGTAATAATGATTGAATTCAGGAATGTATCGCAAGAATATGAAATTGGAAAACCGATTATTAAGAATATTAATTTATCCATTAATGAAGGTGAGTTCGTAGTATTAATTGGTCCATCTGGTTGTGGAAAAACAACCGTTCTAAAAATGATGAATGGATTAATTTATCCCAATGCTGGAAAAATTATAATAAAAGGAAAAGATATAAGAGAATGGGATCCAATTGCGTTAAAGCGAAATATGGGTTATGTTATTCAACAAATTGGCTTATTTCCACATATGACAATTGAGAAGAATATTTCATATGCTTTAGATATTCAAAAAGTTGAAAAAGAAAAGAAACATAAAAAAGCTCAAGAGTTAATTCAATTAGTGGGATTAGAGGAAAGCGATCTTGATAAATATCCAAAAGCTTTAAGTGGAGGACAAAAACAACGCGTTGGAATAGCGAGGGCGTTAGCGGCTGATCCAGAAATAATTTTAATGGATGAACCATTAGGTGCGGTCGATCAAATTAATCGACGGATTTTACAAGATGAGATTTTATGGATTTACGAAACATTAACTAAAACTATCGTTTTAGTAACTCATGATATTGAGGAAGCCATTAAGTTAGGAACTAAAATTGTTGTTTTAAAAGATGGTGAGATGATGCAAACTGGAAGTAAAAACGAGATTGTTTTTCATAATGAAAATGGTTTTGTCGATGATTTCATAGGGAATCACGGATTTTTATCTTATTTGGATATTATAAAAATCGAAAAATATATGACACCATTAAAAAAATCGGATGTTATTGAAAAAAGAGAGTTCTGTGTAAAAAAAGATATGGAATTAATTGTTGGAATTAGAATCTGTTTAGAAAATGCCGTTAATGAGGTTTGTGTAGTTGATGACTATAATAATCCGATTGGAAATTTTGAGTTGGCATGTTTATCACAATTAAAATTTTAATAAATACAGATAATAACATAAAATTGACACAACCATAAGATAAAATTAGACCATAAAATAATCTTAAAAAATTTAAAGGAGATAGAAAGATGGAAAAGTGGAAAAATTTAATTGGAGTGTTGTTGATTGTTTTGGTAAGTATTGGATTAATGGTTGGTTGTTCATCTGTAAAAACGTTAGAAGTTGAGGAACCGATTGAGGAACCTAAAAAAGAAGAAAAAGTTGAAATAAGTGGTTTTGGTGCAATTGATGCTCTTTCAGATACAAATTTAACCTTAGAAAAAATGTTGACCTATGCAATGCAAGATGAATATTTAGCACATAATGAATATACAGAAATTCTTAATATGTATGGTGATATCGCACCTTTTAATCGGATTGTTTTAGCAGAAGAAAGCCATATTGATGCATTAAAAACCGTTTTTCAAAATCAAGGGATTGAGATTCCAGAAGATACATCAAGTGAACACTTGATTATACCAAACAGTTTAAAAGAAGCCTTAGAAACGGGGGTTCAAGCAGAAATTGATAATATTGAAATGTATACTATCTTTTTAAATCAAGAGATTCCAGAAGATGTAAAAACAGTTTTTAAATCACTGAAAACAGCATCTGAAAGCCATTTGAAAGCCTTCCAAAATAATTTAGAGGCAGAAACTAAATAATTGAACAGTATAATTTAATAGAAAAAGCTCTTTTTGTAAACCGAGAATTATAAATCTGTTTTTGAAAATGAGCTTTTTTTATGACTTACGGGTATAAATAATTTATAATGAAATAATAAAATGATAAAAATATAGCATGAAAAAAGTTAAAGGGGACTAGAAAATGATAAAAAATCAATGGTATGTTATATTAGATTCAAAAGAAATAAAAAAAATAAACCATTTGGGGTTACATGATTTGGAGAGAAAATGGTTTTGTGGAGAACAAGAGAGAATGAGATTTGTTGTATTGTGGATAAATGTTGTCACAGAGGTGTGACATTAAGTGCAGGAAAAGTGAATCATGATGAGGTGACCTGTCCGTTTCATGGATTTCGGTATGATGATACTGGAAAAGTAATAGAAATACCGACAAAAGGTAAAAATGCAGAAATTTCAAAACGGTATTATGTTAAATCATATCGTGTAAAAGAAGGTGATGGTTTTATTTGATTTTGGTATGGAGAGCAAAAAGAAAATATTCCAGAGATATCATTTTTTTGAATTATTGAGAAATAGTTTTTCATATGGGGAATTTTCAGAAGTTTGGCCAGTTTACTATAGTCGAGCAATTGAAAATCAATTGGATGTGGTTCCTTTACCCTTTGTTCATAGAAATTCAATTGGTAAAGGAAATAATACAGTGGTCTAATGGCCCAGTTGTAAAATGGGAAGAAAATCAAATGATTTTTTATGTTAATAATCAGAAAGATCATGGTCAGTATCCTTTGAAACCAAAGGAAATTGAGAATTATGAAAAACTATTTAGTCTTCAATTTCAAATGCCAAATTTATGGCAAAATAGAATTAGTGATGCTATTCGAATTGTAGCGGCTTTTGCACCAATTGATCATGAACATACTCGGATTTATCAACAATTTATTAAAATTCCAGTACTTAAACAGTTGATAAATCAAGGGAGTAAGGTAAGCAATCGCTATATTCTACATCAAGATCGACGCGTAGCTTTAATCCAAAAGCCAATAAAAACAGAACTTAAAATGTCTGAAAATTTAATTCAAGGGGATGCGCCGATTATAGAGTATCGAAAAAGAAGAGCATGATTAAAAAAAGAAATATAAAAATAATAAAGGAGAAAATAACATGGGATTTGTAAAAGTTGCACGAATAGATGAATTTATGAATGTACAGAAAATGAAAATAAGGGTTGAGGGTAAAGAAATTCTATTATTGAAAATTGATGGGAATTATTATGCGGTTTCTAATAAATGTCCTCATATGGGAGGGTCCCTTTATGATGGAAAACTTGAAAATGGAGTGATTACTTGCCCACGTCATGGGGCTAAATATGATGCAAAAACAGGAATTGGAATAGGAAACCCCAAAATATTATTTCTGAAATTTGATGTCAAAAATGATCAGAGTTATCCAGTTAAAGTGGAAGATACAGATATCTATATTGATGTAAACAAAAAATAAAATGAGGTAATTAGAAGAAGAGAAAGAGAGTATTAATAAATGAAAGAAAAAAGAATTAAGATAGGTAAAAAAATTAAAGGAAGTAAAAAAAAGAATAAGAGAGTAGGATTACAATTAATTATTATTTTAAGTGTCATTACTTTCTTAACAGGGTGCTCAATGATACAGAAATTAAAAATAGAATCGCCTTCTTATTCGATTAAAGAAGGAAGATACATGATGCCAATAACAGTAAAGATTAATAAACTAAAAGGTAACGGAGTATCCGTATATTATACGAAGGATGGATCAGAACCAACAGAAAATTCGCAAATTTATTTAAATCCAATCATTTTAACAGAAGATACCGTGTTAAAAAGTATTGCGATGGATCAATTCGGAATAAAATCAGATATAAAATCGGCAGAATATTTAATGGAAATAACGGAATTACCAACTATAAAAGTTCCTATTTTTTCGGAAAATTCAGATGAAAATGAGACATTTATGAAAAATATCTATGGAACATGGGTTGTTTATGAAAACGGATGGACAATACGATATTCATTTACACCAATTGATTCAAAGCAAGGAATGCTTATATATTCAGAAGTAAGGCCGAATAAAAAGGGTGATGCTTATAATGCTTATTTTGATATTGAAGTATTAGATGGCGGAAATAAAGGGAAGATAATAATGACAAATATATTAGAATCAGGAATTTCACCGATTGAATCAGAATTATTGATTGAATTTAATCCAAGTGAACGTAATGAAATTAGGATTGAAGGAGTTATTTTTAAAAAAGATGAATAAGGAAGAATAAACAATCAATCTGAGTATTTGGATTGGTTATTTTTTATTAAGCTATTGACGATTGATATTGTAAAATACTATACTAAGAATAGGATTGTAAAAAAATAACAAGATAGAATTGATGGCATAAATAAAATAGAATGAGATAGAAGGATTAGAGATGAGGATGATTTGATATGAAAAATAAAAATGCAATTGGATATGCATTTTTGGCAGCGGTGTTATTTGGAATTAATGCACCATTTTCAAAAATTTTAGTGAATGAAATACATCCTTTGTTTTTGGCATCGTTGTTATATCTTGGCGCTGGAATAGGAATGACAGGGATTTTTTGTATAAGATATTATAAAAAAAAGCCAAATAAAGAAGCAAAGCTAACTAAAGATGAAATGCCAGATATTATATTAATGGTAATATTAGATATTATTGCACCTGTATTTTTATTATTTGGAATTCGTTTAACGAATTCTAGTACTGTAGCACTTTTAGGAAACTTTGAAATTGTTGCAACCTCAATTATTGCAATGTTATTGTTTAGTGAAAGCATCGGGAAGCGATTGTGGGTTGCGATTGGTTTAATATCTGTTGCAAGTATTATATTAACAACTGTTAATATGGGTGAGCTAAATCTCTCAGTTGGTGCAATATTGGTATTGCTTGCATGCATTTGTTGGGGATTTGAAAATAATTGCACCCGTAAGCTTTCATTAAAAGATCCGTTGCAAATTGTGATGATCAAAGGTTTAGGATCAGGATTTGGTGCATTAATTATTGCATTTGTTTGTGGCGAAATTGCAGGATCTTGGATAGAAATTCTTTCAGCAATGGGATTAGGATTTGTAGCATTTGGATTAAGTATTTTTTACTATGTTAAAGCACAAAGAGAACTAGGTGCAGCACGAACCAGTGCTTATTATGCAATAGCTCCTTTTGTTGGTGTTATGATATCATGGATTATTTTTAAAGATGGGATTACAGTATCATTTTTACTAGCATTGATCATTATGATTATTGGTGCTTATTTAGCAGCCTCAGAAAAACATCTTCATAAGCATTGTCATGAGTATGAAAAGCATGAACATCTTCATAGCCATGATGATTTACATCATAGTCATCATGAGGGGATAGAAATAATTGGAGAACATTGTCATAGTCATTGCCATGAAAGAGTGGAACATAGACATGCACACATGCCAGATATTCATCATCGCCATCAGCATAAATAATATGCTTTGAAATTAAGAAACAAAAGACTAAAAAGCAAATATTTACACATTAAAACTGAAGGACATCTAAGGTTATCTATGTAATTACCTTAGATGTTGGGATATTGATGTTGGGATATTGATGTTTATTCTTTCATATGATAAGATAATTTAGAAATAATAATAGTAAAAAAAGAAAAATGTAAGAAGTAGAATTATTCAGAGAAGTTGTTTTGAAAATATATATATATCGAATGATAATAAAGCAAAATAGAGTGGATTAGAGGTTTTATGATTATTACATTTATTATTGGAGTATTAATAGCAAAATATCGAGGATGTGAACTAAAGCTTGGAATAAAGAATTTTGTTTTATATCCACCAATGATATGTGAATTAATATACGTTATATTGCAAATTTTTGTATTTCAAGGAAATTATCAAGTAATTGAATTTGCAGAAATATTTAAAAAACTATATTTATTGTCGTTTTTAGTATCAATTATTATGTTGAAATTATATGTTCCTGGATTGATTGGATCTGCCTTTATACTTATAGGAACTGGAATGAATAAGTTGGTTATGTTTTTTAATAATGGGAAAATGCCAGTATTTCCAAGTTTGAGCTATCTTACAGGGTACGTAAAAAAAGAGACTTTTTCACAGATCAACGATATACATGTTTTAGGTGGAGCTGATACAAAACTAGTGATTTTTTCAGATATTATTGATGTAGGTGGGTCAATTTTAAGTATTGGAGATGTTTTAATTTATTTATTTACAGGGATTATTGTTTATGCAACATTAGTTGAATTAAATAAAAGAGAAAATAAAAATTTTAAACTTAAATTGTTTTCAAAAAAGGAAATATTATAAAGTAATAGTAGGATAAAATGAAAGTGAAATTGTTTACTCTTGTGCTTAAAGGAATTCCAACGACTCTTATTTTTGGGATGATTATTGGATGTACATATTATTATAATGTTGTGAGAAAAAGAAAGGTCAAAGATGTTAACCATAGCAAAGAAAACCTCGAAAAGCCTTTGTAATCAGTTAAATATTATTGGAGAAAAAGCGGAAGTGATTGAATATGGTATGATTGCAATGGTTCAATTGATTGTGTTTACATCGATTATTGTGATTGTTGGATTGTTTACTAAAACAGTTTGTGAAGCTTTAACTATTTGTGCAACAACAAGTATTTTGCGTAAATCTAGTGGTGGTGTACATGTGCGTTCTATTAATAGCTGTACTATTATTGGGGTATGTTTTTGTTTGTTAGCATCGGTATGGATTCGATATATTTTAATTGATGTGATAACGTTTTCTGGTATTATTCTTTTAACAGGAATGGTTTTGGTAATGGCATATGGTATTATATATTTAAAAGCGCCAATGGATACGCCGAATAAACCAATCAATACCACAAAGAAGAGAAAAAGATTACGTAAATCGTGTTATAGGATTATTTCAATTTATGGTGTAATCATGATTGGTTTGATAGTTGGAGTTAAAATGACGGGGTTTGATTATACTTATGGATTGTGCATTATTTTTGGATTAATGTGGCAAGTAATGAGTCTTACAAAATTTGGAAGTTGTTTTATAGGCTTTCTTGATAATAAAATATGGAGAGTTTGGAAAATTTTTAGAAAGACAACATCGAGTGGAACGAATTAGTGAAAAAAATTATTGGTTTGAGTAAAAAAACTGTGGATTTCTTCCGTTGAGGGAAGTGTATATATATATGATTTGCCAAAGGGAAAGAAATTCCTGTATTATTATTTCAACAAGGGGGTAAAATAATGAAGAACAAAGTTTTTGGTATTGTAGCAACAGTAGCAACAGCAATGGCGGTATTAGTATCAACATCAGCATGTTTCTTGTTTTTAAATCAGCCAGAAGAACCAACATGTTTAAGAGATGAATAATTAAAACCAACAAGAGCATCGTATCGGTGCTTTTGTTGGTTTAAGAATAAAAAAAGGATAAGGGATAATGAATATTTATGATCTATCAGAATTGCCAATCGAAAATGAATTATTTTCGATAATTGAAGAAAAAGATAATATTCGTATCGAACGAATTGTGAGTACTGGGCATACATCTAAGTGGTATGATCAACAAGAAACTGAATTTGTATTGCTTTTACAAGGGCATGCAGAGATAGAATATAAAAATGGATTAATAAAAAAACTAGATAAAGGGGATAATATAATTATTAATCCCCATGAAAAACATCGTGTTGTTTATACAACAACTGATCCACCATGTATTTGGTTATGTGTATTTTATAATTAAAAGGGATATTAGATGTTTGACGGGAAGAAATGCTAAAGATAGATTATACTCTTCATTTAGATATGAACGTTTTAGATATTAAAAAAAATATGATATTATAGTTCTGGATAATAAAATTTAAGAATGAAAATTTATAAGATGTGAAAGCGTTAATAGGTTTAAATCGTAAAGAAATCATTGGAAAAACAATATTGTAAAATACATTGTTGCAGAACTTGGTTTTGATGAAAATGCTATAAAACAAATGGGTACTATTGGTTTATTATATGATATTGGAAAAGTAGTGATCGATAAAAAGGTATTAAATAAAGCAGAAGAGTTAACGGTAGATGGATTAAAAGAAACAAGACATTGTTCTGGAATTGGGTATCGTACATTAAGTTCTGTGAATGAATTAGCTGAGATTGCAGATATTGCACTAGAACATTATAAACGATGGGATGGTAAAGGATATCCTAAAATATTAAAGGGAGAAAAAATTACGATTGAGGCTCGGATATTATCGCTTGTAGAAGCCTATGATGTTATGATTTATGAACAACCTTATCAAAAGAAGTTGAGTAAAAAAGCAGCACTAAATGAAATAGAGAAAATTTTTATTGCGAGTATAAAAAATAAAAGTTATTGACATATGTCCTTAATGGGGTATAATTAATTAAAAGATATAGGTCAATAATGTAGAATTTATATTAAGATTATAATTGGATAATTTTAAGAAAATTGGATTAAATCATGATTGAATAAAAAATTATTAGTAAGGCTTATACAATAAATTCTTTATGAAATTTTGACAAAAAGTGGATCTGGAATTAAAAGAATAAAAAAAAGTAAGGAATACTGATGCTTTTGTTGTAAAATGAGGTGGAAAAATTATGTCTAGACCCAGAAAGTGGAGAAATGTATGTTGCTTACCTGAAAGTAATTTATTTGGGCCATTAAATGCTCCAGATTCAGAATCTGAAATCATTATAATGTCAGTTGAAGAATATGAAACGATTCGATTAATTGATTTAGAAGGGTTAATGCAGGAAGAATGTGCTCAACAAATGAATGTTGCCCGAACAACCGTTCAGCGGATTTATAATGATGCACGAAAAAAAATTGCAGAAACATTGGTAAATGGACGAACATTGAAAATTGAAGGTGGCAATTATAAACTATGTGAAGATAGTGAACAAGCCCATGGATGTGGGAGATGTCGCCGGCATCATTTTAGAAAAGATGTATTAGAAAAAGAAAAAAATAATAATTAACAAGAAGGAGAACAAAATGAAAATAGCAATTCCAACAAACGAAAATAGTATAGTAAGTGGTGTTTGTCAATCTTTTGGACGAACACCATATTATTTAATTTATGATACGGAATCAAAAGAGAATACATTTATTGAAAACACAGCGGCAAAAAGTGCAGGTGGTGCAGGAATAAAAGCAGCTCAAATTATTGTGGATCATGGTGTTGATATTGTATTAACACCACGTTGTGGCGAAAATGCAGCAGAAGTAATTAGTGGTGGAAAAATACCGATGTATAAAACAATGAATGCTTCAATTGATGATAATATAAAAGCATATCTTGCTGGGTCATTAGTATTATTAAATGATATTCATCCTGGCTTTCATGGAGCGGAAGGAAAATAGAGATGAAAAATGTAGTTATTAATGGTGTATCAAAAGGTACATTAGAAATATTAGAACGACGAATTCAGAATAAGGAAATTGTTGACTTAATAAAAAACAATGAAATTACGGCAGTGGGTTTGTGCCAAGGTGATATTGTATCAATGTTAGAAGCGAGTGATATTGCTGAGAAATCTTCTGAGATCAAAGTTTGTGAAGTTGTTGGAATGTGTCCTCAACATTTCATTTGCATTGGTATATTTGGAGATATTACATCGGTTGAAGCTTCAATAGCGGCGATAGAAAGTAGAGTAAATAAAAAGTGAACATTGCAGTATTAAGTGGCAAAGGTGGAACTGGCAAAACACTTGTATCAGTAAATCTTGCAGCAGCAGCAAAATCAGCGACTTATATTGATTGTGATGTTGAAGAACCAAATGGACATCTTTTTATTAAGCCTAGAATGGTAGAAAAAAAAGATGTTTTAATAAAAATGCCTATTGTAGATGAAGATATGTGTAATGGGTGTCGCAAATGTGTTGATTTTTGTAAATTTAATGCGTTGGCATTGATTATGGATAAAGTTATTGTATTTGAAGATATTTGCCATTCATGTGGTGGGTGTGTTCTAATTTGTCCAGAAAAAGCATTATATGAAAAAAGAAAAAAAATAGGTGAGATTCAAAGTGGAAAGTTTGAAAATATAGATATAAAAACAGGTATTTTAAATATTGGAGAAGCATCAGGTGTCCCAATTATTAATGAGTTATTAAAAGAAGTGAAAGACGATAATAAACTAACATTGATTGATTGTCCACCAGGTAGTGCTTGTGTGGTTATGGAAAGTATAAAAGATGCGGATTATTGTGTTTTAGTTGCTGAACCAACCATATTTGGATTAGAAAATTTTAAAATGGTTCACGAACTTGTTACATTATTTAAGAAACCTCATAGTGTGGTTATAAATAAGTGTATTAGTGGAGAGAATCTTGTCCAAGATTATTGTAAAAAAAATAGTATAAAAATATTAGGTGAAATACCCTTTGATCAGGAATTAGGAACTATTAATTCCAATGCTTTTATTGCAGTAAAAGAAAGCAAAAAATATGAGGCGCTATTTTCTGAATTGCTTCAAGATTTAATGAAGGAGGCAGAAGATGAAACAATTACTCATTCTTAGTGGTAAGGGTGGAACAGGAAAAACAACAATAGCGAGTGCATTTATTCAGTTAGCACAAGCAAAAACATATGCAGATTGTGATGTTGATGCACCAAATTTGGCATTGATTACAAAAGATTTACCAGTACCAATAAGAACAGATTTTTTTGGTATGGACAACGCAGAAATAGATACAAATATATGTATAAAATGTGGATTATGTCAAAAAAATTGTCGATTTGATGCAATTTCATTTAAAAATGATCTCTATCAGGTTGATCCTTTTGCTTGTGAAGGATGTGGTGTTTGTGAAGAATTTTGTCCTGTTGGAGCAGCTACCCTAAAACCTTCAAAGGCTGGAGATTTGTTGCTTTATAAAAATGATGCGGTTTTTTCAACGGCACAATTGAAAATGGGGAGTGGTAATTCTGGATTGCTCGTTTCTGAAGTAAAAAAAAGAATGGTTTTAGAATCAAAAGATTCAGAATTGAGTATTATTGATGGATCACCTGGTATTGGTTGTCCTGTTATTGCCTCTTTAAGTGGTGTTGATATGGTGTTAATTGTTGTAGAACCGTCAATATCGGGGATAAGTGATATGGAACGGATAATAAAAACAGCGGAAAAATTCCAAACAGAAATTGTGATTTGCATTAATAAATTTGATACAAATTTAAAGAATACAAATATTATTGAAGAGTATTGTCGCATTAATAAATTGGCATGTGTTGGAAAAGTACCTTATGATACGCAGGTAATAAAAGCGATTAATAAGGGAAGAACAGTGTTGGATGGAGTTTGTAAAGCGGGACTAGCAATAACTGCTGTATTTAATGAAACAATGAAAGTTTTAAAAATTGAAAAAATTAGTAATCAGATAAAAAACAGGGGGATTATAATGGAAAAAGGCAGTGCGAAAATGAAATCAGCTCTTCAACCAGTACCAAAAGTATTGGTGTCATGTCGGGGTTTAAATGGGGAAGAAAACGCTCTTGTTGTTGGGTATTGTGGTAATTGTAGTTATAATCCACCAATGGTTATGATTGGAATTGTACCATCACGTTATTCATATAAATTGATAAAAGAATCCGGTTGCTTTGTTGTTAATCTTGTGGATAAGAATTATCAAGAAACATATAATTATTTAGGAAGTCATAGTAAACGGAATGAAGATAAACTAAAAAAGATGAATGTTGCATTAAATGATGGGAAAATTGTAAATGCTCCGATTCTTTCTGATTGTCCTGTTAATATTGAATGTACGATTGTGGATTCAATTGTTACAGGATCACATGAAATGTTTATTGGAAAGATTGAATATGTTCATGCAGATCAAAAATTATTGGATAAAGATGGTAATGTTGATTATTCTCAAATTGATTTCGTTTAGTAGTTGAAATAAAGAGTTAATATATCAAAATAAATAGTGGCTTTTTACTTATTTTGTAGAAAAATATTAATTATCATCTATATAATCTAATAAAGATAGGTTATAATAACGATTGGTTATTAAAATGCATAAATATAAAAGGAGAAAAACATATGAGTGAAGATTGTAATCAAGAATGTGATAGTTGCAATGAAGAATGTGATGAAAAAAAAACAGATTTTTCTGAAAAACCACATGAATTAAGCAGTATAAAAAAAGTAATTGGAGTTGTAAGTGGTAAAGGTGGTGTTGGGAAATCCCTAGTAACATCGATGCTTGCAGTAACAATGAATCGAAAAGGATATAAATCAGCTATATTAGATGCAGATATTACAGGCCCATCAATACCAAAAGCTTTTGGTATTACAAAAAAAGCAAGACCAAGTGAATTAGGTTTATTTCCAGTAGAAACAAAAACTGGGATTGATATTATGTCAATTAATTTATTATTAGAAAATGAAACGGATCCTGTTGTATGGAGAGGACCGATTCTTGCGGGAACAGTAAAACAATTTTGGACAGATGTTATTTGGAAAGATGTTGATTATATGTTTGTTGATATGCCACCGGGGACAGGAGATGTACCACTAACAGTATTTCAATCGCTACCAGTCGATGGTATTATTATTGTAACATCACCTCAAGAATTAGTATCAATGATTGTTTCAAAAGCAGTTAATATGGCAAAAATGATGAAAATTCCTGTGATCGGTTTAGTAGAAAATATGTCATATTTTAAATGCTTAGATTGTGGTAAAGAACATCAAATTTTTGGAGAAAGTAATATTGAAAAAGTCGCAGAAAAATATGACCTTGAGGTGCTTGCTAAAATGCCAATAGATCCAAAAATTGCAGCAGCTTGTGATCGAGGAATGATTGAACTTTTTGATGTCAATTGGTTAGATAAAGTTGGCGATATAATTGAGAAAAATATAAGTGTAGTAGAAGAAGTCGAAAATAATGTAGCAAAAAAAAATGAAAATAATGGAGAAAAGAAAATGAAAATTGCAGTTGCAAGTGAAAATGGAATCGTTACTCAACATTTTGGACATTGTGAAAATTTTGATATTTATGACGTAGAGAATAATAAAATTATTAAGAGTGAAGCAATTCCAAATCCTGGACATAAACCTGGGTTTTTACCAGTGTTTTTACATGATTTAGGGACAAATGTTATTATTTCAGGTGGTATGGGCGGTGGCGCTGTTGATATCTTTAATGAAAAAGGAATTGAAGTGATTACAGGAGCAACAGGAAGTTCAAATGATGCTGCGAGTGAATACATTAAGGGAAACCTAAAAACAACGGGTTCTATATGTCATGAACATCAACATGAAGATACTTGTGAAAACTAAAGAGTAATTAAACTAAATATGAAATATTTGTAGGTGCTATGCGTTAATGAGCTTAGCCGGTCCGCTATGAATAGTGATTATATAAATCTAGTTAAAAGCCAATTGAGAAAATTCTCAATTGGTTTTTAGATTTTTTTTGGAAAAAATTGATGATAAAAAAGATGATTATCAATAGAAGATAAAAAATAAGCGAATAGATAAGAGTGATTTATTAAAAAAAAGTGGATAAGCA
>LGVF01391442.1_pt1 | contig 21697 bp, 20 predicted proteins | sample 469901 | NCBI WGS metagenome assembly LGVF01 (sample SAMN03893561, study PRJNA290197) | marine sediment metagenome | material: sediment; isolation source: combined push core samples #3730, #5133, and #5579 collected at Hydrate Ridge | place: Pacific Ocean: Hydrate Ridge
CAGCGGGAAACTGTTCTGGATGTCATCAACCACACGGCAGTGACACCCCTCAAATCCTTAAAGCACAAGGTGCTGAATTATGTTCAAGTTGTCACCAAACACTTGTCGATAAAATGGCTAATGATTTAGGTCATCAACCTTTTATGACAGGCAAGTGCCGCACCTGCCACCAACCACATGCCAGTGACCACCCCAATCTAGCTCCACAAGCCAACAATGGGGTTTGTTTTGAATGTCATGAACAATTAAGTAAAGCGGCAGCTGTGCAACATCGCCCATTTGAACAAAAGCACTGCAGCGCTTGCCATTCACCACATACCAGCGGTCAACAACACCACTTACTTCAACAGCGACCACAGCTTTGCCTGAACTGTCATGATATCGATCACTACTGGAGCCAAGGTGCCGCCCATGAACCTGCACGCCAAGGTGAATGCAACCGCTGTCACATGGCCCACAGTTCAACACAACCAAAGCTACTTTCGCTTCCAAGCAATCAATTATGCCAACAATGTCACCAGCAAACGACGCAGGAATTGGCTATTCATCATGGCGGCATAGCTCCTGGGCCTGATAGTTGCCTCCAATGCCACGATAGTCATGGCGGGCCAGATCAAACGCTGACGTTTCCAATTAAACATGAGCCTTTTGCACAACAGCAATGTTCAACCTGCCACCAAGAGGTTTCACCATGAAAATAATACAATTTTTTATCGTAACCGCATTGATCGTTGGCCTTTTTTCTGTATCGTGCCTTGCTTCAGACCACTGCTTTGGTTGTCATGATGAGTCATCATTTGAACAACCATACACCCACGCGCCTGTGGCAAAAAATAACTGTATTGCTTGCCACAATCCCCATCTCGCCAAACACGAAGGCTTGTTGCATCATCAAGGTAGTACCTTATGTTTTGGTTGTCATACAACGTGGGTTGAACAGCAAAATAAGGTGAGTTATCCGCATCAGCCTGTTGCAAAAGGAAATTGTAACGCGTGTCACGATCCTCATGGCTCGCAGACTGCTGTGCTGTTAAAACAATCCATGGCCGTCCTTTGTTTGAGTTGTCATAGTGATACTGATCAAAAAAATGGAACCATACACCAACCATTTGCTCAAGGCCAATGCACGGCATGCCATACTCCTCACGGTAGCAACCGCTATGCGTTACTCAAAGAGGATGGAACTAAACTATGTTTAGGTTGCCACACTAACCAGAACGAATTACGTAAGAAACACCTTAACCGTAAAATGGATCAAATGAACTGCCTTGAATGCCATAATCCACACCATTCAAAAGACGCAGGGTTGATTCGTGAAAACACCCATGAACCTTTTACCTCGGGTAAATGTTCAACCTGCCACAATCAACAAAAAGGAATTAAACTCTGTCTTTCATGCCACCCTGAGGTGATGCAGACCTTTAATCAGCCAATTAATCATGTCACAAACGATAAAGAGCACTCTTTTTGTTTCAACTGTCACACACCTCATGCCAGTCAGCAAAAAGGGTTAATTCTCGGTTCTCCGGGTGAAGCCTGTCGAAACTGTCATGAGGGTAAATTTGAACGTCGCAACAAATCACTTCATGTCCATCCTAATGCTCAGCGATGTGTTGACTGTCACCAACTACACGGATCAAACAAACCGGCCATGCTTAAACAGGACAGCGAGCAAGCCTGCTTAAACTGTCATGAAAACCACAGTAATTTCAGCCATCCAACTGGAGATAAAGCCCACGACCCACGTAATGGGCAACCGATGAACTGCATTTCATGTCATGACCCATGCAATGGCACCATGTTTAAATACAATTTACGCGGCACAAGCGACAAAGGTCTCTGTATTCAATGCCATGCTGGCTATTAATCTGCGAAAATCATTCGTTAAGGGACATACTATGAAACATTCAATTAATCAACGGCTGAGTCTGATTATTTTTGCCATGCTGATACCGTTCATTTTTGTCGCAACCATACAGGCTTCACAGCCTGTGTGGAGCAGCCAAATCGTTTTCCCTGAATCCCAGCAAATTATTGCCCCACTCTGGACAACGGTAGACAGTGAACGACAGCGTTACTACGTTGTCGATACACAACAGGGACAAATCGTCTCTTTTGATAGCACGGGCCAACAACTTTCAGCCTTTAATGCCAACACTATGCTAAAAAAACCAGTGGCCATGTGTTTTGCCAGACTGGGGAAAATGTGGGTGGTTGAACGCGCAACAAATGAACTCCTTTATATTGACCTCGACACCAAGCAAGTTCGACAGTTTACGCCAAAAGATAGGCAAGGAAAGCCACTCTTTATCGATCATATTGCCACAGGATCACAGGGGCAACTTTACGTTTCTGACCGCCATAGTGGTAAAATATTTGCGTTAGATGACAATCTAAAGATTGTTACCACATTTACTGCCACTGACAACGGTCACCTCATTGACTTTAAAATTACCCCCTCAGGGTTATGGGCGTTAGACGGAGGAAATCATAGCGTTTTTCAATTCTCTCTCAACGGCGACTTAAAAAGAAAAGTGGTACTCAACACTCAACTTGATCGTCCTGTGTCGCTGGCACTCAACAATAAAAATCAAATATTTATCCTTGATCGACCACAGGCAAAAATTGTTGTTTTCAACAGTAAGGGTGATCTTATCTACACATTTGGCCAAAAAGGATATCGCCGTGGACAGCTAAATTACCCCAATCAAATTCTATTTGATTGGCAACAACGGCTGTGTGTTGTTAATCAAGGCAATGACCGTATTGAGATATTCACTCAGTTAAGCAATAAAAAATAGATGGAGAGTTACCGATGAAGGCCATTCAAATACGGCAATTATCATCAATTAAATACAGGTTCTCTTTCGCACTGATTTTTTTGCTTTGTTGTAGTGTTGCACAGGCGAAAGTAAAAGGTCATTGTTCCACCTGCCATACCATGCACAACAGTCAAAACGGCAGCGTTTTAATTGATGGTGGGCCAAACCAAGCCCTATTACGTCAAGATTGTGTCGGTTGTCATACGGGTGATAACGGATCAGATAATGGAGCGAGTGTGGTTGATGGCACGCCTTTTGTCCATTACACAGCAGATGTCGATGATTATGGTGACGCAGGTATTCTTGGTAGTACGCTAGCTGGTGGAACCTTTCACTTTATCGACTTACTTCCTGCAACAGGCCACAATGTTGCTGGAATTGATACGACTGAAGGGGCTGGAATCACCCCACCTGGATATAACTCTGGCCTACCCGATGCTGCTGGCATTATCCCAGGTGGTGGAAACTGGACAGATCAACAGATTACTTGTGCGGGGACGTATGGCTGTCATGGCAACCACAATACCGACAATCAATTTATCGCTGTCCGTGGTGGTCATCACCAAGGGGTGAATGGTGAGAAGGTAGAACCTGAAACAAACACCTCACCTGCTGCAAGCTACCGTATGCTCGTCGGTATTGCTGGTTTTGAGGATAGCGATTGGGAATACCAACCAGACAGTAGTAACCACAATCAATATAGAGGCAGTACAACACCCGGCCAAACTGCTGACCAATCAACAATCAGTTACCTATGTGCTCAATGTCATGGCCAGTTTCACAGCCCAATTACTAATTTAACTGAAGCAGCTGGCGGTGGCTCACCATGGTTACGCCACCCAACTGATTACTTAATGGAAAATGATGGAGAATATGCCAACTATGGTGGAGTTGATAATAACTATCTCCCTGAAACTCCTTTAGCCAGCACTAAAACTCATAATGTCGATATCGTATCGACCATTAACTTTAACAATGACAGCATCGTTACCTGTATCTCCTGTCACCGCGCCCACGGTTCTCCCTATTACAAATCAATGCGCTGGAATTATGCAGGAGATTCAAGTGGTGGCTTGTGTGTCAACTGCCATACATCAAAAAATTAACACTTTACAATCCATCAAGGTAAACATGAAACACTCTATCAAAAATCTATGTTATCTGTTGTTGCTGCTCCTGACTGGATGTACCGCTGCACACAAACAGTCACTAAATTCACCTCACCTACTGCCTTCAACAGGTGGGATCGTATCTATTTATTTGAATGTTGACCAACCGATACAACAGGATCACATTACATTTGATCAACTGGAACTGTGTTCAGATTCGGTATGGTATCCCCTTACCAGCATAGAAAATATTCGCTCAACGAATGTCATTAAACAAAAACTCATCGCAGTAGATTCAGTTCCTACGGGAATTATTAGCAAAATAAGATTTAGAGTGGAAATAACGGATCAGGAAGGGAACAAAGAAGTTTCGCAACACTCTGAACTCTCCTTAACTGAGCCATTTGAATTGCACAATGGGAGTAGCCAATGCTTGTTTCTTCACGGTCAATTGCATTTGGCCCGGCCTAATACACCCATTCAAACATGGTTAACGGTTTCACCACAAAAAGCTCCGCTTACCGATGAGCTGTTGTATATTCTTTGCCCTGAAATACACAGTATTTATCTTGCTCGCATGGATCAGTATCGAATTATTGCTGCCTATGCCGTTGAGGGTGAGGTGGTGGAGATGAAACTTGATGCGACAAAGCGACTACTGTATTTACTCGACAAAAAAAACCTCCTGATTCAACGCTTTGATACCACAACCCAACTCATGACCGACCGGATACCGCTACCATTGACAGAATCGCCACAGGGGCTAGAAATTTCAGCAAATGGTGACACGCTATTTGTAACAGATCCGAATAATCGTCAAGTGTTATCAATCAATACCTATAACGGCACATTAACCAACAGCGTCAGTGTTGGTTATGACCCAACACGTCCCCACTTTTTCACCCACAATGGCACGGATTATTTAGCCATTTTATCAAAGGCAGATCAACAACTGATCGTGCTTGATACCGAAGATTTAGCCCCACTCTATAGCGTTGCAGCAGGACAATCTCCGCAAGATATCATCTATGCAGACCAATCTTTATTTGTCGCGGATGAGTTTAACCGGCAAATACTTCTGTTTGAACCAGAAACAGGTCAAATCAGAGCTAAAATATCAACAAACGGTTCACCTCAGCGGTTTGCAGTCGATCCGCTCAATCAAAACATACTGATCACATTACAAGACCAACACGCGGTGACATTTCTCCCTTTTGGTCAACAGATGACCGTTCGAAAAGCACCCTGTGGTGCTAGCCCAGGTGACCTTAAAATTTCGAACAATAGACAACTACTTTTTGTTGCCAATCAAACAGAGAATCAAATCATAGTCCTCGATCTACTTTCTCAGCAACAAATTTCAACCTTAACCATTGGTGCAACACCAACGGTTCTTGTTATTCAGGAGCCGTAACAATGTGGATTAAACAGCCTATATTTTTACGATTATCGTTTACAATAACTCTCCTGTTCTTCTGCTTAAACTCTCATCAGGTGCAGGCACAACTATCCCCTTGCCTTACCTGTCATCAGGAAATTAAAGAGATCGCGACAGAGCAGTATTATATTCATCGTCCAGTCCAAGAGGAACGCTGCCATATCTGTCACGATAATAATACGACAGAACAACTACCCACTCAGCAGAACGAAATCAGTACACAAATTATTGTTGAAACTGACGAAAAAAAGATGGAGTGGTTAGCTGAAAGTTTTGTCGAAAACACCCATCAAGTGGCTCTGTTACCAGCCGATATAGCAGGGACTAAATTAACCCTTAAAGTGTGGTATCAAAATCGTCACAAAGAGATAACAGAATTTCAATGCCCCGACATTGAAACGCTTCAACCAAAACACAGCGCAATAACACCAGCAATTAATCAGCTACACTTTCATGACTACAACGACTTACTGTTATCAAGGGCAACCCTCAGTTGGACGACAACAACTCCATGCCAATGCCGTTTAACATACCGCTATACGGGCCATGAATATACCAAGACAGAGGATGATTTTTATGCTCTTGAGCACACGCTTGAAATTCGTAACTTCAGTGCAACGTCAACAGAAGTAAGTGTGCTATGCAACGACACCACTGGGCAGCAAATTAGTACTGAGTTTACCACTTTAAACACATTACCTTTCAGCACCCAAGTGGATGAACAATTACCACCATACGGCTCTGAAGGGTTCTCACCCCAATTTAAACAACTAGGTGATTTGATTGAATTATCGATTACCACCACACAACCAGCAACCCTTGCAATAGGGCGACTTGAACAACTCAAAAAAGATGAACCATTGCTGGAGATATCAACGATACAGGAGATCGCCCCTATTGAAGAACGTAATCATATTGAACTCACCAACAAAGAACAGCTAAACACCAAAATATGCTTTAAGTGTCACAGCAACACCGTTGAAGGCACATCGCACCCGATTAATGTTTTACCACCACCGGGGATGATCATTCCGCCAGAATATCCACTCCTTGAAAATGGTCGGATGACGTGCATGACATGTCATCAGCCACACAGTAGTAACAATGAGGCGAGGTTACTCAAAGAGGGCAAAAAAGAGCTATGTACCGGTTGTCATACTAATTATTAAAGAGAAGGTTAAACAGATGGTTGCTAAAAAATACAAACGTAAGCTGTTAAATTTTCATGTTAAACACCGTCTACAAATTTGGCTCATGATCCGAATTGGTGGCATTATCATTTTAACTGCAATAGTTTCTGCACTGGTTTTATATGGTTATGCGCGACACGAAACCGTTAACAGTTTTTATGATGCTCATATTAAAATTAGGCGGCTAAGTGACCTACTGATACCAGTTGTACTGGCGGGCAGTGCTGTTAGCCTGATTAGTGGCACAGTGTTGGCTATTTTTTTGCCACAAAAACTTGCTGGGCCACTTTACCGCATAGAAAAAGACCTTGATAAAGTTCAACAAGGTGATCTGACTGTTCGCATCCATCTACGCACCAGCGATACCTTGCATAATTTTGCCCAACAGATCAATGAAACCATCAATCATTTAGATCAACACTTAAGCCATATTCAGCACCTCAATGATGAGATGCAACAATCATCAAAATCTGCTGATAACGATTTAACACAACAACTTACTCAGCTTAATCAACACCTATCTACAATCAAAACAACCTATTCTAACGAACAAATATCCAAAAATTAGCTGGGGGTTATTCCCCAGTGGGTGGGGGAACACCCCCACCCTCTCCATCCAATCAAAACAACCTCCAGATCGATCAACGTAACTAGCTGTAATTACAAGGATAAAAACCACATTGAAACTGGCAGGATAATTGCTACTACAGTAATAAGAAATGATCATTCTATTATAAGTATGATTAACAACACATAGATCGCTGCCACGATCAACGGAGGTTACAATGAAGAAAAAATTATTTCTACTCGTCCTATTGCCTATTTTTTTGGCTAGCAACAGCGCATTAGCAAAAGTTGTGGGACCCTGTGCAAATTGCCATACTATGCATAACATGCAAGGTGGAGTAGCAGTGGAATCCGCCACATCGAGATCTCTCACTAAAGGTGATTGTATTGGTTGCCATACAGGAACAAATGGAGACGGAAAAGGCATTCCATATGTTAACGCTGGTGATACACCATTATATGGCCCAGATTATGACACTGATGGAGCTTTAGTAAATGACGCTGCAAGCGTTGCTGGCCGTACCCTTGCGGGAGGCACATTTTATTATGTTTCACAAGCCCAGCACGCTAAAGGTCATAACGTAAAGGGTCTAGGTGCTGGTGGTGCAGCCAATCCTGACACCACTATTGTTTTAGCCAATACTCCACCAGGTTGGATTACTACATGGGGTGACTCAGGTATAGCAACAAATGGTGATGATCCAGACAACTGGGGGGACAATCAACTCACCTGCNNATCTTCAAGCGGATGATTTTGCCGACCTTAAGGGTGCTCATCATGGTGATGACAGTACAATTGATGGTAATACAACAGTAAGCAGTTTCCGCTTTTTGTATGGTATCATCGGTAAAGAAGATAGTGACTGGGAATATACTGTAAGTTCACTTGATCACAACCAGTATTCCGGTGTTGCTAACATAACTAAGGCAGCAGTTGCACTTGAACCTGTATTAGGTGCAGCTGGAAAAGGTGAAGGGATCAGCACCTTCTGTGGCACATGTCACGGCAATTTCCATACTGGTTCATCTGGTGATTTAAACACTTATGATGATGGCGATACTGCTATTGGAACAGCACCTTGGTTACGCCACCCGACAGACTATGCACTAGTCACTGCTGGTGGAGAATATGTTAGCTATGCTGGTATTGATACTGGTGCCGCTGTTGGTACCTACAATGTCATTGCACCTGTTGCGAGTAGTTCTGTAGCTTCCACAATTAGCACAACTGTTATTACCGGAGGAGCAGCTACATCAATTGTCACCTGCCTCTCTTGTCACCGTGCCCATGGCTCTCCATACGACGACCTTCTACGCTGGAAATATGCCGGCCTCAATGCGGGGACGACCAACGTAGAAGGGGTAAAACAAGGTTGCTTCATCTGCCATACCACTAAAGATTAACTGTTCAACGTACAACAATAAAGGCGCCTGATTTTCTCAGGCGCCTTTATTTTCCTCACCACCTTAACCAAACATAATGATGTTAACTTTAACGGAGGTTAGTAATGCAACCTGCTTCACGATTGTTTTTAAGTATTCTTAGCTGTATGGCAATCATAACAACAGTAATTGGCTATTCAACATTGCTAATCAACAATCAACTGTCCATCGAAGCCTCCTACCTTTTTATGCCAGCTGGACTCACATCTGCAGCATTAGCTGCACTCTATTTAGCACTCTATTTACGTACCAATGCATCGTGTCGTAGCGAAAACAAAGACCAACTATTAATGAATGAGCTAATTACACAAGCGCAAGATTTAATACAAGTTCTTGATATCAAAGGAAATATTCTTTTCGTTAACGATTCGTGGTTAGATACATTGGGTTATAGCCAGAATGAAGCGTCTCGAATGAATATCTTTGATATTATTTCTGATGATTGTAAAAGTGGTTGCCAAGCAAACTTAGAGGAGCTGCTAAACAGTCGTGGCAAAGGTTGTTTTGAAGTCACATACAATACTCGCGATGGACAAGGTATCGCTCTAGAGGGTAATTGCTGTATCAGTTATAAAAATGGCAAACCTCATATGGTAAGAGGTATTTTCCGTGATATTAGTCAGCGTCGAGAGCAAGATAAAAAAATAATTAAAATGGCATATTTTGATATGCTGACAAACTTACCTAACCGTTACCTTCTGAACGACAGATTGTCTCAGGCGATGCATCAAGCTCGCCGTTATCATCAATTGGCAGGATTAGTCTATATTGATATCGATAAATTCAAATCTATCAACGATGATTATGGTCATAAAGTAGGTGACATCTTACTGCAAAAATGTGCTCGTCGGCTCAAGGATTGTTTACGCGAAAACGATACGGTTTCGCGCATAGGCGGTGACGAATTCTTGCTGATTTTGACAGGGATAAAGTTCAGAGATGACATCCCAAAAATAGTTGAAAAAATTCGTATATCGCTGGCGGCACCATATATCATCAACAATTTACGTTTAAGTTCTTCGGTGAGTTTGGGCACGGCAATCTACCCTCTTAATGGTGTCGATCAAGAAGCACTTTTAAACCAAGCTGACGAGGCAATGTATTTAGCCAAAGAACATGGTGGCAATCGTCATTGTTTTTACGATGAAAAAATTACTCATAAAACAAAAATCCTGCGTTTGGCCTAGCAACCTGTCAAACTTAACTTGGACTTACTGCGAAACAGGCTGCTTGCGTTGTTGTTACCGTAGTGTCATTTTACATAGCATGTTAGAATGATAAATTAATTTGTCTACTTTGAACACACTTGTAGGAAACAACAATGTCACTACGACTTAAAATCCTGTTGATGTTATTTGCAACTCTTAGTATCTACGGCATTGTCGACTATGGATTTCACAGGAAATACATAAACCCCACGTTTCTTGATCAAGAAAAATTCCAAGCCAACCAACATATTGTCCATACTATGGCTACCATCGATTTTGTAACCAGAAGTCTCGACGTTCTCTGTCGTGATTGGTCCTCTTGGGATGATAGTTATGCGTTTATTCAATCAAAAGGCCAAGATCACAACTATATTCAATCAAACCTCGGACCAACGACCTTCAAAAACAACAACCTTCTTGTTATCTATTTTTTAGATAATTCTGGTCGTGTCATCTGGAAGGGAACTAAAGATCACCAACCATTTCCATTACCTGATTCAGAGTGGAATCCAACCAATCCATTGCTCGCTGATAACGACCTTTATTCGGGTTTTCACATGACCGATCAAGGTCCGCTACTGTTAGTGTCAAGACCGATCACAGATAGCGAAGAGACTCTGGAACCCAACGGTCATCTTGTTATGGGCCGTTTAATTCATGGCGAAACGATCAATGAGCTAATCAATCACCTTCATGGACGTGTTGAATTCCACCCTGTCGCGGCCAACAAACATCTCAGTATAAGCGAAATTAGACATCTTAAAAACTCGAGCAGGCCACTGTTTAAACCACTGGGCACCAATCTCAACATTTTTAAGTTAATGAACGATATTCATGGTAAGCCAAGTTTTATTCTTCACCTAACGACTGACCGTAGCACCATTCTTCACGGTCTACAGATGGTCACCTACAATGCCTTATCTAATGTGTTGTCTGGTTTTATAACCATTGGTATTTTTATTCTTTTTGTTCGCAACAATGTCATTAAACCCATTACTCACCTCACCTCACACGTTAACACCATCAACACTGCGGATGATCTATCAACCTTTCCACTTAAAACACCTAAAAGTGATGAAATAGGGATTTTGTGGCAGGGGTTTAACCAAATGGTACAGCGCCTACAACGGGATCGATTACGTCGCATGGCCGCTGAAGAGTCTCAAAAAAGTAATCAAAAACGGATTCAAACCATTCTCGATACGGCCCCCGATGGCATCATCACCGTCGATAAAGAAGGTATCATCGAAAGTCTTAATACCGCTGCAGCACGGATGTTTCACTATACTGTCGAGGGTCTTGAAGGGGAATCAATCACCAAACTTACGCATAGTGACTATGGCGAACAGATTATCTCAGTATTACGCAACTATCCAGAAACGGGTCACTACAAGTGTTTTGATTGTGGTTGTGAAATGCCAGGGAAATTATTTGATGGCAGCGAACTTCCCGTTCACATGAGAGCAAGTTCTTTTCAAATTGGTGGTGAGACTTTATTTGTTTGGATCATTCGCGACATCTCTGAACTTAAAAAAATGAACAAAAAGGTTGAACAAAGTAAGCGACTCGCAGCGATTGGGGAGATGGGAGCTTCGATTGCTCATGAGATTCGCAACCCCCTTGCTGGAATTAGTGGCGCGGCTCAAATGCTCCTTAAAGGAGCCAAAGGTGATCCTCGTCAAGTCAACATTCTAAAAGAGATCAATGTATTGATTGACCGCATTGAAAATACAGTCAAACAAATGCTCGATTATTCACGATCTTGGACGCCAAATAAAACAGATATTGTTCCACTGCAACTCATTCGCGAAATCAGCATTGAAGCACAAACAAATTCTCATTTTAATAAAATATCATTCGAATTTTCAGGAAATGAACTAACCTCCATTCCTCTTGATAAGAATTTGATTCGCCAAGTATTGTGGAATTTGTTCACTAATGCAGCTGAAGCCATGCCTGACGGTGGCATGATCCATAATCACATCTGCGTTAATGACCGCATTTTACTGATATCCATTCGCGATGAAGGTCAAGGGATGAGCGAAGAAACAACCGAAAAGTTATTTACCCCTTTCTACACCACTAAGATCTATGGAACAGGTTTGGGACTACCCATCTGCCAAAGAATTATGGAAGCTCATCACGGTAGCATTCAAATTGAGAGTGAACTTAATGTGGGGACAACAATCACCTTAAGATTACCTGTTGCAGACATCAAAACAGAGTAATGAACCGCCACTACAACTGAATTAACCTTAGTGCCGTTTCTCCATAACGGTCACCATCAGGAAAATCGTTATTATGATCATTAGGACTGAATTTCGTCACTGCTTCAGCGTATGGTAAGTACTCTTCAATCAAGGCATCAAGGCTTTGGGCAGGTCGAACTGGCCCGTTCATGCACAGCAGTAGCTCGCCCTTCGGCTTAACCACCTCAACCACCCTCTTCAGCAACTTTGGCCAATGCTGCTGAGCATTAAAGCTTTTCCCTTGGCTGGCTGGCGGATCGCAAATAACGAGATCGTACGGCCCAAGTTTACGCAGTTTACTTTGACTTTTAAAACACTCCATAGCCAGAAAACTGGTAGAGCGCAAATCAAGACAATTGATTTGATGATTGTGCTTGCCAATGTCTAATGCGCTCCGATTCATGTCAAGATTAACAACATGCTCTGCACCACCAGCAAGAGCCGCAACGGAAAAACTACACGTATAGGCAAACAAATTCAGCACCCTCTTTCCTTGTGACCGTTGTCGAACCAAATTCCGGCCAATGGCCATATCGGGGAAAAAGCCGATATTTTGACTATGATCAAAACAGAGCTGATATTTCAAGCCCTCCTCCGCGGCTTCATGACGATTCGACACCTCTCCCCAGACAACCTGATTCGAGCCATTCGAGCGCTCACGTCTTTGAACTATGATACCTTCGATGGTGTCAGAAAGTTGCGATAATAACAATTGAATCACTGTCTCAATCCAACAATCACTTCGTTCAGCGTATAAATAGATTATTACGACAGGTGGATAAATATCGATAACCACATCTTTTAGTCCATGAAAACAGCCACCTCGGCCATGAAACAAGCGCCGAATTTGACCATTAAGAGGCAAATGCCGTGCAATCTCATGTTCTAAAACCACCAATTGTTGTTTTTCATCTTCGGTACAATCACATTTCAACAATTCCAACACGTAACACTCCTACTTAAAAACCATTATTCTTGCTACACCAACGCAGTCCATGCTACCACCATGAAAGAAAAAAAAATTTTTACAACATGACACCGTATCGGAAAATATTTATGTCAAGCATTCTACTGATTTACCCCCCCGCAACCAAGCCTTGTGAGCCACCCGCTGGCATTGCCAAGTTATGTGGCACACTACGCGGCCACGGTCTTCCTTGCCACTTGATTGACGCGAATCTTGAGGGTTTACTTTATCTTCTAAATCATCCACCAAAAGCGGAAGACACTTGGACAAAACGAGCGTGTAAAAACAGCCAAAAGCACCTTGAATCGCTCCGGACGCCAATACTTTACAAAAATAAAGATCGTTATCAGCGGGCCATCTCAGACATCAACCGTGTTCTTGATATGTCGGCTCGCCCGTATAAAACAAAACTTTCACTTGGAAATTATCAGGAGGAGGACCGATCTCCCGTCAATTATGCGGATCTCAAATGGTCGGCAGCGCACCCTGAGAAAAATGTATTCTTCCCCTATTTTTCACATCGTTTGCATGAGCTTATCGCAGAGAACAAACCACAACATATTGGTTTTTCATTAAATTTCCTCAGTCAAGCCGCAACAACTTTTGCCATGATCGGCTTTTTAAAACAACACTACCCAACTATTTCAATCGTACTTGGTGGTGGATTAATCACATCATGGTCACGCAGCCATTACTGGCACGATTTCGAAGATGAACACCCTAATTTTGACCAACTGGTTGATCTTATCATTAATGGCCCAGGTGAAACTGCGTTGTTAAACTACTTAGCCAAAATTGATACAACTGATTTTTTTCCACCCGACTACAGTGACCTGCCATTGACAGACTACTTATCTCCAGGCTTTATCCTTCCTTATGCGGCCTCAAGTGGCTGTTACTGGAACCGTTGTAATTTTTGCCCTGAACGCGCCGAAAAGAACCCTTATAAACCGATTAGAACTTCAACAATGATTGCTGAACTTTCACAACTTGTCGAACACTACCAACCACGACTTATCCATCTACTTGATAATGCAATGAGTCCAGCACACTTAAGGGAACTCGTGCAAAGCCCTGATGCGCTCAACAACACCCTATGGTATGGCTTTACTCGAATCAGTCAACAACTGAGTGATTTAGAGTTCTGCCGAGGCTTGAAACAATCGGGTTGTATCATGCTTAAACTTGGAATTGAATCTGGGGATCAAGATGTTTTAAACGCAATGGATAAAGGGGTGACAGTTGAATTAACAGGACAGGTCCTTGAAACGTTACGACAAGCTGGGATTGCAACCTATGTCTACCTACTTTTTGGCACACCGACAGAGACAGAAGAGAAGGCACGAAAAACATTAAATTTCACCCAGCAATACGCTCATTGCATCAATTTTTTAAATTTAGCTATTTTCAACTTACCACTAAGTAGTACGGAGTCAGCGACATTAAAAAAACAGCACTTTTATGCTGCAGATCTAAGCTTATACACTGACTTCGATCATCCGCTAGGCTGGAACCGACGTGAAATACGCCAATTTCTTGATCAAGAATTTAAACGTGATCCTGCTATCGCTCAAATTTTACGTAATGATCCGCCACTTTTCACTTCAAACCATGCCGCATTCTTTGTTACTGAAAACATCCCACGCTAGATTTTATCTTCTGGAATTTTTGGCAAACAGTTAAGAGCTGCAATATAACGATCTAAATCAAAGACTTCGCCGTTTTTCATCACATCAAAAACTTCAGAGAGAACGACACAGCCAATCAAATCTTTGGACGCCTTAGGTGTAAAACCTTCGTTAATCAAGCGTACCAACGTCTTGGCTGTTTCAGGAGGATCATTTATTTCAATTTGTGTTTCAACGACCTCTAAAATAGCCGCCTGAATCCGTGGATCAATTTCCATGTACAAATTCCTCCTGTGAATTTTTTTTACGCTGTAACAACCAAACACACCCAACTATACACATACCAGCGGCGTCAGTTATAAAGGTTGGCCAATAAAGTAGCAATGTCGCAACTGCCAACAACAACCATTCAGGGATGGTGGTTCTTCGAATCCAATACATCATCGTCAATGATGAAAACGCTATTGTACCTAAAAAGGCTGAAAACATACTGGAAAACACCCCAAATCCTGTGACAGGAATTTCTGCTGATAAAACAGGATCGCCCTCTTCGATCATACCACCGACATTAACATTGACCGCTTCTATTACCCCTTCTTTTTCTGACTTAATCAGGTGAGTACCCTGTTCTGTTCGAAGTTCAAACAACGTATCTCCAACAGAAAAGTGATCACCCACTTCGACATCGACCCGAGTAACATCAGCAAAAAAAGCATCATCAGGCAATAGTCCCATGGTTATATCCGCTGGTTTACCCTGAAATAAAATAGCAGGTGTAAAGGCAAACAACAATGGCATAACATATAATAGTTTCGCAAACTTGAATGAAGTCCACCCCGTTTTCCACGGATCGGCGCCAGCAATTGCAGCCCCTGCATAGGCGGCGACACATACGGGTGGAGTAATATTAGAATCTTGACTAAACCAATACACAATCATATGAGCAGCTAAGAGAGGTACGCCCATCTCAACCAAAGGGGGCACAGCCAATACAGCCGTAATCAAATAAGCGGCAGTAACTGGAACTCCCATCCCCAAAACTAAAGAGGCTAGCGCAACAAGAAAGACTGCCGCCAATAAGTTTCCCTGTGCTAAAGAGATAATAATATCTGAAAACTTCAGGCCAACACCTGTAAGGGCTATCGTTCCGACAATAATACCAATAACACCTAATGTCGCACCAATAATGAGTGTGTTATTAGCACCAGTGAGAATGGCATCCCATATCTCTTTTAACCCCATGCGTGTCTCTTTACGAAACCAACTAATTACCACACAGGAGATCGTTGCCCAAAATGCAGAAAAACCAGGGGAACGGCCAAGAATCATCAATACCGTTATAATGACCAAAGGTGACGCAAAATACCATTCGCGTTTTAAGACGACTTTCCAATTTTCATATTCTTCCCCTTCAACACCATGCAATCCATGTTTTTTTGCTTCAAAGTGGATCATACAGAAAACAGAGAAGAAATAGAGCAATGCCGGAAACACCGCAATCATCATAATGGTTGAATAGGAGGTATTGGTCAATTCTGCCATTAAAAAGCCACCAGCACCCATTATTGGCGGTAAGAACATGCCACCGATAGAAGCCGCTGGCTCTATGGCACCTGCTACGTGCGGCCTAAACCCGGCTCGCTTCATAAGTGGGATCGTAAAGGCACCCGTCGATACGGTGTTAGCAATTGCTGAACCAGAAACGGAACCAAATAATGCAGAAGCCATCACGGCAACTTTAGCTGGCCCCCCCGTTGAATTGCCTGCAATAGCGAGAGGAAGATCAATAAAAAACTTTCCAGCACCCGATTTATGTAAAAACGCTCCAAAAAATATGAATAAAATCACATAAGTCGCTAAAACATTAGCCATAACGCCAAACACACCATTTGGAGTTAAGAACAAAAAGGTACACAGGCGCTCAAAACCGAAACCACGATGGGCAATCACCTCAGGAAAAAGTGGACCAAAATAACCATAAACTAGCATACCAATGCCAATAAAGGTCATGGCCCAACCAAGAACACGGCGACACACTTCCAGCGATAGTAAAATACCCACAACCGAAACCAGTGCATCGAGTTCGTTTTCTGCTCCAGCACGATAATTTAAATTTTCGAATTCAGAGATCCAATAATACACCACCAATGCCGATGTGATTGCATACAGAATATCGGACAACACGGGGTTATTTTCCCAACGAGTACGGAAAATTTGATCTGATTTTTGCACCACCACAGTAAGTACAACAATTGCGATGAGCAACGGCCATAACTGTAGGAAAGATTGGAGTGACGCGACAAAGCCATACTGGGAGTACTGATCAAAGACATGATGGATTCGTTGATGAAATGATGCTGTATTTTCATAAAAAAAGACCACCGCTACCGTTGCGGTAAAGATAGTGCTAATCAACAGAGATAAAGCAATCTGAATCCGCTGGCGACCTACGGGATAAAGGAGGAAAACGAGTATATATGTTGCAAAAACATACACCCCGCGATGATATTGCGTCGCGACAGTTGATAGACCAGCGGTGTAAAGATAGAACAGAACCATTGAAGCACCCAACAATGCCACCAACCACTTCCATGCGCCAGTTGGTGAACGGTGAGTTTTTGAATCTTTCTCCATCAACTCCTTGAGGTCTAAGTCCTCATCTGTCGTCACAGCTGGTTGGTTAATCATCCACACCTCCACATTGTATTAAAAATAAAATAGCGGAGTCATAATTAACTCCGCTATCTGCATTACACAACTTTTATTCTTTAACCGAGCGTTACAAACGCCCTAATCACTTTTGTGCTTCAGTAAGAGTCAAACCATTCTCGATCCAAAACTTTGCCGCTCCAGAACTAACAGGTGTAACAATGCCCTTTAAAGCCCCTTGAATCGACATCGCCTTAGCGGTGCTTTTTACTTTAACAAGATAAGATAACCCTTTAGGTGAAAAGATATCTTTTACAGCATTATAAACAACCTGCTCATCTAACTTATGACGTGCTATCCACAAAGCAGAATCTTGAAATGTGTTGATATCATAATCAACACCACTATAAGTTCCCGCAGGAATGGTTACTTCGCTATAAAAAGGATATTCGGTAAAGAATCCAGCAGCCTTACCTGCATCGACGGTTGAAATAACCTTAACAGTATTACTCGCTGCAGCTTGAATAACTGAGGAATTTGGAAAGCCAGCAAACACCCACATAGCATCAATTAAATGGTCACCAATTGCTGAGGCCGCTTTGCTGTAACCGATAAACTCCACATCTATTTTATCCCACAATCCAATCGATGTGAAATAACGTTGCGCTGCCGCCGCTGCACCTGATCCTGCACCACCAACAGCAACACGTTTACCCTCGAGATCACTCACTTGATTGATGCCACTATTTGCCAACACAACAAGATGCGCTGGAGCGCCATATAGATACGCAATGGTCTCAACATTTGTATACTGACGAGTGTCTTGAGGTAGGCGGCCATTTCGAGCTAAATACGTGTCACCAGAGTATGCAATACCAAAATCAGCATCACCTGAATTAACCCGACGAACATTCTCTACTGAACCAGCGGAGGCCATATTTGAAACTTCAACATTGGTTAGATCTTTCGATAACCGTGAAGACATACCATTAGAAAAATATTGAAACGTTCCACCATCAGGACCTCCTGAAAAAGCTAAACGGGTCTTGCCTGCCATGGCAGGACTAGCAAACATAAATGACACAACTGCGAACAAGAACAATAGGACAATTTTCCTTAATTTACCCACAATGATTCCCTCCTATTATGATGATGAACTGAACAACAAAAGCACATTATCAACATTAATAACTACCCTCGTCGCTATCAACAGCTAACGTATTGTTTAAAGCCTTACGATAACAGTAGCTCAATCATAACAACGTATCAACCTTAAACAATCAATAAGTAGAATGCTGTTCTAAATTATTGGGATAGAAATTTACCGTAAAGATCAAAACAATGAAGATTAGGCAAAAGGATTGCGGATTGAAATTTATTTTTTAAGCACGTAGTATGCACGATCTAACCATAAAGATTTTTGGTACTACATATATTTTAAACAGAGAGAGAAACCAGATGGATAAGAAAGTCAGTCGAGTTGAGCTAGAATATGGATTACGGTCGCTTCGCCGCAAGAGGATGTTTTTATGGGTCATGATTGGTATCTACCTTCCAATGATATGGATTGTTATAGATATATCGGGATCAGATAAGATAACAGGAATTTACTTTGGTTTTTGGCTCGTTTTCGTGACCATAGCTGCTAACGTAACCGCTTTTGCCCGCTGTCCAAGCTGTAAAAACCTTTTTCATATGAATGGTGTTTTCCCAATGTATTTCAGAAACTGCCTACATTGTGGACTCCATATTAGTGGAGAGGAGAATAAGAATAAGTTTGAGTGATCACACAGGCTTCAGTGGTGAACCACACTGTTTGTGCAAATAGGTACGATTTCGATTTAAACGTCGAATTCGATAGAAAGATTCACCACAACCACTACAGACGGCAACGAGTTTTTTTCGTTGCTGATGTTGTTGAGCTAAATATTCACTTTTCACTGTTCGACACGGCGAGATTCCCAAGGCGATTGCCCAAAAAGTCCATCCTGACCGGTGAGCACCACGATATGGCCTTCCTGAGAATGAAACAAGATGATCAATCAGATGAGCGACTTCATGTAAAAATGTGTGAACAAGCAGTTCAGGTTCTTGATCAAATTGTAATCGAATACAGCAAGGTGTGTCGTTACGCGAAACATAACACCCCAAGGTGGTTGTCGATCGACTCCTGACAACAGGGACGTTTGCAATCTGAATCAAAAGAGTATCTGACGCAACCGTTTGTTCTCGACGAATCACTTCACAAACACGTGACCACACATCAAACTGCCTTGACCATGTTTCAACGGTTAGCTTCGAAATGAATAGATCCGAACTTTCATTTACAGCCATCACGAGAAACCATGTTTTGCGAGATAAACGTCAACTATTTTGGGTGAAATACGTCCAAGACCGCTGAGAATAGAAAAAGGGATTTCACTCAACGAATATTTCTCTTTGAGGTCAGCTTCCATCATCAACCATAGATAGGCTGTCATTTCGGCATCTGCAAGAGCACGGTGATACGTTCCGCTTGTCGGTAAATCTTTATAATCCACTAACGTCGCCAATTTATGATTGGGAGACTGAGGATAAACACGTCGCGATACCAGCAATGAACAACCAAAAGTCAAAGGCCGGTGACAACCAATACGCACCAGCTCAGCATCTAAAAATTTCTGGTCAAAAGAGGCATTATGAGCGACTAGAAAATCATCACCAATAAAATTAGAAAACTTTTCCATCACCTCATCAATCGGCTCAGCAGAATGCACCATCTCATTGGTGATTCCTGTCAAATCGGTTATAAAGTCGTCTAAAAAAATATTTGGGTTTGCAAGACTTTGAAATCGATCAACAATTCGGCCTTTTCTTAAACGCACAGCACCAACCTCAATAACTCTTGCCCCCTTTGCTGGCGACATACCAGACGTTTCAAAATCAAGGACAACTGTATCGCGTGGTGACTCAATGAGACTGGTCATGAAATTATCCATTTATTTAAATCTGTTTTGTACTGAATTGATTTTGTATGGATTAAAAACAAAAAAACCCACGTTACCGTGGGTTTTTTTGTTACTTCAAATTATGTACAGCAAATAATGTTAGACTATTGCTTTACAACATTTGCTGCTTGAGGACCTTTTTGGCCATCAGTGATCTCAAAGCTGACGCGATCGCCTTCAGCTAAAGATTTGAAACCGTCGCCCTGAATTTCTGAAAAATGAATAAACACGTCTGGGCCATTGTCCTGCTCGATAAAACCAAAACCCTTAGCGTCGTTGAACCACTTAACTGTACCTTCTGCCATTTTACTGCTCCTTTTGTTTCCGTAACGGAAAACCATTGTCTGTTGTGTCATCCACATAATCGTGATGCCACTTTTTTAAATTGCTAGGAACGTATAACATNNTTTTTATTCACAACTAAAATTAACCATTAATAAATAGAGACTATTTCAAACTCTTGGTCATTTTCACGCCCCAGTGTAATAATATCTCCCAACTGTTTACCAAGTAACGCTTTACATAGAGGTGATTCCATAGTGACAACAAAAATCTCATATTGATCGAAAAATACTTTTAGCCCACCCGAATCGGGGCCAATAAATAACTGTCGTGTTGTTTCATCCTCATATTCAATTCCAACAAGAGCTGTCATAGCAACATGTTGCTGATTACTAAAGTCACGCACAAACAGATTTTTATAATTATCGATAGATCTACGTAACTGTTGAGCCCGATTTGCATGTCCCTGCGCAATATAAGATGACTCAAGACTCAATGTATCGTATTTGTTATCGGGCTGCGTTTCATCATTGGTAGAAGCCTCATGGGCAATTTTAGCTGCTGACATGGACAATTCAAGATCAGACTCTAGCCGTTCAATGATTAATTGGATCAATTTATTCTTATCCATATTGGTATCAATTCTCTTCAAAATAATTCACTTCTTTTTACTAGACTCAGGCCACCTAGCACCGTAACATAATCGCCAGAAATTACTTTACATATAAACACAAGCTGAAGGGAACACCTTATGTCACAAGCTAAAAAGGGAGATCGTGTCAGTATCCATTTTACAGGTTGCTTACAGGACGGTACGATATTTGACTCAACCCATGAAATGGAAACAACAGAAGGCGAGTCATGTGAAAATGAGGAACATAGCGTTGAGCCAGGTCCCGTTGAATTACTCATCGGTGACAATGAATTTTTCACGCAAATTGAAGATGGCATCATTGGTATGAAAGTTGGCGACAAAAAATCAGTTGCAATACCAGCTGATGATGCATTTGGTGAGCACGATGATGAAAACATCTTCTCTCTTACCCTGGATCAAATCCCTGAAGATTTCAAACCTGTTGTTGGTGAGGAACTTGAACTAACATCTGATGAGAACGATGAAAGCGAAGTGGTGACAGTCATTTCAATATCAGACACTGA
>LGVF01364188.1_pt1 | contig 21611 bp, 31 predicted proteins | sample 469901 | NCBI WGS metagenome assembly LGVF01 (sample SAMN03893561, study PRJNA290197) | marine sediment metagenome | material: sediment; isolation source: combined push core samples #3730, #5133, and #5579 collected at Hydrate Ridge | place: Pacific Ocean: Hydrate Ridge
CCAGGGTAGATATCCCCGGATAAACTATTGCAGGTTATTATCCGTTTTTCTTTCCCGGATCTAGCTGCAGCACGGATAAATGTCCTGGTGTTTTATCCGTAGATATCGGTGCCCGGGTACTCCCGGTCGGATAAATTCTTTTTTTAGTTCTGGTTGCCCCTTCCCTCAAGAAAAAAAAAAATCAAAATTTTTGTCAGATGTATTTAATTTAAATTGACCTCTAGTTTCTTTAAAATCTGTGATGCTGCCATTATCCTGTTATTTTTTCATTGTGCCTTCATTCCATTTATATACTCTCTCTCATATATATCCTTGATGAAATATTACTCTAAGCACATATTTCAGTTATCAACTGCTCTTATTATCCTAATTTTGTTAGTATTGCCCCTCTCTGCCGAATGTGACGTCTGGGTGAAGTCATGCTTGGATTTGCCTGTTGAACATGCAGAGGTATATTTTAGGAACATCACAACTGATGACCTTTTTTATAACACGACAACAGACGCCACAGGGTATGCAACCTACACTGGGGGCTGTGGGAACGCATCAATTACAATTATTTATCCCTCATCTGCTTATTCTGCTTCTCTGTCCTCGGTATCTGCATCAGATGTTTATTACATCAATGATTATGTATCTGCTTCAGTTCAGCTCACAAATACCTTGGGTTCATATCTTGAGGGGCAGGACTGTTCTGTGGTTGTCTATGAGGTTAATACCTCCCATCTTATTCATGACTATAATACTCTCTGCTATGTGGGTGAGTCCTTTGTTGATGCAAATGGTAATCTGGTATCTACAAGTGACTGTAAGCTAACTGACAGTAGTGGGTTTTATCACTTTAAGGGCCGGACAGATGAATCCCTGGGTTACGTCTATGGTGAATCTTATGATATTGTCATGGTTTGTAATAGTAAAAATGCAACTCATACCTTCCGCTTAGACCTCGATAAGCCGTATGATATTGGTAAAGTGGAACATTTTTCCCAAAGATACGGGGGGTTGATTGTCCTTGCTATCCTCATGGGTGCGGGTATTCTCGTAGTGGTCTCTTTTGTGGTCTGGTTCATTTACCAGTCCAAAAAGACCGCTTAGGCATATTGGATTTCGACTAAAAATACATCCAAAATGAAAAAAGCTATAATCGTGTTGGGATTGATGATTGCATTTACATTGTTGGCAGGGGCGGGAGGTGTGGATTTTAATATGCTTTATACTAAGGCTTTTAGTGGGGCTTTCTTATTTGGGACTATGCAAGCAGAGGCAGTCAACCCCATTGATTCAACAGATAGTTTTAGAATAAAGTGGTATGACTTTAAACCAGGACTGACAGATCATTCTGTTAAACTTGATGTTCAGAATATGAATGAGGGTAATACAACTGCTTTATACCTCCGATTGTTATTTTCAAATACTAACTATCCCATTGAAGAAACCACAGCCACAATTTCCATTTATGATGTCCTACCCACCCCCATTCCCACTTATAACAACCGAACGATTAAGAGGGAATGTAAGATGTTTGATAATAAAACTTTAAAGAATGTGATCTATGATTGCTCTTACAAGGAATCTTTCCAAAATGGAACGGTTATCAAAAGTGTGGTCCAGTGGATTTCAGATAAAGCAAATTTAGTAAGGGATGAAAGGAAGGATCAGAAGAAATTGGGGATATTTACGGAAGTTAATGGGATTAAGGCAGACTATAAATTGATTAGAGTACCTAAGTTTGGCAGTGAAAAGGAGTTTGATGATTTGGGTAAAGTTAAGTCTGATAATGGAATTGTAACTTTCATGATAGAATGGACAACGCCATTAGTCGAGGATAGAAATGGATTCGGTTCAAGTGGCAGTATTTCAATAGAGGATAATTTAACAGGAAATGTATACACCTAACAGATTAATTAAACTAGGTATCGTAGTGGCATTGTTATTAGTGATAGGGTGTCCTATGGCCTCTGCTGCATGGTGGGCTAACTCGTGGGGATATAGGTTCAACACGTCCATTAACAACGTGGCAAAGGACCTGAATCATTATGAAGTTACAGTAATTAAGAACTGGACTACTGAGTATGTGGCAGGTAAAGTCAATAGGACCTGTAAGGATGTCAGGGTAACTTATCATAATACAACATCAGGGGTTCAGACTGAAATACCCTACTGGATAAAAGACTGTGAGTTGTCTACTAATGACAACATGACTATGTGGGTGAATGTAACTTATTTGAAAAACAACACGGATACTACAATATATGTTTACTATGGACATGAGGGAATTGAAAGCACATCTGCTATAGGGTCAACATTTATTGTAGGGGTCGATTTCGAAGTGAATGGAGGGTACAGCACAGGAGGTATTGGCGGGCAGGATGGATGGGTAGATGCGTCAGGATCAGAAGACAATATATCAACTGCACATGCAAAAGGGAATCAGAGTTTTCTTAGAAAATTTGTTAGTGGGAATGCATATAGTGATACGTATCGTGCAGTACCTCTGCAAACCAGTAGTGTAATATTTGAGTATGATACTTATCCGGTAACACATCATACTGGGTTGGGTTTTGGTGGGGCCTATGGCATATGGGGGGCTAAATCAGGTGTTTTCTTTGCAGACACTAACAAGATGTATTATCCCACAGATGCAGGATATAAAACTCAGCATGTAGCTACAGGACTAAATCAATGGTATCACGTCAAGATAATTATAGACCCGACAGCAGCAGTTCAGAATGCTAAGTTATATATAAATGACAATTCGACAGCATCTTATGATGGGGATTTATGGGGGTCATATACAACTTATCAGTATATTTCTATTATAGGTTACTCATCAGCGTTTGAAATGTATTTTGATAACATAAGACTAAGACAATATGCCTATCCAGAGCCAGTAGCTACGATCGGTGAAGAGGAAATCGAGATAACAACCACCACTTCCACAACCACAACAATACCCGGGGTTCCTGTTCTATCTTCAGTATCTGCATTAGATGTGTATTACATCAATAATCACATGACTGCCTCAGTTCAACTCACAAATACTCTAGGTTCATATCTTGAGGGGCGGGACTGTGCAGTGGCGGTCTATCAGGCGAATACCTCTTATGTTGTCTATGACTATGATACTCTTTGCTGTTTAAATGGTTCTTTCATTGATGCAAATGGTAATCGGGTATCTGTAAGTGATTGTAAATTAACCGATAGCTTGGGGTTTTATCACTTTAAGGGCCGGACAGATGAATCCCTGGGTTATGTCTATGGTGAATCTTATGATCTTGTTTTTACTTGCAGTGGTAAGAATTCAACTCATACTTTTCTTATGGATCTTGAAAAGCCGTATGATATGCAGAAGGTGGAATATTTTTCCCAAAGATACGGGGGGCTGATTGTCCTTGCTATCCTCGTGGGTGCAGGTATTCTCATAGTGGTCTCTTTTGTGGTCTGGTTTATTTACCAGTCCAAAAAGATAGTCTAAGCATATTGGATTTACGCTAAACTAATGAAAAATTTTAAGAGGTGAAAAAAAGATGAAATCAAAAATAATGTTAAGTCTGGCTCTGGTGGCTTTGATGGTAGCTTTCATGGGTCCGGCTTCAGCGGCTTATTCTGAAACTTACAACACATCTGATATTCTGCCCATAGTTGTAGATACGGGTCTTATGGGAGTTATCGAAGTACAGCCGCATATACCTGATTTTGTGAGTATATTAGTCCTTGTTTGGATGTTTACTCTGTTGAGTATGGCAGCTACGGCGGCAGTAGGTGTTGTTTATATTGCTCGTAAAGGCAGGAAGAGTAAGGTATAATCGTTGGGAATTACCGCTCATGCGGGCAGGGTTGGGAGGCCCCTCAGTCCTCTCTTTTATTGGTTAGTTGGATAAAAAATGAATAAAATAATGGTGAGCAGGGTTCTGATGGCCTTGATGGTGTCGGCCTCAATGTTATCCCTAACAGGCACGTCTACGGCGTATTATAATGAAACTTATAACATGTCTGATGTTCTACCCATAGTTGTAGATACGGGTCTTATGGGAGTTATTGAAGTACAGCCGCATATACCTGAGTTTGTGAGTATATTAGTCCTTGTCTGGATGTTTACTTTGTTTGGTATGGCAGCTACGGCGGCAGTAGGTGTGGTTTATGTCCTTAAGCGTAAACGATGAAGTTGATTAACTGGAATTACCGCTCGTGCGGGTAGGGTTGGGGGGTCCCTCATCCCCCCTTATTATATTTTTTATAGTTGTCGTTGAGATAAGGTACAAAAAAATGGTTAAGTCTTTAAGTAAAAAAGGTAAAAGGGCATTAAGAAAGCTTAAAAAGCCTCTTGTAAGTAAAAGTTTGCAGTACAAAAAACGGAAGAAGAAGTAGTTTTTATTTTTTTTTAAAATGGATCTGTCTTATCTACCTCTTAATATAGCCCCTTTTGTATCGTTGCCTTCAAAGTACACCCCGGAGGATCTTTTTAGTTCTCTAATCCGCATAGTCGGTGCTTTGTCTCTAGGCATATTGGATTCCTCAAATTTAATATTGGTTTTCATCGTTTCGTTTGTCTTTTTGATATGCCTTATAGTTGTTGTTATTACTCCGGTTCTCCTGGTTTATTTCCTGTTAAGAAAATCACAATGGAAAAAGAAATAGTATTCATAGTATTGGTTTTATTCTTGTTGCCGGGCGTATCCGGGGACTGCTATAATGAGAATAGGACTATTGAAACTTATTATTATGGCGATCAGTTGGTGGATTATATGGGTTGCGAGTTGGTTGAACTGAGGGATAATATGCCAGGTATTGTCGGTCTTTTATCCGTTTTTCTCTTGGTGTTGCTTGGTTGTGCGTTTGTTGGAGGGTTTATAGTGGCGTTTATAGGAGTGGTTTGGTACTTATTGCGGGGTGCTTGATGAAGATGAAAAAAATAATATTTATTTTAGGGTTATTTTTTATAATTCAAGGGGTAAGTGCAGGTGTAATTAATGGGGGATTTGAAAATAATTTTGAAGGATGGACCCTATGGGGTGAATGTGAATCAGAGCAATTTCCATGTTCTTATGATCATAACATACATACTATATATTTTGTTGAAGGGTCGGCGGCTGCCAATATGAGTATAATTTCCTGTTGGGACGTTAATGAAAGTAAAAGTTATGAGTGTTGTTCCTATATGTCACAGATGATAGATGTTACAGGTTATAAATATCTGAATTATACAGGCAAACAAATGGAGGCAGGCAACGTACATGTAGGAAAGTACGGTCATGTTGCAATTGAGGACAGATTAGGAGGAATTACCTCGGGTGGTTGGAATGGTCCTCCTTTATTACTTGAGAATCTTACAGGGATGCAGTTGCTCACAGTTACTGTATGTTCTCACTGTAACGGTCTCGCAGGATATTTTACGATTTTGATAGATGATATAGTGTTAAGCGATTATAATGGGAGTGAAGCCCCCTATATGTATGATATTACCCCTGCGAATAATTCTTACGTTGCTCCCGTTTCATCAATTCTTCTGAATGTCACTGTATCCAATGAATTCAATAACCTCATGAATGCAACGTTAATCGTAGCCAACCCAGGGGGGGCGCAAGTTTATTCTTATTATTATAATTTCAATTCAGGATATAGGATAAATAAGGATTGGGTTCGTGATAGTGGTTTTCAGCCCGGTCAAACTTATAACTGGACGTTGAGCGTAACAACTGGTGCGAATACAACGAGAGAAACCTACTTTTTTACCGTTCCCTGGCTCAATTGCACAGTGAATGAAACCGCTCTTGAGGTTATGTGTCAAATTGAGGGGATCCCTCCTTTTGCCGATTATGGTTACACGTGGGAGAAATACACGGATACAGAGACAGATACATATGGCGCGTTTATTCTCCCGGATACATTGTATTATATCATAGGTACAGAGATGGGTTTGTTATATGGGCGCACCTACAGGTTTGAATCATATTGGAACGTCCCCTGTGTGCATGGTAACAGTTATGATTTTACGTTGTATGAATGCTATGAGAATGAAACCCCTACAGGTTGTGTTGCTGGATACACCTGTGAAAATCATACATGCTTTTTAGATAATAATACCTGGAACGGGTCTTGTGGTAATACCAGTCTGGTTATCAGTGATTGGGGTAACGTTTCTGAGGGGGATTCACAGTACATTAGGGCGTATTATACTCATTTGGGAAACAATATAGCAGGGGCTACTTGCACCTATGTGGGCAATGCGGTTTTTCCTACGTCTATGTCGCTTGTTGAGACTACATCTCATTATTATTACCGTTCTGTTCAGGTAGCTAATGTTGAAGGCAATCGTTCATATATTGTAACCTGTTCAAAGGACGGGTATCCCACCCTACAGGCTATAGATGCCTTTGAGGTACATGGTTCAAGCAACGAGTCATTTACTGCAGTCACATGGATTAATTCTCCTGTTACTGTTGAGCAATATGATTTTGCTACTTTTATGGTTCAATATATGACTTCAGGAGGTGAAGAAATATCCGGGGCCGATTGTACTTTTCACTTAGGTTTATCTGATTATGATATGACCCCTTCAGTGTTAGGTACGTATTATTTTTCGGAAGTATTGTCAACGGTTGGCTTTATTGATTATAGTGTAAATTGTTCAAAATCAGGATATATGGAATCATGGTCTTCAGAAGGTGTAGTGGAGGTGTATGCTGAAGGTGATCCCCCTATTCCTCCACCCCCTAATCACTGCACAGATAGTATAAAGAATTATGACGAGTCTGATGTTGACTGCGGGGGTTCGTGCGATCCATGCGGGAATGATAAGTTGTGTGCATCCGATTCAGATTGCATTTCTGGTAATTGTGTTAATGGTGTTTGCACTTCATCTACATGTTCGGATGGTATTCAAAACGGCGATGAAACGGGTATAGACTGCGGGGGTTCGTGCAGTCCGTGTATCTGTTTTGATAATTGGGATTGTGCCCAGGATGGATCTGAAAGTTGCGTAGGTAATCAATGTATAAAAGATTCATGTCCCTGTAGTTCCCTTGCATGGTACACGTTTGTAAGCGGGTATCACACCAGGGACCGGGAATGTTACCTCACTTTCTGTCGTTTCGTTTCAGAAAATGAATCATCAGGAGGCATTGAGATTATAATATCTGAGGTTTTTGTTTGGAATGATTCAGGTCGGACAGTGCACGTATTTAACTGTGAGGGTGCAACAAATTTGTTTACGGTCCATACGGATGTTCTAACCCAGAAATGGTATTGGTTATATGATCCGGTTCATTATACCCCTTATGTCACTCCCACTGTATCGGCGGTGTCCTTTTGCACGGGATATGAGATGTCAACTACAAAAGAGATCCCTGAGTTTTGCCTTATTCCTTCCGGTTATGATGTGATGTATTCCCTCATTACATTCTATGCCACAGAGGGGGCAAACCAACGGTATAAGTCCGCTTACGCTATGATATTCAGGAATGCGTTTAGGGTAGATGTTTCAGCATATGCACAGGGCGTAATAGAGCTTAATCTAACCAGAGAGGGTACATGCAGTTACAGGCAAAATTTGGCCAGTTCCTGGGAAGTTATCAATACAGAGGTGAGTTCTCTTATCCTCTTTAATGCTTCAACTACGGAGTCCTGGTATATCCAGTGCAATAACACGTATGGAGAATCAGCAACGGGCAAGTATGGCGGGGGTCCCCGTGTCTTCTGGGTTTTTGGACTATACGTTGTTGAAGAGATATTTAATGGGTTTTGGTATAACATAATTGGGTCTGATTTTGTCTGGCATAATTGGTATATTCTCCCTCTCTTTGTCTTGCTCCTGTTTGTATTCCCTACCCTGCTTATAGTTTTACTATATGTTTACCGGAGAGAGAAGGAGGGTAATAGGGGGTCGGGATCATGAGAGGTGTAATACTTGTTTTGTTGATTACATTATCCTGCCCCGTTTGTGCAGACGGGGGGTTTCATATCAGGTGGGAGGATCTATTTCCTATGTGCGCGTTGGATGCGGATGAGGGGGATATCGCCCGGTGCGGTTGTGAGTTTATTGTTCCGAATTTTCATCTTGGTCTTATTGCAAATATGTTTACCGATATGCTCGTCTCTTTTTTTGTTATAGGGGATCTTGCTGAGTTTGCTACAAATGCCAGGTCTGATCTCCTGGGTACTATTGGTAATATAATAGGGGGCGTGATGGATACGGTTTTTGAGCCTTCCAAGATTATTAATGGGTTCATCTCGTGGGTATTTGGTGTAATCACCCCGTTTTTTGTTTTTCTCCTGATTATTTCCTTTGAGTTTATCAAAACGTATCTTATATTTGCCATCCCGCTTATGTTGTGGATACACGTTTTGAAGGAAATTAACTGGATAGATAATGTGTCTCCTATGTGGGGGGTGTATCTTGCTGTTTTTGCGGTTGTTGCAATGTTTTTAGGGTCGTTATGGCTTCTTGGCTCGGATATGGGATTATATAAACCGTTGGTGGTGTGGTAAAATGGGAGGTACTCCAATTTTAGGCGATATACTGGATGCGATTAGGGATATAGGAAAGACCTTGTTAGTGCAGCTTGGCGTTTGGTTGAGAAACATCCTGACGTTTATTTTTTCCAATTTTAAATATGATAATCCGGTTCATCTGCTTACCCTTTCATGTATTCTGTTTGTTATTACTATTATGTTTTTGGGTTTGTTTTGTGCCGGCGGCATTGGTGCAGGTGTATATTCAGATATAGTTGTCGGTTCCGGTGCGGTTATGAACGGCACAGGTTCGGCAGGGAGTATCACGTCAGGTATGGGTTTAGGGTTAGAAGGGGGAACCCCGGAGGATACAGACGGTGATGGTATCCCTGATGAAAACGACGGCGATATAGACGGTGACGGCATCCCCAACTCACAGGATTATGATATAGACGGTGATGGTATCCTTAATGGCGATGACCCCACGCCCTGCGGGGATTATATTGATGAATGCACTATGGGCATTCCTATGTTGTGCGGGAATGGGGTTTGTGACGCATTCCTTACAAGTGCAGATCATAAGTCACTTGGAGACGCTGAAATGGATGATTCTTGTTCAGATCCGAATCTGTATTATAACATCCCCCCTTATTGTTTTGGTGACGGTACCACAGGAGATTCCATTACAATCACGACAATAGGGTGGGTATATTATAATCGTGCAGTCTGCGGCGAGGCCCATCTCATAAGCCGCCTTAGTTTCAGGTGTCAGTTGTCAAATAATTCTATTTGGTATATTGAGACATCGGAGAACTGTCCTGTTGATTGCAACCCCCCTAATGAGACATGTTATGAGGATTATACCTGTGATGTGATAGATAATTGTGCAGGTAGGGCTTTAAACTGTTGCCCTACAGGTACTATATGGGCTGGGCAGTGTACTGATTGTTCAATAACATGGGCGTGTAATGATATAGCTGGAGAGTGTATTGTAGGGGCAGGTATGACCCTATCGCAACTTAGGCACGTTCCGTATCATTGCCCCTGTACCTCCGATACAGGGTGTATAGGTGATTTTGGGGGCGATACTTGTTGTCCTGAGAATACGTATCATGAAGGGTTTTGTTATTGTTATTTAGTATGTAATAACACAGGGTGAGTTTCTTTTTTATATCCCTAAAGCTATATCTAAGTAATAATTCAATCAATACAAAAATGACCAGAAAGATTTATATCTTTGGACTTTTTCTGATGCTTTGCACCACCCTTGTCGCCTCTGATGAACCCGCCCCGCCTGTGCAGTCTCAAACGACCTCTTTAAAGGCTCTTATAGATTCTATTGAATCGGTCAAGGGCGAGGTTTCATCTATCAAAAGGGACATCTACGAGTTACGCATCCAGTTGAATACTCGTTTTGATACCATGTACCGGAACCTCCTGATATACCTCACTGCGTTTAATCTCGCTCTCTTTTCCTTGTTGCGTCTTCTTGAAAGATTCTGGGGTTGGATCATGTTCAAGAGAACCAAACGCCGGGCCGATAAGCTACATGAAAAGATGATTAGGTCCGTAGCTGTTGGGAATGCGCAGTTAGGAAAGGTTAATCAGCAGTTAATTTTAATGAAAAAAGAACTTGACATTATCCAGGGTCAGATTCGGGAACATAAACTTCCGGTTGTTGAAGAGAAGAAAAAGAAGACAACCATATGGGATCGGGTAAAACAGATAGTAACAGGAGGGGGTAAATAAAAATGGCAAACGAATTAATGCAGTATGTGGTGGCTCTTGGAATACCCGTTGTTGTTATCGCTCTCTTTGCCCTGTTTATGATTCTTATAGTGGGGGTTATACTCTACTTTAAGCGTGGCGTGCGTGTTGATAGCCTCCAGCTTATATTCAGAGAGATGGTTGAGCTTGCAAGGATCAACCGGGAACCCCACATGATTTCACTATATCGTCTTGACATGCCCCCCATGTCGAAATATTTGGAGACTGTGCGGAAGATGATATCTCGATTAGAAGGAAAACCCCAGGGTAAGCAGTCTGTAGAAAAGACGTCTCTGGAACATCTTACCGCATTACAGAATACCCTGGTGGATTATAATGCCCGGATAGGGCGAAACAAGAGGGGTATTTATAAAGGCAGTATAATAGGATTCAACCGTATCAACATATACACATCCTTCAAGGAACTATATCAGCCCCAGAAGAACGACAAAGGAGGGTATTTTATTCGCATCGACGAGAAACAATATAACATCTCGGATGATGAGATGAACAATGTGAAAAGGACCCTTGATGAATGCGGGAGTTTTCTCAATGTCATTGTATATGAAACTAATTGGGGTTGGAAAGTCCCCCTTTTGTGGAGGAACACCCTAACAAAGGCCGTTCTATGTTTTGACGATCAGCTTATAGGCAGGGACAGTGAAGACGGTATAATTACCCTGCTCTCAGCAGGTACAGAGACACACGGATTTTATTTCGAAATCCCATCAGGATACTCAGAGGACAGGACAAAGGTGATTCTTTCGTTTATGCAGTCGCTTACCTGGATCAGGACACTTACCCAGGCACAGGGTAATATTTTTGAGGTTGTAAACAATGCCCTCAATATGAACCCGGCTCTATTACAAAGCCTCACCTTGAAGAGTGCTGAAAAGCCCGTTGTTCAGGTTAGGGAGAAATAAAAATGACTAAATTACAGCACATTAAGGATGATGAGAGAGAAAGAAGGTTTAGAGCCTATAATTATATACTGAAGGTTTTAGGTGGTATAGTGTTAGGTAGTATCACGATGATGGCGATCCTTGGAGTGATTGGAGTATCAAGGAGTAATTTAGAATTGGGTTCTGTTTTGGGTATAGTGGCTTGGACCTTTAGTATGAGTATTACCTTCGTGATGGTGTTGGTGCTTTATATCAGTGAACGTCAGGATATTCTAAGTGAGGAGGTAAGAGGAATAAAGAATGGCATTTGGAGACAAAAAACCAAAAAGGGTATATAGGAAGAAAAAAACGAAACTTCCGTTCAAGGGTAAGAAAATAGTGAGGGGAATGAGTAAAAAAGGCGTAAATAGTATAGTAAAAAGACGATAAAAAATGATCCCCATTAAGTATTTCAGGAGCATAAAACTCGATAAGCAGACAGAAAAGAGGTTAGAGTACACCCCAAACGCTCCGTTCACCTTCGGTGAGTTTGCCACCGACCCAGAAGTATATTTTGATTATGTGTATCTCTTCACTTTAATCTTTTCGGTTCTTCTTGCAGGGTATAGTCTCCTATTATAATCGTGGCATTTACAACGGATGAACAAAGGCGGGCAGCCTTTGGGCGAATGGGTGGGAAAGGGAATAGGATCTCGATAAAACCAAAGCGAATGAGTTACTCCAGCAAACCTAGGGGCATCTCTTGGGTGGATACGGAAACAACAGGCGTAGCACGAAAGGACCGGATTTTAGAAATTGCCATAGTCAAAAAGGATGGCAAACACACTCAGACGTTTAGCACCCTCGTGAAACCCCCGGTAAGGATAAACCCAATGGCTCAAAGGGTACACAGTATATCATACAATGACGTTAAGGACGCACCCCCCTTTTTCAAAATAAAACACAAGGTTGATTCATTATTGAAGGGTTCCAAGGAAATTATAGGCCATAACCACTTCTTTGATACTAACATGTTAGCCAAAGAGGGGATTCACGTTCCCAAGGAAAAGATGATAGACACCATAAAAATGGCAAGGGATGGAGGACTTAAAACTGGACCCAATGGAAGGCTTACGTTGGATGGTCTCGCTAGCCAATTAAAGGTAAAAAAGAATATCAAAAGACATTCAGCGCTAGGTGATGTTCTCCTAACGGCGGAGTGTTATGAGCGGATGATAAAGAAAAAAGGAAAATTCCCATATTCAGGAAAAAGGATAGTTAGGGGGATGTCTACGAAGGGGGTAGACAATATATCAAAAGAGTTATAATGAATAATGCAGGGGTCCATTAAAATAAGGATTGAAACAAACGTTGTATGTATGTATTCTACCTGCATTATTCTCCTGATTCTATAGTAGCAGTATATTTTAGCTTTAGCTCTGAGTCTGTAGTTTAGTGTAGCATTCCCTTAGAGGGAATGCTGCCGAAACAGGCTCGCAGTACGTTGGTTTACTTAGTTTATAAGTATATAATCTATAATAAGTATAAGGAGTATAATAGTATACTAAAATAATGAAAATGAAAACAAACGACGAAACAGACCAGTTCGAAGAAGTTGGCAAGGAACTAAAAACTTTTGAAAGGAATATTAGGGGAAGTGAAAAACAAATATCTGAGAATTTCCAAAAAATTGTAAAACGAGTTTTTGGGGGATCTGTAGAGTTCCGCATGAAAAAGCAACACCTATGTGATGAAACAGGACATTATGATTGGATATGGGCAGATATCCTGATAATGATAGATGATGAAATTGAGTTTAGGAATGGTTCTTTTTTTGGGTGGGCTGATACGTTACGGGTGAGTACCCAAGGGGAACTATTGATATTGAGCCAGGGGGTGCATGATGTACGGCAATATGATTTGTCAGAGGGGAATATCTGTATAACAGATATGGAAGGTAATTGGGATATTGAAAAGCCAACAGATCAGCAGATTGTTGAAAATATGAAAGAACTCACTAAACAACTGCTGGCGGCACTTGGAAAACGAGTAGATAGGTGCAAGAAGGAAAAGGAACAACTGAAAAAATATCTTTCGGTTTGTTGAATTTGAAAAAAATATGGATGAACTGCGAAACCTGTGGGGTTTGGATGCTACGGCATCCCCTCGCTCGGTTTTGTTGGGATTGTGCAGAGGAACGGAGTATAGAGCGGAACAAAAAGCAGAACAATAAAAAAATAACTAACTAATAAAAATATTAAGCCAGTTGAATATTATAGGCGGTAGGCTACGGTGAGATGTAAGATATGATGGATAAAAAAATAAAGAGAAAACGGAGAAAACGGGCAGGCGGTAGCCGAGAGGATGAAACCACAATGAAGCTGAGACAAGGTACTTTAGACGATTTATGGGACTTTTTGGAAAACAGGGGGGATTCATATGATAAGTTATTGAGGCGGTTGATGGATCACGAAAAGGAGAGGCAGCAAAAAGGGGCACCACAAACTCCATCCTAATTTTTTTTACTACATTAAAATAAAGGGGGAGGGAGGTAAAATAAGGTTCATTCCTTCTACATTCACCCCCCCAAAGAACCCCCATTACGTTTGAGGCAAAAAGGGTCCCCGGCAGATGGGATTAAAAAACGGGATGCTCGGTTGTTTTTTATCCCCAGATGCTGTCTCACTCCCTCAAACGAAATGGCGTTTATCCGCCAGGCCGGCAGATCCGGGAAAGAAAAACGGATAATAACCTGCAATAGTTTATCCGGGGATATCTACCCTGGTAGAAGGAAAAACGGATAATAAATTTACTTTCCAGTCTTACGATTGTCAATTAAAGGAACCGGGTCTATTGCTTTCAAAAGCTCTTTTACATTCATAAAAATCATCCAGGCATTCCGCAGTTTCTCAGCGTCAGTATCCCCCAAGGTCTCTTCTTTTTTTAGTTCCGCATATTGCTTGTCAGACAGAGTAACAAGTATTCGTTTAGACATTTTGAGTTATTACTTATTTATAGCCGTGGGGATATATATGGAAATAATTTGTGTTTCTCTTTAGGTATATTGTTACAATGTGCTAGAGGTGTAACCCTAATGTGTGTTTTGATTTAAAATATATTGTTATGGGGTATCACCCTACCCCCTTTTATATTTGAAGGTATAAAGGTATAATAACAAAATGGTAAGATTTAATACGATTGTACGGGTTGGCAACAGGGTAACAATACCAGAGAGCATTGCTAAAGAAGGTGATGCTGTAGAGGTAAGTGTTAAGTTGTTGGTGTTGAAGGAAAAGAATATTACGTTAGGGAAACCCAAAGGGAGGGGATAAGAGAGTGTCCATTCTCTCACCTCAGTCTCCTTTCTTTGATTCAAGATGAACCCAGATCCAGCCCTTGAGGCCTGCATGAAGCTAGGAGGCAGCACGAACATAAAGAGGTTTAAGGCCTTAGTTCGTGAACTAAAAAAAGCATATAACGATGGACCCAATAAGAAAGGCAATATTAGAGATACCAATATGGGACAACCAGCCTCCCTTATTCAGGAAAATAGGGGAGCTTGCAGAACTTAGGAAAAAAAATGGAGACATTCGGCAGATCAATAGAGGGGCATAAGGCAGCACAGGAACAACTCAAAGAGGACCTGGATGAATTCAGGTTTTCAAAGAAGCTCCAGGAGGGCGAGTGGGCCAATACCCAGAGGACACTGGGGAAATGGATTACAAGACGACGGTATGAAGTCGGGATATTATGGTAATGATGAAAATGACAAGGGTAAAACTGACCGTAGAGGTCGAGTTGGAGGATGAATATTATGGGAAAGATGCTATGGAGCTGGCAAAGACTACGTTAGAATCGGCAGAACACCCGGAGGGTGTCCGGGACATTGTAGTGATAGATCATGAGGTGATATGGTGAAAAATAAGTACAGTATAAAAACAGGATACGGAGTTATACTTATTAACAAGATAGGGATGAAGAATAGGATATATAGGACTCTTAGTGTTACAGGCGAGTCACATAATCAAACAGGTATAGGGGAGATAATAGGTTTCCTTGGAACGGTCCAGGAACTTACAGATATACTAGGGGAAATGGTCTGGTGTGATAAGTGTATTGCAGAGGTAAATGGAGGTTATACAGTATTGTAGGTAATTAAAAATGGAAAATTACTTGTTCATAAATGGGATGCAGGGGCTTGAAAGGATAATATACGATAGACATAGAGCGATTGATTTACAGTTGGCAGCCCTTGAAGATGAAAAATGCGACCTTAAAATAAAGAAAATTAACGGTGCTGATTATTGGTATCTCTGGCGAGAGGGTAAGTGGAATTCGAAAGGTGTAGTGGAAGCAGGGTTTGACTATAAAGCAGAATTAGGAGACAAGGTACGTTCTCTGGAAGAGGATAAAGAGAGAATCAAAGAAGAGGTAATGGCTGTACTGGTTTCAGAGATAGGAGAAGGTCACTGTATCATCAACTCAAAAAAATATCTTTGCGATTGCCAAGAGGCGATACCGCTCAGTGAGGTTTATCCGTTTTTTATTCCTGGATCTGGCGCCATTACGGATAAATTAGAAAAATCTGAAAAACCCCAAAACGGATAAAAATTGTCTAAATTGTTTAAATTGTTTAAATTGTCTAAAAAAAATAAAAATAAAAAAGGAAAAGGAAAGTGTTTTACTTTCCTTTTCGGGATTTGAAAAAAACACGAAAAAACGAACAATTCGAACAATTTAGACAACGCACCTTCACAGGGTATCATTTAAAAAATTGTCTAAATTGTCTAAATTGTTCTCACGCATGACACTCTTTTAAAAAAATGAAGCCGACTACTATCAAATACGGAATTGAGAAAAACATAAAAAAATATCAGGAAATCGTTGGGACTGCCAATAATTTCCTAAAGGAGCGGGATCTTTCCCCGTTTAATTTCGCTGTATTATCCGTTGCCAACAAATTAGGCAAATTTAAAATTAATGATATGGTTTCGGTTTTTTCCGGGGGGTTAAATGTTTTTGGTCGCACCTATACGCCTGGTGAGACAACAATGCCCTCTAAGTTGTCTATGTTACGTAAAAAAGGGTACCTAGATTTAAGTGATAAGATATTCACTCTATCCCCTTTCGGAAAAACCTTCCTCTTCGACTTCACAAAATTAATGAATAGTAAACTACAAAAGAAAAAAGAGCCTCAACTTAAAACAACTCTAAAAGAAAAACTCACCCCTATTCTCACAAATGATCTTCACTTTGAAATACAGTGTGTGGCTGAAGCGTACCCTGATAAAAAGAGCATATATCTCGATTTTCTTGAACTTGAAAAAAAAGACCCTGATGTAACGGATGCCCTACGAGAGGACCCGGATGGATTCATCTCAGTTGTTACAAAAATTATTGGTGACATGAATATTGTTATACCTCTTAACTCTAAGGAAAAGAAATTCAGGCCGCATATCCGGGTGCGGAATCTCCCCCCGGAATACTCTTGTGTCATAAAAAATATTACATCATTCTATGTTCAACACATATCCCCCTTATTCCAGTTTGAAGGGGTAATAACCTCAAAGGGCGACATCCTGCACAAACCATCTATCGCTCATTTTATCTGTAACAAATGTAATGAAGAGCATAATGAACCTCAACTCACACGGTATCTTGTAGAACCCCTAAGCTGTAAAAATTGCAGAAGGCGAAAAGAATTTAGGTTGGTTGAGGGTAAATCCCAGTGGGTAGATGTTCAAATTCTGGAAATACAGGAAGCCTTTGAATCTCTCGAAATGGGGGAGCAGGTGCGGTCTATTCCCCTTTGGGTTGAAGATGATCTCTGCGATGCCGTTGAGATTGGCGAGCCTGTTCGTATCACCGGCATAAGTCGGTTGATACCTCCTAAAAAGAAGGATGGATTATATACTCGTGTCATTGATGTCCTTTCTGTTGTGAAGACAGAAGAACGTTTGGATGTTTATAATCTCACTGAGGATGATGAGGCTGAGATTATAAAACTTGGAAAGGACCCCCAGGTATTCCATCGTATCCGGGATTCAATTGCCCCTTCTATATATGGTTATGATGTTGTCAAGGAGGCTCTTTCTCTTCAACTGTTTGGTGGACGGCCTGACAAAAAGAATCCAGACGGTATTCCTGAACGGTCTCTTATTCATATCCTTTTAATCGGAGAGCCTGGAACCGGGAAATCCAGATTAACGCAGCTTGTCGCAAGGCTCGCTCCCAAGCATATTCTTGCAAGTGGAAAAGGTGCCAGTGGATGCGGACTTACTGCGACTGTTGTAAAGGATGAACTTGGTGGTGATCGCTGGATAGTCAAAGCTGGGGCGATGCTTCTTGCGAACGGCGGGTTTTTGGTTGTTGATGAATTTGATAAAATGAGTCCGAGTGATCAGGTAAGTATGAATAGTGGTATGGAAAGCCAGGTAATCCCTATTACAAAGGCGGGGATCGTAGCTCAATATAAATCTGATACTATTGTTCTTGCGGCTGCGAACCCTAAATTTAGTCGGTTTGATAAGTATAAGCCCATCCTCGAGCAGTTCAATCTTGATGAATCTCTTTTATCTCGTTTTGATCTTGTTTTTCCCTTTATGGATGTTTCAGACCCTGAATCTGACAGGATGATCGCAGAGAGGATAATTCAGAGCCATTCAAATATACCTGATGAACCTAAAGAGAAAGATCCTTGGTTTATCCCCTCGGATACGCTCCGAAAATACATTGCTTTTGCAAAGCAGAATTATTCCCCGGTTCTCTCACCTGAGGCCATGAAAAAACTTGTAGAAGCCTATTTGGCTTTAAGGCAAAATACAGAATCCCGTATGGTTACACCCCGCCAACTTGGGGGGTTAATACGGCTGGCTGAGGCTTCTGCAAAACAGAGGTTATCAAATGATGTACATCTCGATGATGTTAATCGGGCAGTTAGGATATACACCACCGCCTTACAGGATATAGCAACCGATCCAAGTACGGGGGAGGTTGACATTGACCGGATATACACCACTCACCCGGCATCCCAAAGGGAAAAGATCGTGAGAATAGAGCAGATCCTACGGGATAATAGTAATGAAACGGAAGCCGTAAGTATAGCAACAGTTCTGACTAAGGCTCAAGAACAAGGCATCCCAGGTGATGAATGTCGAAAGATTATCTCCGAACTCAAAACAAAAGGTATAGCCTATGAGCCAAAGCATAACACTCTACAGATGGTATAAATGTAACACGCTCTTTAAAACAAAATAAGAGGGGTAAAGTTCCAAATCCCCCCCACTAAACAATGAAAATAATCCGATCCCGTCAATTGTCATACAAAGTAACATATAGCGTAATACAAATCGTAAAACAGGTATCCTTTTTGGGTAATTTCCAGAGAAATTACCTAAAAATCTATTATTTTGTTGCCCTGTATTTCAGACTCATAGGAATGAATTACAGGGCAGTCTATCGTTTTCATCAGAAAGAATGCACTGGTGAGTTTAGAACGGAGGTAACACAATGACCAACATAAAATCAATCCGGTTTACCCCGGAGGATCAGGAACTATTGGATTGCATGAAACAACCCCCTGAAAATGAATCAGATGCCCTCAGGCGTTCCCTGCGTTTTTCTGCTGCATTCTGCAAACTCAGGGAAGAAAAAATATCAAAGATTAAGCGATGTATGAAACTATACCACATCCCCCCTGGCGAATTCATAAACGTCCCTGAAATAATAAATCAGGGCATATCAAAAGCCATGTTTAACCTCTGGCGGGAATCCCGGAAATGCAGGATGAAAGAACTAAGACCCCTATTCAAGAAATTCAGGGATAAATACCGGGTTTAGTTTCTTTTTTATATCCCTAATGATATATCTAAGTAATAATTCAATCAATACAAAAATGAATACCCTGATCTTACCTGGGAAAATCCTGACACCCTGTTCTGCCGGGTATCTTGATAAGCTGAAAAAGAAGTCTAACCTCTCTGGTGCTAATCTTGATACTGACGCCCTCATACTCTCTGGCTCGGTTCCTGCTGTTCTCTCTGCCGTTCGCATCCTTGCAAAGGATGATGTTATAGACGTTGATTTTGTATCCATGCGGTCCAAGGGCAATGTAGAATTTACCGTACGAACCATAAAAAAAGTGATGCGTGATGTCAAAGATGCCCGCTTCGGTGACGTTCTCCGCTCTCATGATTTCCCCCCCTGTCTTGGAAATACCCCCTGGCGGTTTATCACCCCTAAAACGCATAAGGCCCATGATCAGGAGGTAATCACAAAGATTTCAGATTGTCTTTCCTGTGAACATTTCCCATTTTGCTCCCAGTTGACAATCATACGAAAACTTGAGGAAAGGAAGTGGGTGGAGGGTTAAGATGGGGATCATAAAGGATCTCTCTGGACTCGTAGGACAACATAAATTTCCTGTTTTTGTTATCCTTATAATCTTCTTTATCATGCTGCTTGTAACGGTTCTTATCTTCCTTATATTCCTCGCTTTCAGTATGCTTGCAGGTGCCTAAAATGTCCCGTGATGAAACAATATCTGTCCCTCCGATGCTCCAGAATTTAAACCCCTATGAATGGGCCGAGGTTGAGCTTATCCTTTCAAAACCTGACAGGAGAACCTTAACCCTTGAAAATTATATCTTTGTGGTCGGGGCGCATCAAAAAATAGTGACCTTAAAAGAAGCTGGTGCTGATCCATTTCTCCCTGATTTCCAGGACAGGGATCTTGTTCGCAAGCAGTATGTAAAATCAATAACTCCTATAAAAGTCCTCCAGGGTGTCGAGATAGACAAGGCCGAAACATCCGGCCTGATCGACCAGTTGATTAAAATGAAATATCTCCGGGACCTGAAAGTAAAGGTGTCTTATCTCCATGGTGTCGCGTCCAAACTTGGACTTATAGATCTGAATAACGTTGGCAAGGCCACAAAATACCTACAACTCCAGGGCGGCGGCTTTAGAACGTCCTCACTCTAATATGGTTTCCGAAATTAAGATATTCACTGATTACCCCTCTGCAATTTGTTCTTATGGGTCCTCCGGCATGGGTAAGTCCGTTCGCACCCGCGGGGTTTCTGAATATCTCTATGGGTTGGATTACAAGATTATAGACATATATGACGAGGGTCGTTTTGAGAATTGCTTTATGGCCCTTCCAAATGAAAGAAAATCCATGTATCAGGATCTCCCTGATTTTGAACCCCAGGGCTATCCTGTTGAGTGTCTTATCCCTGCATGTCCCGGCACTCCCCGGAAACTCCCGTCTATATTCCGGCCCTTTCGTATTGCTTTTGAGGATTTGAGTGAATATGAGTTTAAGATCCTACTTGGTCGTCTGAATCCAGTCCAGGATGATCTGATACATCTTGCATGGTCCAAGAAGAAGTTAAATTCCTCCTTTTCTGATTTCGTTAAGATACTAAAGGAACTCTCCATAAGCACAAAGGTCAAGATTGATAATAATACAGTAATTGACATCTGTGACTCCCGTACCGGCCTTGGTATTCTTCACAAGGTAGAGCGAATCAACCGTCTTAATATCCTATCTGACCGTGATGATCCCTGGCGTCTCGATCTGAAATCTATAATGAAGGATAATAAAACCGTTACCTGTTTTTCCTTTGCCTTTCTGAGTGATTATAACGTTCGCCATCTCCTCTGGGGGTTTCTCCTCCGGCGGTTGTTTGTTCTTCGCATGGCCCAGAGATATACCCGTTACCCCCTGCTTTGCATAGTCCACCGGGAGATTCAGAACAATGCTTATGCCCGTGGAAAGCGATCATCTTTTGCTTATGAGGGTCAGAGTGTGGCCCTTGAATATATCCGGCGTATCATGAAAGAACCCCGGGACGTAGGTATCAGGATTCTTGGGGATTCCCAGGACCCTATGTCTGTGGATTCCGATGTAAGAAAGGCGTTTGCTACCCGGTTTCTTTTCCAGATGGATAAGATGGTTCTTGATTCCCTCTGCAATCATTTCTGGCTTGATCCTAAAACCTATCGGGGCATACAATATCTCGGTGTGGGTGAGTGCGCTGTCAAGTGTATGCCTCAGAAGGATAACCCCTATAATCGGTTTGGTATTCAGTTTCCCTGTAAGTTCCCGCCTCCACGTTCCCGGTGCAAGGAAGTAAACGATCTATTTTTCTCAATATGGAAAAAGAAAGGGTTTGAATTCAAGGAATGGGATTTCTCTCTCCAGTTGCCCATCTTCAGTATTGAGCGGCTGTCGAAAAAGGACAATGAGGTTGTGACCATGAAGACGGAATCAGTCTATGATTTTTACGCTAATAATATAGCCTATGTTCTCAAGGATAACCCTGATGGTCTTTCCGCTGCCAATCTTTACAAGGACCCCCTTATATCCGGGACGTTTCCACATAGGGCTTTAGTATATCGAGTGGTTGAGCATATGGTTTCAAAGAATAGGATAACCAGGGAAAAGTTATTATCCGTTTTTCCTTCTACCAGGGTAGATATCCCCGGATAAACTATTGCAGGTTATTA